>Ga0068868_100001224_pt1 | contig 17639 bp, 17 predicted proteins | sample KBSMisM42_FD_64660 | JGI IMG/M metagenome (GOLD analysis project Ga0068868, IMG submission 64660) | Miscanthus rhizosphere microbial communities from Kellogg Biological Station, Michigan, USA - KBS Miscanthus M4-2 | ecosystem: Host-associated > Plants > Roots > Rhizosphere > Soil ...
GATACGGCGCGCAACCTCGAGGCGATGCGGATCGACATGGTGGTCATCCGGCACTCGGCGTCGGGGGCAGCCAAGTTCCTCGCCGACCGCATACAGTCGAATGTGATCAATGCCGGTGACGGCACTCACGAGCACCCCACGCAGGGCCTGCTCGACATTCTGACTCTCCGCGACCGGTTTGGCGATCTCAAGGGTCGGCGAGTGTGCATTTGCGGCGACATCCTGCATTCGCGAGTGGCGAGGTCGAACATCTGGGGACTGACCAAGCTCGGCGCCGAGGTAGGCGTGTGCGGCCCCCGATCACTACTGCCAAACGCCGTCGACGAGCTCGGAGTCAAAATCTTCGACCGGGTAGAGGAGGCGATCGAGTGGGCTGAAGCGCTGAACGTGCTGCGTCTGCAGTTCGAGAGAATGACTGCCGGTTACATACCCTCCGCGCGCGAGTACAATCGCGTCTTCGGTATCTCGCGTGAAAGACTCGACCGGGCGAAGCGCGACATTCTCATTCTGCACCCGGGCCCAATGAACCGCGGTGTCGAAATCGATTCCGATGTTGCGGATGGTCCGAACAGCGTGATTCTCGATCAGGTGACGAACGGCGTGGCGATACGGATGGCTGTTCTCTATCTGCTGGCCGGCGGGAAGCCGGAGCTGGCGGAGGCGGCGAAAGGTGGTGGTCGCGGGCGCGAGGAAAGGGAATGAATCCGATTCTCCTTCGAGGCGGCACGCTCGTCGATCCATCGCAGGATCTCAACGAAATCGGTGACCTGCTGATCGCTGACGGATTGATCAGCGGAGTCGGCGCCTCGATTCACGCCGACGACGCCGAGGAGATCGACTGCAGCGGACTGATTGTCTCGCCTGGATTCATCGACGTCCATTGCCATCTGCGTGAGCCCGGCAGGGAGGATGTGGAGACGATCGCCACTGGCGCGCGGGCCGCGGCAGCGGGTGGATTCACAGCGGTATGCGCGATGCCCAACACCGATCCGGTCACCGACAACCAGGCGGCAGTTGGATTCATCGTCAGGCAGGGTCAACGCGCCGCGGCAGCTCGCGTGTATCCAATCGGCGCTATCTCTGTCGGGCAGGAAGGTAAGGTTCTGGCGGAGTTCGGCGAGATGGTCGGCGCCGGCGCGATCGCCGTCAGCGATGACGGCAAGCCAGTGGCGAGCGCGCAGCTAATGCGCACCGCGCTCGAGTACGCGCGTACGTTCAGGATTCCCGTCATTGACCACTGTGAGGAGCCGACGCTCGCCGCAGGTGGCGCAATGCACGAGGGATTGGTGAGTGCTCAACTCGGTCTCAAGGGAATCCCGGCCGAAGCCGAAGAGATCATGGTGATCCGTGATATCCTGCTGGCCCGGTTGACGGGTGGGCACGTCCACCTCGCGCACATGAGCACGAAGGGATCGGTGGAGTTGATTCGCTGGGGAAAGGAGCGCGGGATTCGCGTCACGGCGGAGGTTTGTCCTCATCATCTCTCGCTCACTGAGGAAAGCGTGAGGGGATACGACACCAACGCCAAGATGAATCCACCGCTCCGCACTGATGAAGACGTCGATGCTTTGCGAGATGCCGTCAAGGATGGCACGATCGATCTCATCGCCACCGATCACGCTCCGCATCACTACGACGAGAAGGAGCGCGAGTTCGCTGATGCGCCCAATGGAATCGTCGGACTGGAGACCGCGCTCGCGGTAGTCGTAACCAACCTGGTGGAGAACGGGTACCTCGAATACCCGGACCTGGTCGACCGGATGTCCTGCACCCCGGCGCGTATCTTCAATCTTCCCGGCGGCTCGCTCAAGCGTGGCGGCGTTGCCGACATAACCGTTTTCGATCCGAAGGCGCGCTGGCAGGTCGATGCATCGCAATTCCTCTCCAAAGGGAGGAACAGTCCGTACAACGGAATGACCCTGACCGGGCGGCCGGCTTGTACTATTGTGGCTGGGTCGGTCGTCTATCGATCGGGAATTCCCGGCCAGAGCAGTGAAAAGCAACGGCAGCAGACGCATCGATTGAGGGGATAAAGGTCCATGGCTGATAGAGAGCCAGTCTCGCTGGACGCGCTCAACGGACTTCTGAAAGAAAGACAACGGTACGAGGAGTGGCTCACGGCGCTGGACCAGCGTCGCGGGAACACTTCGGATGCTGTATTTGCGCGCGTCCGTTCGGACTACGAGACGCGTCTGCGTGAGGTCTCGAGCAAGCTCGCCGAGCGGGCTGGCGAGCTGCGCGAGAGCATCGATGTGCTGAGCACTCGGCTTGACGAGATCTCCGGCCTGGAGCAGCAGCAGCGTGAGGCGCGCCAGGAGGCGGAGCTGCGCGCCGCAGTCGGCGAGTACACCGATAAGCAATGGAAGGAGATCGGTGGCGCCTGGGATAAGGAGCTCGCGCGACTCGTAAAAGACAAAACGGGCGTCGAAACGCAGCTCAATGAGCTGAGGCGCATTTTTGCGCTCAGCGTAAAGGAAAAGCAGGCGGAGGCGATCTTCGGACGGCCCGGTGCAGAGGATGGCGCCGGTTCGCGGACTCCTGTCTCGCCGGTAGTTCCTCGGCCTGCCGTGCCCGAGCCGCCGACACTCAATCCGCCGGCGAGGGTCGAGCAGCCGGCAGCAAATCGGATATCCGGATCAACTCCGTCGCAAAGCCGGACGCCATTCGACGAATTTCCCGTCCTGCGTCCCGGGTCGCCGGCAGCACCACCCTCAACGACTGCCGTCGCCACACCACCATCGGTTCCGAAGAGCGGGGGCAGCCAGGATCCGCGGTCGGAGCAACACAAAACGCTGAAGTGCCCCGAGTGTGGGGCTGCGAACTATCCCACCGAATGGTATTGCGAGCGGTGCGGAGGCGAGCTGGCTACGATGTGAAAAGGGCGCCCCGATGGAGCGCCCTTTCATTTAGCAGCTAGGACGCCGACGCGGGCGTCCTTTTTTTACTTCGCGGCTCTGGCGAGCTGGCTCTTGTGGCGAGCCGCCGCGTTCTTGTGAATGAGTCCCTTCCGTGCGGCACGGTCGAGCAGCTTGACGGCGGCCAGCTTGTCTCCAGCGCTCCCGTTTGACGCGCGCTTGAGCGCCGTACGGAGCGCGGATTTCTGGGCGCGGTTCCGGATCGCGGCAGCGCGTGACTTCCGCATGTTCTTTTTCGCTGAAGCAAGATTTGGCACTAACTGATCTCCACGTTTTCTGTCTGTTGTGAGCGGTGAAATCTCACCCGAGAAAGCGCTTGAGTCAAGCTGCCGAACGCGCGGAGAGTCGCTAACTTAGAGCGCAGATCGGTCACTTCAGCCCAAATACCGTTTGGACAAATCGATTGAACAAATCCTGCTCATCGCGCCGGTGCTGCTGTTCTCCATGGTCGCGCATGAGTACGCTCACGGGTATGCGGCTCTCAAGCAGGGCGACACGACTGCATACGCGCTGGGCAGGCTGACCTGGAATCCGATTAAACATATCGACCCATTCATGACCATCCTGCTGCCGCTGCTCACCTGGCGGTTGACGGGCTTGATCTTCGGTGGTGCCAAGCCGGTGCCGGTGATTCCCCGCAATTACAGGAACTACAAGCGCGGCGACATCATCGTTTCGCTGGCGGGGGTCGCCACGAACTTCGTGATCGCGATCTGTTGCATCCCGCTCATCGTTCTGGTTGGATGGCTTGGTCGCACGATCCCGAACCTCGGGACCTCCGGCGCGATTCTGCAGGCGATGCTTCTCTATGGCATCCTCATCAACCTCGGTCTCGCTGCGTTCAACCTCATTCCGATCCCGCCGCTCGATGGGTCTCACGTATTCAAGTACATCCTGCCGCCCGCCTGGGCACTGGGCTATCAGCGGCTCGGCGCACGCGGATTGCTGATACTCTTCCTGCTGGTCGGCTTTGGCGCACCAGTACTCGATTTGTGGTTCGCCCCGGTTCTTGCTCTTAGCAGACTCGCGACTCGCGCCGTATTTCCTATATACTGCCCAGCCCATGGACAATGTGATGACGGTCCAATCGAGCTCAGTGCCGTTCGCCGAAACGGCGAGCTCTGATGTCTTCGTCGTCGAGCTCGCCGAATACTCGGGTCCGCTGGACTTGCTGCTGACGCTGATCCGCGACGAGCAGATCGACATCTACGACATTCCGATCGCGCGGATCGCGGAGCAATTTCTCGCCCGCATCTCCTCGCTCAAGCTCGACGAGGCCGCCGACTATCTCGAGATGGCGGCGCGGCTGGTGCGAATCAAGGCGCAGATGCTGCTGCCGCGGCGCGAGGGTGAAGATGTCTGGGAGGATCCGCGTGCCGAGCTGGTGCGGCGACTTCTCGAGTATCAGCAGGTAAGGGAAGTGGTAGACGTGCTGGAAAGGCGCAGCGAAGACAGACGCTCTCGCTTCGCACGGGCGTACTCACAGCAGGTCGTGCAGGTACCTGTCGCGGGGCCGCTCAGCATCTCGCTCCCCGAGCTGTTGTCCGCGGTCGATAGAGTGCTGCGTCTGGCTCGGAAGCCGCACGTGCACGACGTAGTTCCTCGCGCGCTCGATGTCGACGGCGCGATCGGGATCGTGCGCGCGCTGCTCGCCATCCGCTCACACGCTCAGTGGAAGGACATTCTGCCGCGCAAGGCGGAGCCGTGGGAAGTGCTGTCTTTGCTGCTCGCGCTGTTGGAGCTGGCCAAACGTGGCGAGCTGAAACTCGCGCAGCCGCGCGCGTTCGCCGCATTCGAGATCACCCGTGACTCCTCTAGCGAAGCTGCTTGAAGCGGCGCTCTTCGCGAGCGCCGTTCCTGTGCCGGTCGATTCGTTGCGCGCCATGGCAGCGCATGCGGACGATGGAGAGACCACGCTCGAATCGGCGCTGGGAGAGCTGCGCGACCACTATGAAGTCGACGGCCATGGCGTCGAGCTGATAGAGGTTGGCGGCGGGTGGCAAATCCTTACGCGGCCGGAGTACACCGAGGCAATCGAGCGCGCCCAGCTGGCCGCAAGGCCGCAGCGACTTTCGGCTGCGGCGCTCGAGACGCTCGCCATCATCGCTTATCGGCAGCCGATTGGTCGCGCAGAGATTGAGGAGATCAGAGGCGTCGGTGCAGGGGCCATCCTCAAATCGCTTCATGAGCGTGGGCTAATAGACGTCGTGGGGCGTGGCGAGGGACTGGGCAGGCCGCTTCTGTATGGTACGACGGCGAGTTTCCTCGAGCAGTTTGCGCTTCGCCATCTCGAGGAGCTGCCCCGCGCCGACGAGCTGGCGATTGCTCTGCGCGCGCCCCGTCAGGCGGGTCCCACTCCGATTCCGGCGAGTACCAGCAACGGCGAGGCGCCCCCAAGGGCAGATTGATGCCCGATACGATGCGAATTCAGCGCGCCCTCGCGCGCGCCGGAGTCGCCTCCCGCCGTGCCGCCGAGGAGCTGGTAGCCTCTCGACGAGTTCGTATCAATGGCGAAGTCGCAGTTATTGGCCAGAGCGTCGACCCGCAACACGACAGAATCGAGGTCGATGGGAAGCGCGTCGCCGCCGCTGCGCGGGCCGCGCACTGGATCGTACTCAACAAACCCGCAGGTGTCTTGACCACGCGCTCTGACCCCGGTGGCAGGCGCACGGTGTTCGATCTCGTGGATGATGTCCCTGGAATGACATATGTCGGCCGCCTCGATTACATGACCGAGGGGCTGCTGCTTCTCACCACCGACGGCGAAGCGGCGCACAAATTGACACATCCCAGCGGCGAGATCGAGCGCACCTACCTTGCGACCGTGCGGGGCGATGGGGCGACCGCGGCACGAGAGGCGATGAAAGGTGTAGAGCTGGAAGACGGAATGGTCTTTCCGCGGGAGTTTCAGGCGCGTCGTGTCGGTCGCGGATTGTGGGAACTGACGATTACGATCGCAGAAGGAAGGACGAGAGAGATCAGGCGTTTGTGTGAAGCGCTCGACCTCGAAGTTCAAAGGCTGGTGCGGACGAAGTTTGGCCCGGTCAAGCTTGGATCGCTGCCATCGGGCAAGACGCGCAGTTTGACGGAGCGGGAAGCGGAGATCATTACCGCGCTCACGAAGAGCGGCGGCAAGAGAAAGAACACTACCAGAGGAAGAGGACGTGAGCGCACAAACCGTTACAGCCGCTGATGCATCGATCGTTCACGAGGTCGTTCACCAGGTAGGAAGGCGTATCGTTGGTCAGGAGTACATGGTCGAGCGGCTGATGATAAGCCTGCTCACCGGCGGACACGTGTTGCTGGAAGGGGTGCCGGGACTGGCCAAGACTCTAACCGTCCGGACTCTGGCGGAAACGATCAGCACGACTTTCAGCCGGATTCAATTCACTCCCGATCTGCTTCCGGCCGACGTCGCCGGCACCCAGATATTCGACCAGTCGACGGGCAAGTTCTCGGTCAAGAAAGGGCCGATCTTCGCCAACATCATTCTCGCCGACGAGATCAACCGCGCGCCCGCGAAAGTGCAGGCAGCGCTGCTCGAGGCAATGCAGGAAAAGCAGGTTACGATCGGCGGTACGACGCACATACTCGAGGAGCCATTCCTGGTTCTCGCCACTCAGAACCCGATCGAGCAGGAAGGGACGTACCCTCTTCCCGAGGCGCAGGTCGATCGGTTCATGCTGAAGCTGCACGTCGGCTATCCTTCTCGCGAAGAGGAAAAAGAAGTGATGCGCCGCATGGCGGGTGGAGAGCCGATTCCCGTCGATCGGGTTGCCACGCCAGCCCAGATCCTCGAGACGCGACGGCATATCGCCGAGCTGTACATCGACGAGCGCGTGGTCGATTACATCGTCGAGATCGTCCACGCCACCCGTAATCCTGACCAGGCAGGGCTGGCGGAGCTGAAACCGCTGATCGAGTTCGGCGCCAGTCCGCGTGCGACGCTCGCTCTGGCGCAGGGATCTCGTGCTCACGCGTTCCTCCGTGGTCGCGCGTTCGTGACGCCTGACGACGTGAAGGCAATCGCCCCGGACGTGCTTCGTCATCGCGTTCTCCGCACCTACGAAGCGGAAGCGGAAGAGGTCACCAGCGACGAGATCGTCGCGCGCATTCTGGAAGCGATACCCGTCCCGTGATCGGGATTTTCCGCCGCCGTCGAAAGGAGCCTCCGAAGCGCACTCCTGAAAAACCAATGGGAGTGCCACCCGAAATTCTGCGCCAGGTCAAGCTGATCGAGCTGCGCACGCGCGGTCTCGTGAACTCGGTCTTCACCGGTGAGTACCGCTCGGTGTTCAAAGGGCAGGGGATGGAGTTCTCAGAGGTACGGGAATACCAGCCTGGCGACGAGGTGCGCTCGATCGACTGGAACGTCACCGCCCGCATGCGGCGGCCTTTCGTCAAGCGCTACATCGAAGAGCGCGAGCTGACAGTGATGCTGGTCGTCGATCTGTCTGGATCGGAGCGGTTCGGCACGGTACGCCGGTTCAAGAGCGAGCTGGCGAGCGAGCTCGCCGCGGTGCTGGCGATGTCAGCCGTGCGCAACAACGACCGCGTCGGCGTGCTGCTATTCACCGATCGAATCGAGCACGTCATCCCGCCGCGCAAGGGACGGCGACACGTACTGCGCATCATCCGTGATCTGCTCGCGTTCGAGCCTGTCGGCACCGGAACCGACATGGTTCGCGCAATCGACTACGTCGCCCGCATGCTCAATCAGAAAGCGATCGTGTTCATCGTCTCCGACTTCCTCGAGGACGATATCTCGCATCCACTCAAGCTGCTGGCGCAACGACACGACGTCGTGGCGGTGACCGTTGAGGATCCCAGCGAGCGCGACCTGCCGAACATCGGGATCGCCAGACTGGTTGATCCGGAGACGGGTGAGACGGTCGAGATCGACACCAGCAGCCCGAAAGTCAGAACGCAGTACTCACAGCGAGTGATCGGGGAACGCGAGGAGCGCAAGCATCTGCTGCGCCGGCTCGCCATCGACGAAATCGCGGTGAACACAGAAGGCGGCGTCGTCGAGCCGCTGCTCCGTTTCTTCCGCACGCGCGAAACGCGCGCGCACCGCCGGTGATCATCCTCCAGCTGCTACTGCTTCTGGCGCAAGCGGTCGCGCAACAAACGCCTGCGGCGACGCCTGCCAGTCTGCCGGTGCAGATGGGCTTTCGGGTTCGCCCCGACACGGTTCTGATCGCCCAGCCGTTCGACGTCCTGATCAAGGTTCTCGCGCCGAAGGGAGTTCGTTTCGAGTTCCCAACCGGGCCTGACACCGCAGTCCAAAACGGTGTACGTCCGATCGAGCTGCACGGCGAGAAAATCGTCAGCATGCTCGGCGACACTGCCGTTGCACTTTACCGGCTTGTTGCGTGGGATGTAGGCACCCAGCCGCTTCGGCTGCCGGATGTGCGAGTCACGCTCGAAGGACAGCAACGGACGCTTCCCCTGAGCACTGCGTCAGTGTTCGTGAAGTCGGTGCTGCCGGCTGATACATCACTGCGCGTGCCGAAACCCGCGCGGCCGCTGATCGTGCTTCCGGTGATCAACTGGCTGAAGTGGCTGGCACTGCTTGCCCTCGCGATCGCAATCGTCGTCGGCTGGTGGATCTGGCGACGCTACAGGAACCGGCCGAAGCCGCCGATCGATCCGTACGTCCGCGCCCAGCAGGAATTCGAGCGAATCGAATCCAGCCGGTTGTTGGAGACGGATCCGCCAGAATACGTCGCGGCGATGACCGACGTGGTGCGCGAGTATCTCGCCGCGCGAGTGCCGGGAGTGCGCCGGTCAAACACCTCTGGCGAGTTGATTCGCGCGATGGGGACGCGCGATGGAGTCGAGGCAGAGCTGCCTGCCATTCTCGCGCGCGCCGATCTCATCAAGTTCGCTCAAGGCGACATCGGGGCTGAAGAGGCGCGAGTCGCTGGTGTGAAACTGAAAGCGGTCGTCGATCACGTCGAAGCCCGTCTGAATCCTGAGTCCGAAGTTGCAAAACGAATTGCCGGCGCAAAGGAGCGCGCGGCAGCATGAAAGTATTCGGACTCTTCGAGTTCTACACGCCGGAAGCGCTCTGGCTGTTGCTCCTGCTCCCGGCGTGGTGGTTATGGAGACGCCTGCGCCGCCGGGACGCGATCGTGTTCTCACGCGCCTCAGTTCTCGCTGCCGGCCCCCGCGTCGGCGGCTGGGTACCGCCGGCGATCTTCACTTTGCGGAACGTCGCGCTGGCATTTCTGATCATTGCGCTCGCGCGCCCCCGTGCCGGCGCTCATACCGAGACGCAAACCAGTGAAGGAATCAACATCGTCCTTGCGATCGATCTCTCCAGCTCGATGCTCGCTCTCGATTTCCGGCCGAACAACCGGATCGAGGTCGCCAAGGCCAACGTCAAGCAGTTCATCGCGCGCAGAACGTCTGATCGCATTGGCGTCGTAGCGTTTGCCGGCGAAGCTCTCACCCAGGTCCCGCTGACGACGGATTATCCGGTGGTAATGCAGGCAGTTTCCAATCTCCAGGCGGGCCAGCTGGAAGATGGCACTGCTATCGGCACTGCCATCGCCACCGCGGCCAACAGGCTGCGCGATGCACCCGGAAAGTCCCGTGTCCTGATTCTGCTCACCGACGGTGTCAACAATCGAGGGACCGTTGATCCTCTCGTCGCCGCAAAAGCAGCCGAGGCATACGGGATTAAGATCTACGGTATCGGCGTGGGAAGCGTGGGCATGGCGCCGGTTCCAGTCGGCCGCAATGCCGCGGGCGGACTGCGCTATGAGTACCAGCCAGTCGAGATCGACGAAACGCTGCTGAACAACATCGCCCGCATGACCGGCGGGAGGTATTTCCGCGCTCGCAATGCGGCGGGTCTGCAGAACATTTACGCCTACATCGATCGAATGGAGCGCGCACCAGTGCGCTCGACGACGGTGGTGCGCTATACAGAGCTCTATCGCTGGCCACTGGTCATCGGATTACTGGCGCTGTTCGCCGAGCTCGGCATCGTCGCGTGGAAGGCTCCGCTGCCATGAGCATCTACAGCTACCTCCATTACATACAGTGGCCGTGGGCTCTCGTCCTCGTGATCCTGCTTCCACTGGCCACAGCGTGGCTCGTGCGCTGGGGCCTGCGCGCGCGCCAGCAGCGACTGTCGCGACTCGGCACGCCTTCCATGATCGCTCGCCTCGCTCCCTCGATAAATCTGAAACGAAGCTGGTCGTCAATGATTCGTGCCGCGCTCGCGACCCTGCTCCTGGCGCTCGCGCTCGCCGGCCCGCGCTGGGGCGTCGAACAGAATGTCGTCAAGCAACAAGGGGTCGATGTCGTGCTGGCTCTCGACGCATCGCTCTCAATGCTGGCGACGGATGAGCGTCCCAGCCGACTCCAGGCGATGAAGCAGGAGATCGACCGGCTGCGCGACTTGTCGCCCGGCGACCGTTTCGCGCTGCTCGTCTTTGCCGGTCGCAGCTATATCCTCACGCCACTCACCGTCGACAACAGCGCCCTCGATCTCTTCCTCCAGAATCTCGATCCGTCGATCGTCGGGCAGGGTGGCAGCTCGCTCGCCAGCGCGCTGAGGCAAGCGACGAATCTGCTCGCGCTCAACAAATCTCAGGGCGACAGGGCCATCATCCTCATGAGCGATGGGGAAGGATTCGACAACCCTGACGAGGTGCTGTCGGAAGCGAAGCGCGCAAGGGAAATGGGTTTCACCGTCGTCACCATCGGCTTCGGAACGCCGCAGGGCTCGACGATTCCTATCGTCGAGAAAGGGGTCGTCACCCAGAAGAGAGATGAGAACGGCAACATCGTCGTCACCAAGTATGACCCGGCCCTGCTCAAGGCGATCGCCGATGAATCGAAAGGAGTATTCATCGACGCGCGCACACCCGACCGTGCCGGAAAAGTCAGGCAGGCGCTCAACAACCTGCGCGCTAATCCTCGCGCGGTTGTCTCCGGCGAAAACCTTGGCGTCCAGTTTCAGTGGTTCGTGCTGGCAGCGCTGTTGTTTCTCGTGCTCGACACCTTCCTTCAAACACCGCGTCGTCCATCGCGCGCCATTGCCGCGGCCGCATCCACTGCTACCATGCTTCTGTTCGTGATTTCGTGCCGTCGACCGGAGCGGGACAAACCCGGAATCGCTTCCTACAACGCCGGTACGACGATTCTGATTCACGATTCGCTGCAGCAGGCCGCTCCGCCTCTCACAAAGCCGGTTGATTCGAAGGATCTCGAGCTCCGCCACCACGCGCGCTTCAACCTCGGCCTCGACTACCTGTTACAGGGTCGTCGGGCAAAGGATTCCGCGGATGCTCCCCTCGACAGCGCGCTCTTCCGGTACAAGCAGATACTCGAGGTCGCTGTCGCCGATTCTGACGCGCGCTGGAACTATGAACTCGCGTTGCGCAAAAAACAGAGTGGCGGTGGAGGCGGGGGTGGTGGAGGGGCAGGTGGCGGCGGCGGAGGAGGGCAAAGCAAAACGCCGAGTCCATCCCCAGCGCCGAGTCCAACTCAGTCGCAGGCGCCCAAGCCGGTTCCGGGAATGACTCCGCAACAGGCAGAGGCGGTTCTCAACGCTGCCGAGGACAAGGAGACCGACGTCCAGGGCAAGCACCAGAAGAAAAACGTCCCCACTCCGCCGCGAGGAAAAGATTGGTAGCTTGGGTATCGCCATGCCGGTGATCTCAATTCTGCCAAGCGCCGTCGCCGACCAGATCGCCGCCGGTGAAGTCGTCGAGCGGCCGTCGTCGGTTCTGAAAGAGCTGGTTGAGAACGCAATTGACGCCGGCGCGACGACCATCGAGATCGCGCTCGAGGAGGGTGGGCGAAAGCTCGTCAGAGTAGCTGACGACGGTTCGGGGATGGGCCCGGAAGATCTTCCACTCGCGCTCGCAAGGCACGGAACTTCGAAGATCAACAAGGCCGCTGATCTGGTCGGCGTCCGCACATTCGGCTTTCGCGGTGAAGCGTTGCCGGCCATCGCATCCGTCTCGCTTTTCGAGATCGAGAGCGCCGCCGCTGATGGTGAAGGCACCGCCGTCAAAGTCGTCGGTGGAAAAATCGGCTCCGCCGCGCCGGTCGCGCGGCGCCGGGGAACGACAGTCACAGTGCGCGAGCTTTTTTATAACGTCCCGGCGCGCCTCAAATTCCTGCGCAGCGCGCGATCGGAATGGCGAAGCGCAGTCGACTCGTTGACAGCGCTCGCGCTGACGCAGCCATCGGTCCGCATTCAGCTCACACACGATGGGAAGAACGCGCTGACGCTGCCGCCGGTCTCGAGCATCCGCTCGCGGCTTGGCGGAATCTGGGGCGGCCGGTACGCCGAGGATCTGCTGGATGTCGACGACGTCGCGGGTTTTGTGCACGTAAACGGCCTGGTACAACGCCCGTCGGACGTCGGCACATCCACCCGTAGAGTGTTCCTGTCGATCAACGGACGCGCGGTGCGTGACGCCGGAATTACGCGCGCAGTGGAGGCCGCCTATCGCTCGACGATCGTCGCCGGTGTGAGACCGTCGTTCTTTCTGAGCGTCACGCTTCCGGCTGACATGGTCGACGTCAATGTGCATCCCGCGAAAGCGGAGGTGCGATTCCGCGACAGATGGCCACTGGAGCGCGCGATAGAAAACGCCGTGCGTCGAGCCCTCGGAAATCTCGAGAGCGCCGCATCGCTGGGCTGGCGAAGCACGAGTGCGGTTTTTTCGCCTCCTGATTTCTCACCGGCGGTAGGCTCCGAGATTCTGCGCTCGCGTCCCGATAGCGCGGACCCGTTGTTCGCGGCAGGTGTGGCCGGTGAGAATCCGGCGATCGATACCGGCGTGGCCCTCGAGGACGAAGCAGCCCCGGCTCGCGAGGAGGTGATCCCGCCACTCTTTCAGCTGCGGCGCACCTACATCGCATTCGAGCACGAAGAAGGGCTCGTGCTGATCGACCAACATTCCGCGCACGAGCGCGTCCTGTACGAGCAGTTCATGGAGACGCTGGAAAGCGGAACGGCTCCCGCGCAGCGCTTGCTGCTGCCGCTCACGCTACATCTTGGTCCCGCCGAAGGTGAGGCGTTCGACGCCAATCGCGAGTACCTCGAGAAGCTGGGCTTCGAGGTGGAGGGATTTGGCGGTCACACCCTCATCGTCAACACCGTGCCAATGCCGCACCCCCGGTTCGACGCGGAGCGCTGCCTCCGCGATACCCTCGACGCTCTCACGGGCGATCGGGTCGCGGGCACCGCCGCTCGGCACGAACGGCTCGCCGCGACGGTGGCATGCAAGGCTGCCATCAAGGCGGGTGAGGACTTGTCGCAGGCCGAGATGAGATCGCTGTTCGGCGCGCTGCGCGATACCACACTTCCCGCCCACGACGTGCACGGGCGATCAACGATCGTTCATCTGACCTGGGACGAAGTCGAGCGTCGCTTTGGCCGGCGCTAAGCTGCGCGTCATCTGCGGTCCGACCGCGGCCGGCAAATCATCGCTGGCACTGGAGCTCGCGGAAACTTTCAACGGCGCGATAGTGAGCGCGGACTCGCGCCAGATCTATTGCTACTTCGACATCGGCACGGCGAAGCCCACTCGCGAGGATTGCGCGCGCGTTACTCACTACGGCACGGACGTCTCTGAGCCCGCGGAGCGGTTTTCCGCCGCGCGCTGGGCCAACGACGCTGAGGAATGGATCGAGTGCGCGGCTGAAACAGAGAAGACTCCAGTCATTGTCGGCGGTACCGGCCTTTACATCAAGGCGCTGGTGGAGCCGCTGTTCGATGCTCCCGAAGTCGATCCGGTTCAGCGCGCGCAGCTGGAACGGGAGCTCGAGGGACGGTCGCTCGACGAGCTGCGCCGGTGGTGCAGCGTGCTCGATCCCGCGCGCGCGCACCTCGGCCGCACTCAGCTCACCCGCGCCATCGAGACCGCACTGCTCGCGGGTGTGCGCATCAGCGATCTGCACGCGGAGCACAACGCGACGACGGACAAAGACGAAACTGCCGTCACGTACCTCGTCGTCGAGCCCGAGAAATCGCTGCAGCAACGGATCGAGCGCAGAGTCGACGAGATGCTGGAGCGCGGCTGGCTCGACGAGGTGCGGCAGCTCAGCGCCCGATTTCCCGCGGATGCGCCGGCGTGGAAGGCGTGTGGGTACGTCGTCATGCGCGACCACGTCGAGGGACGATGCGATTTGTCAACGGCGAGACAGCGGGTCATTATTGAGACTCGCCAGTACGCGAAGCGCCAGCGAACGTGGTTCAGGCACCAGTTACCTGAGGCAGCCGTTACATACGTAAATCCTGAAGACTCTCGAGCCCACGCCATCGTGCGAGAGTGGTGGGAGAGAGCCGAGTGAATATTGGCATAACCTGTTATCCGACGTATGGAGGATCCGGCGCGGTCGCGACGGAGCTGGGCATCGCGCTGGCCGAGCGCGGACACGAAGTTCACTTCATCACCTACCGGCAGCCGTTCCGGCTTCCGTCCTTCCTCCCGCGGATCTTTTTCCACGAAGTCGACGTCGGGCGATACCCGCTGTTCGAGTTTCCGCCTTACGATCTGGCGCTCGCCGTGCGCATGCACGAGGTCGTGCTCTCGCATGGACTCGAGCTGCTGCACTGTCACTACGCGATCCCGCACGCGACCAGCGCGTGGGTGGCGCGTGAGATGCTCCGTGAGACGGGGCAGGACGTGCACGTCATAACGACGCTTCACGGCACCGACATCACCATCGTCGGCCAGGATCCTTCCTTCTATCCGATCACCAAGTTCTCGATCGAGAAGTCCGATCGGATTACCGCTGTATCGCAGTACCTCAAGGACGAGACTTGCCGCGCTTTCGGATGCGAGGGACCAGCGATCGAGGTCATTCACAACTTCATCGATCCCGATATCTACAACCGCGAGAAGTACCCCAAGCTGCTGAAAAAGGAATTTGGCACCTCACGCCCAATTCTCATGCACGTCTCGAACTTCCGCTCCGTGAAGCGCGTTCGGGATGTCATCCGCATCTACGCTGAAGTAAATCGCGAAGTGCCGAGCGTCCTGGTGATGATCGGCGATGGACCGGACCGTCCCGCGGCCGAAGAAGAAGCAAGGATGCTCGGGGTGCAGGATTCCGTTTCCTTCCTCGGCAAGCTCGACCAGATCGCGCCGCTGCTGGCGGCGGCCGACCTCTTCCTGTTGCCGAGTCAGAGCGAATCGTTCGGGCTCAGCGCTCTGGAAGCCCTCGCCAGCGGAGTTCCGGTTGTGGGCAGCGACGCCGGTGGCTTGCCCGAGGTAGTTCGCGATGGCGAGACGGGAATTCTCTGCCAGGTAGGTGATGTTGCGGGGATGGCCGCCGCGGCGCTCAGCATTCTCAGCGACCGGAAGCGCTGGGCAGACATGAGCAGCCTTGCCGCCCTTGATTCGCGCGAGAGATTCTCTCGCAACGCAATCGTCACCAAGTACGAATCGTTGTACGGCACTTCACTTCCAGCAACCAGATCATGACACCATTTCAGGCGGTTGTTCTTGGAATCATCCAGGGACTATCCGAGTTTTTACCGATCAGCAGCTCTGCCCACCTTGCTCTTACACCATGGCTGCTCGGGTGGGAGGACCCCGGTCTCGCGTTCGATGTCGCGCTCCATCTCGGTACTCTCCTCGCCGTCCTCTGGTATTTCCGGATGGAATGGCTGGCTCTGATCAAGGCTGCATTCGGAATTGTCACCACGGGCAGAATCGAGACGCCCGAGAAGCGTCGCGTCATCTATCTGATCATCGCTACCATACCCGGCGGCATCGCGGGATACCTGCTGCAGTCGAAAGCCGAGACCGCGTTTCGCAGCCCGCAAATAATTGCGTTCGCCCTGATCGCGATGGGAATCATTCTCTGGATAGTGGATAAGGCGGTGGATCAGCGGCGCGTGCTCGGCGAGATGCGATGGATCGATGCCCTGTTGATTGGACTGTCACAGGTGGTGGCCCTCATCCCCGGAGTATCGCGCTCGGGATCGACAATGACCGCAGCGCGCGGTCTGCGCTTCGATCGCGAGAGCGCGGCCGAGTTCAGCTTTCTGATGAGCATGCCGATCATCGCCGCTGCCGTCATCTTCGAGGGACCGAAGGCACTCCACGAAGGCGGGATCACCAACGAGCTGATCTCAGGAGTGGTCGCGTCCGCGGTGAGTGGCTGGCTCGCCATATCGATCCTGATGCGGTATGTAAGCAGGCATAGCTACCGCCTCTTCGCGATTTATCGTCTGCTGCTGGGAATTGCGGTTCTGGCGGTGATCTACGCCCGCGGATAGCGCAGTTCGCCTCGACGGCGCGACGCCGGAGCAGATCGAGCGCACTCTCGACCTGCCCCGCGTCGAGTTGCTGGAAAGCACGACTTCCACGATGGATGCGGCCCATCGCCTTGCCGCTCAGGGCGCACCATCGGGAACTCTGGTGATCGCGAATGAGCAAACTGCGGGGCGAGGACGTGAAGGGAAGGCTTGGCAGTCATCTCCCGGCGCCGGACTCTGGTTCACATTGATCGAGAGGCCCCGCGACACGTCCGGGCTGGGAGTCCTGTCCCTTCGTATCGGCCTCGTCGCCGCCGAGGCGCTCGACCGATTCGCGTCCGAGCCAATACGTCTCAAGTGGCCGAACGACCTTTACGTCGATGATGGCAAACTCGGCGGCATTCTCGTCGAAGCGCGCTGGCGAGAGTCGGCTGTAGAGTGGGTTGCCATCGGGATGGGTGTGAACGTGAAAATCCCGGAGAGCGTGGACAATGCCGGGTCGCTCGAGCCTGGCACCGACCGCCTCGATGTGCTCGGTGAGTTGGTACCGGCGATTCGTGCCGCGGCGCGCGGGCAAGGCCCGTTGCAGCCAGCGGAGATGGAAGAATTCAACGCTCGGGATCTTGCTCGCGGAAAGAACTGTGTTCAGCCGGCGGTTGGAAGGGTGGCGGGAATCTCACCGTCGGGCGAGCTGCTGGTGACCCTTGCCGACTCGATAGTCCCGTTCCGGTCGGGCTCTCTCGTTCTCGAGGAGATGCGGTGATCGTCGTTTTCGATGTCGGAAATTCAGAGATTACGATCGGCACCTTCCAGGGTGTCGAGTTGATCTCGCATTGGCGCCTCACCACCGCCGCGCCACGCACAGCCGACGAAATGAGTCTACTCATACGCTCGATCACCGGAAGTGAGGCTGGATCGCGGTCGGGAATTCAGGGTTCCGCGATCGCGTCGGTGGTGCCGGCGATTACGCCTGTTCTGGCCGAAGCGTGCGTAGCGTCGTTTGGACGAACGCCGGTGATAGTGGATGGGCGCGCGAAACTTCCAATCAAGCTGGATGTCGAGGAACCGTTCACGGTCGGAGCGGACAGAATCGCCAACACACTCGCCGCGAGTCAGCTCCATAAACGCGATGCCATCGTCGTTGATCTGGGAACCGCCACCACCTATGACTGCATCACGGCCGACGGTACGTTCCTCGGCGGCGTTATCCAGCCGGGAATCATGATTTCGGCTGACACGCTGTTTCGGAGAACCGCCCAGCTTCCGGCGACCGACATCGTCCCGCCGCGAAAAGTGATTGCGCGCCGAACGGATGAATGCATCAGGGCAGGGGTCCTTTACGGCGCGGTCGACTCGATAGACGGGATCGTGCGTCGGATCAAGAAGGAGTGGCCGAACACGAACAAGCCGATCGTCATTGCGACGGGAGGGATGGCCGAGAGCGTTCGCCCGCATTCCACCGAGCTGGACCTGATCGACCC
>Ga0068868_100001230_pt1 | contig 17603 bp, 15 predicted proteins | sample KBSMisM42_FD_64660 | JGI IMG/M metagenome (GOLD analysis project Ga0068868, IMG submission 64660) | Miscanthus rhizosphere microbial communities from Kellogg Biological Station, Michigan, USA - KBS Miscanthus M4-2 | ecosystem: Host-associated > Plants > Roots > Rhizosphere > Soil ...
AGATGTCGCCGCCGACGCGTCGATCGACCTCCTGGCGCAGCTCGGCGTCCTGCTCCTGTTGTTCGAGGTCGGGCTCGAGTCCACCGTGCGCGATCTCCTCGCCGTCGGTCCTGCCGCAGCGCGCGTCGCCGTCTTCGGGACGCTCGGATCATTCGCGTTCGGCTTCGCTTGCGCCCACCTCGCGCTTCCCGGCGCGACGCTCGCGACCAAGGTCTTCGTCGGCGCCTCGATCACCGCGACGAGCATCGGCATCACCGCGCGTGTCTTCAAGGATCTCGATCGCGCGCGCAGCGCCGAGGCGCGGACGATCCTCGGCGCCGCCGTGCTCGACGACGTCCTCGGTCTCGTCCTCTTGGCGCTCGTCACGGGTTGGCTCCGCGACAAAGGCTCCGGTGGCGCTTCACTCGTGCGTCTCGCGATCGAGACGATCGTCGTCCTCGGCGTCGCGATCGCCGTAGGCCTCAAGGTCACGCCGCGCATTTTCGCGATGGCCGCGCGTCTTCGAGCTCCCGGTGTGCTCCTCGCGATGGGCCTCTCGTTCTGCTTCTTTTTCTCGTGGGGCGCCGATCGCATGGGGCTCGCGCCGATCATCGGTGCCTTCGCGGCAGGCCTCGTCCTCGAAGAACAAAAGGCGCTCCGTCCGCTCGTCGAGCCCATCGCGCAGTTCCTCGTTCCGATCTTCTTCGTCGTCATGGGCGCGCGGGCTGATGTTCGTGCGTTCGCCCACCCGGGGACGCTCCTCCTCGCCGGCGCGCTCGTCGTCGCCGCGTCGCTCGGCAAGATCGCTTGCGCGCTCGGCGCCGCCCGCGGAACGAATCGCCTCGCGATCGCGATCGGCATGCTCCCGCGCGGCGAGGTCACGCTCATCTACGCGAGCCTCGGCCTGTCGCTCGGTGTCATCGACAGCGCCGTTTACTCCGCGATGGTGCTCGCGGTCGTCGTCACCACGCTCGTCACGCCGACCGCGCTCAAGTGGTCGCTCCGTTAGCGACGAATCCGCTCGACGACGGCGTTGCCGTTCGCGTCCTTCGCGTGGATGTCGACCCAGTCGACGGACGTCGGCCCCGATTGCTGCACGAACACGCGCTCGATCTCGGCATGATCGACGCCGCCGATCCGCGCGTACGCGTGCGCCGTGCAGCGCCCATCGTCCTCGCGCTTGGTCGTGATCGTGATGAGCCGATCGAGCTGCTTCAATCGAACGAGCTCCGTCCCGCCACTCGACGTGCGGTGCACCACGCGCTGCTCCGCGAATCCGTACGGAATCCACTCGAGCATCCCGAGCCCGTGCGTGCGCGCCGGCCGAATCTCGTTCCAATACGGAAAGAGCGCCTCATCCCCCGTCGGATTGCAGTGCGCGTCGAGCCGAATCCCGTACACGACCTGATTCGGGTCGACGCTGCGCGCGATGTAAAAGACGCTCTTCACGTCGTTCGGCCCAAAGGCCACATCCGCTGCAAACGCAGGCACCGCGAAGAGAAACGTCAAAACGAACGAAACGCTTTTGCTCATGCCCTTTCAGTGGCACGCCCGCGCCCCACGTTCGTAAGAGCTTTGTAAGAAGCGTTAGCTCACGGCGTGGTGGGCGTGGTGGCGCCGGGACCGAAGAGCGGGCCCGAGGGCATCGCGTTCGAGAAGTCGAGGTCCTTCGCGACCTCGAAGAGGGCGAGCGCGGGGAAGTTCAGCGAGTCGAAGTCGACCGTCCACTGCCCGCTCTTCACGGTCGACTTGATCGCGAGCGCCGTCGTCACGTGGTCGTTGCCCGTGAGGCGAATGGCTTCGATCGGGAGCATCGTGCGCGTCGGCGCCTTCTTCACGTGCGACGCGCCGTCCATCATGATGCTCGTGATGCGGCCCGTATCGAGCCACATGTAGTAGTTCGCGTCCTGCGGCAGCGCGCTGAAGGCGAGCTCGTGCGCCGAATTCGTCTTGAGCGTGACCGTGTTCGTGAAGAGCGCGTCGAACGTCCGCTTCGTGATCGCGGGGCTCGCGAGCACCGCGACGATTCGCTTGCCGTCGTACTTCACGCTGAGGTTCGGGATCGGGAACGACGACGTCGTCTCCGGATCGGCCTCCCAACCGTCGCCGAGCGGCGTGACCTTGACGACCTTCGCCATGTCCGGCGTCTCGAGCTGCGCGCGGAGCTTCGACAAGACGAGCTTCGCCTTCGCGTCGTCCTTCGTCGCGACGGCGTAGACCACACCGAAGCCCGCGAGCTCGTCCATGATGCCGTTCGACGTGTCGAGCTTGAACGACGGATCGAGCACCAAGGCCATCGCCATCTCGTCGCCGATCATGTCGACGACGTCTTCGAATTTGAAGCCGGCCTTGCTCTCGATGTCGGCCAGCCCCGAGCGGAGATCGCGCCCCGCGACCGGATCGTTGTCCTCGACCGTCTTGATGAGGAGATTTCGAACCTGGGCGCCCGTCATCTTCGTCTTCGTCGACATCGCCATGTACGCCACGGTGTCGGACGGAAGCTCGTGCGGGAAGGCGAGCTTCGGCGCGGGCGCCAAGAGCGTGTCGGGCGGCAGCGCGGTGCCCGTGAGCGTCGCGTGCATGTCCATCATCACGCCGGCTTTCACGAGCTTCACCGCGCCCGTGACCGGGTCGCGATTCTGCAGGTAGCCGTCGAGCATCTTCTTCATCGCGGGGTCGCGCGCGTCGTCGAAGTCGTGCGTGTCGAAGAAGAACGCCACGTCGGCGCCGTTCTCGAACGTCTTCTTCGCCTTTTGGTAGACCTCGTTCTTCTCGAGCGAGTCGGCGCCGCTGTCGATGACCGCGCCCATGTCCGTCACCATCTGATCGTCGCCATAGACGAGGAGCTTCTTCTTCGCGAACCACACGAGGTCCTGCACGCTCGAGCCCTTGCCCGTGTCCATGTACGAGAGCGCGACCTCGGTCGGGCCCGCGGTGGGCGCGATGTCGTACGGCGAGCGCGCGAGGAGCGTGTAGCGCACGCCACCACCGACGAAGGCGCCCGACTCGGAGAAGCGCGACGAGTGCAGGAGCTTGTCCACGGGCGACGTGTCGCTGAACGAAATCAAGAGCGCGGCTTGCCCGTGCGTGTTCGTGTCGCGCGCGACGAACGCCGCGGCGTCGAGCGATTGAACGAGCGCGTGCGCGTCGGGCTGCGGCAGCGTGAACGCGCGCGCGAACGAGAGATCGAGATCCTGGGTGAGCAGCTTCTCGTCGACGCGCGACGAATCGAGCGGCTTCATCGTCGCGCCCGAGATGAGCGAATGCTTGAAGCTCGGCAGCTCGACGTAGAGCGACGCGCTCTTCGGCACGTACTTCGCCATGTGCGGCGACGGCTTCGCGAGCAGGTAGAAATAGGCGCCGACCGCGACGCCACCGCCGACGACGAGCAAGAGCAAGACGCCGACGATCGCGATGACGCCGCAGCCGCCGCCCTTCTTCTGCGAAGGCTGCTGCTGCATCGGCATCGGTTGCATCTGCATCGGCGCCGGCTGCTGCCAGCCGCCTTGTGGTGGGGGAGGGGGATAACCGTAACCGCCGCCGTAGCCGCCTTGCATGGGGGGCGAGGGTACCACCGATCAGAAGCGCATCATCATCGCGAGGGTGAGACGGTTCTCTTCGAACGAGAGATCCGGACCGCCCGGGTTGTTCATGCCCGGCGGGACGGCGCTTCCATTTTGGCCGGGCCACGAGCCCGCGGGTCCTTGGCTCGCGCACGTGCCGTTGATGCACGGGGTCATGCCGCCGCCGCCGGCGAAGTACGGAATGCTCGCAGCGCGATGGTTGAATTCGAGACGGAACGTCATGAAGTCGTTCGGCATGTAGTCGGCGGTGATCTGCATGTCCCACGCGTCGAAATCGGATGAAGTATCGGGGCAGCCTGGCGCGCCTTTCGGACACGCGGGAAACGCGGGGAGGCCGGCGAACTTGCCGTATTTCGGATCGTTCGCGAGGTTCGCGGAGACACCGCTGAACGCGGTGGCGCCGTTGATCGGCGGAACGAGCACGAGGTAGCGACCGGGGTTCGTGATCGCGCCGCCTCCGAGCGTCATCGCGAACCGATCCCTGGCGAACCACGCGCGCGCGTACGCCATGAAGCCGAGGAAGTATTGATTCGTGCAATTCGTCGCAGCGACGCCCGAGGCCGCGTTGCCTCCGCCGAATTCACAACCCGCGTCGACGGTGAGCGACGTCGCGACCTGGCTGACGGGTCTGTCCTTCTTGCGATAGAGCCGGAACATCACGCTGTCGTCCGTGTGGATGCGTTTGCGATCCGGGACGCCCAGCGTGTCCGTGCCGACGTAGTCGTTGCTCACCAGCGAGAACCACTCGACGGGCTTCCACGAGACCTGCACGCCGAACCCCGGCGCCTCGTTGAAGACGCCGTACGACTGCCAGCCGTTCACGATCCACGGCTCGATCTTCAGCTTGTCGCTCGGAAAGATCTGGATGCGCACGCCGTCGAAGAACCACGGCGTGTTCGACGAGACGTACGACGGCTGATACGTCCAGTTGTCGAAATTGTAATAACTCCAAAGCCCGATGTACGACATGAAGATGCCGGCTTGGATGTTCACGCCGTTCAAGACCGGCACGTGATAACCGGCATACGCCTCCGAGATGAATCGATAGGCGTCGGCGAGATTCCACTGGCCCTGCGCGGCGCTCGCGTCGTTGCGCGGCGTGGTCTGCGAGTACATCCCGAACTGCGTCATGAGACGCGCGGTGACGTTCTTGTAGAGGAAGTCGCCGCCGAAGCCGATTTGCGTGACCTGGAGCTCGCCGCTCCGGAAGACCTCGCTCGATCCGCTAATCGTGTGGTCCTTCGGGTTGCTCATGTCGAGGTGGAACGCGGTATCGAGGCGGACCTCGCCGGTGAACGGGCCCCACGTGAGCGGGCGATCGCTCGACCCGAGGTTCGCCGGTGACCACGCGAAGTTCCCGAAGCCGAACGGCGCCTTGTCGACTTCTTTCTGCCCCTCGCCGACGGTCGGATTCGGCGGCGCCGCCTTCGCAGCGATCCGCGCGTCGATGAGCTTCTCGAGCTCCTCGCGCGTCATCGTGATCGTCGCGGGCGCGTTCTCTTGAGCGCGCGCCATCGAGGCGACCATGATCACGGCGACGCCGAGCTTCGTCTTCATGATCCGGCGAGGACCCGCGCGTTGATCGCGATCGCGGGAATGCCGACGGCGAGCGCGATGGCGAGGCCGGTATCGGGCCCGGCGAGCGATTGATCGAACAAGACGGCGAGCGCGCGTCCCACCGCGACGATCCAGACGACGACGATCGCGATCGCCCACGCTTCGACCTTCGCGCGCCGCGCGGCAGACTTCGCCGCTGGAGCTCGATATGGATGCTCACCCATCGTGACGACGACGATGCCCGTTCGCGAATAAGCGCCGCGCTAAGAAGGAGCGCGGCCGCATCAAGAAATCATCAACGGGCACACCCGATGCACGAATCGGCGCATGACCCGGAAGAAGCGATGGCTCGCGACGGGCGCAGCGATCGTCGCGTGCGTCGCCGCGCTGTGGCTATGGCGCGGAAAGGGCGAGACTGGCGCCGTTCGACGCATGGCGCCCGCGGATCAGGAGAAGCTCTACCAGGAGACGTACGCCGCGACGCGAACGCTCTGCGAAGCCGCGAGAACGGATGACGCGCTCGAAGATCGGTGCGCGAGTTGGAGCGAGCTCCTCCTCGAGTTCCCCGAGTGCGACGAAGCGTGCCGCGCCTTCGCGACTCCGAATGCCCCGCACGGCGCCGCGCGTTGATTCACGATGGAGTGTAGGGTTGGCGGATGCGCCTCGCGACGCTCCTGAAACCCGATGTCGAGCGCGTCATCTGCGAAACGCCCGAGCAGCTCGTCGAGCTCGTTCGCGATCTGCACCCCGAGGACGTCGCGGAGGTCTTCGCCGATCTCGACACGGAGGACCTCTCTCGCGCGTTCATCGTGCTCCCCGCGCGCGACGCTTCGATCGCGTTCGAGCGGCTCGACGAGCGCGATCAGATGCGCGCGGTGCGCGAAATGACCGATGACGCGCTCGTCGAGATCGTCGCGTGCATGGAGCCGGATCGGCGCGCGCGCTTCATTCGCGTGTCGGGCGAGCGCGGCAAGGATCTCATGGCGTCCCTCCGCGCGACGCACCCCGACGCGGCGCGCGACGTCGAATCTCTCGACAAGTGGAAGGAAGGCACGGCGGGAGCCCTCATGACGACGAGCTTCGTCGCGCTTCCGCACGCGGCCACCGTCGGCGAAGCGCTCGACGCGATCGGCAAGCACGCAGCCGAACGAAACGAGCCGATCTACGCGGTGTACGCCACGGACGCTCGGGGCAAGCTCCTCGCGTTCGCCCGTCTGCGCGACCTCGCGCCGCTCGCGCGCGAACGACCGATGGCGGACGTCTGGCGAAAGCGCTGCGTTTTCGTCGGCCCTACGGCGGACGAGCGCGAGGTCGCGAGCGTGATGTCGAAGTACGACCTCGCGGCGCTGCCCGTCGTCGAAGAAGACCGCCTCATCGGGATCATCACCATCGACGATGTGGTCGACGTATTGAATCAGCTCGCGGCGAAGTCGTTCGAGCGCGCGGGCGCCGTCGAGCCGCTCGATCTGCCGTATTTCAAGACGTCGTTCGTCGATTTCCTTCGCAAGCGCGGCGTGTGGCTCCTCGTCTTGTTCGTCGAGGAGTTCTTCACGCAGACCGCGCTCCGTCACTACGATCCGGTCTTCGAAGCGATCCACGGCGCGAGCTACTACGTGCCGCTGCTCATCTCGACGGGCGGTAACTCCGGATCGCAATCGGCGACGCTCGTCATCCGAGGGCTCTCCATCGGCGAGATCGAGCCGCGACATTGGTGGCGCATCCTCGCGCGCGAGATGACCCTTGGCGTCGCGCTCGGCGGATTCCTCGGCGCGATCGGCTTCTTGCGCGTGCTCATGTACCACGACCAAGGTCCGGCCTTCGCGCTCACGATCGCGCTCACGCTCGTCGGGATCGTCGTCGTCGGTTGCAGCATCGGCTCGATGCTTCCGCTCGTCTTGCGCCGAGTCGGCTTCGATCCTGCCACGAGCTCGACGCCGTTCATCGCGAGCCTGGTCGACGTCGTCGGCATCATCGTCTTCGTGCACGTCGCGAAGCTCGTCATGGCCGACGTCATCGCCCACGCCGCATCACACTAGAACCACGCGACCGCGCCGAGCGTGAGCGTCGTCTGCGAGCGCGCGTTCGGGATGTAGTTGCCGTCGGCGTCGGTCGGGACGTTGCCCGCGAAGAAGATCGGCGCTTCGGATTGGTCGTGGCGTGCTTCGAGCCGAACCGACATGTTCGCGTTCGGACGCACGTCGATCGTGGCGGTCTGCGAAGCGACCCAGCGCGATCCACCCCAAAAAATGGGTGTCGCGCCTGGCGGGACGTGCTCGTAGAACGCGTCCGCGCGCGCCGAGAGATACATCCACGAGAGCGGTTGCACGCGGAAGCTCACGGCGCCGGCGGCCCACGATGACGTGCCGAACGCGTTCGGCTCGAAGCCCGCGTCGGCGTGGAAGGCCGTCGCGATCGCCTTCGCGGGCGTCCATGCGAAGCTCGCGTCGAAGAGGTTGCGCCACGCGCGGCCCTCCGGCGCGTTCGGAGGCCGTTCGACGCCGCCGAAGTAGAGGAGCGTCAGCGATGCATTGTCGCGAACGGCGTACGTCGTCATGCCCGAGACGGAGAGCTCGACGTTGTCGTCGACGACGCTGTTCCAGCCGTTGCAAAGCATCGCCGACGCGCTCCAGCGATCCGTGATCGGGTACGAGACGCGAACACCCGTGTGGTAGAAGGGCAGCGCGAAGAAGAGGTTGGAGCGCGACCAGTTGAAGTTGTCCTTGATGGCGAGGCCCTCGAGCCCGATCGGCGAGAGGAAGATCCCAGCCTCGATCATGAGACCGTTCCCGATCGGCGCCTTGTAACCGACGTTCGCCTGCTGCACGAGCTTCCATACGCTCGGCCCAGATGCACCGGCGCCGCTCGTCGCGCGCCACACGGGCTCCGAGGCGTAATACGTCTCGGGTGTGTTGCCGACTTGCAGCGCGAGGTGCGCCTGCACGCGATCGAGCGTGCCGACCGCGTCGAGGACGATGTTGTCGATCGTGAAGATGTTGTGGCGGTTGTCGAAGCCGCGGTAGTTCGTGATGAAGTTCGACGGCTCGTTGAAGTTCCACGAATAGAATGCCTCGACGTAGCCGCTCAATATCAAGCTCGCGTCCGACCTCGTTTGTACCTCCGGCTCGGCGGCTTTGAGCTTCTGCACCTGCGCCTCGAGCTCCGTCACGCGTTTCTCGAGCGCCGCTTCGTCGGCCAGCGCGAGACGCGACGCGAGAACGGCCGCGAGCAAGATAGGCTTTTTCACGGCCAGGAATGATCGCGTTCGGGACATCAAGAAATCATCAAGATGTCGTGCATCACTGGATGCAGCTCTCGTTGACCGTGTAGGTGCCGTCGTCGTTGGGTGTGCACGTGGCCGTGCCGATGCTGCATGCGTTCACCGCTCCCGAGTCCGTCAGGCACGCGCAGAACGAGCACGCTGCTGGGAAGGGTTTGCAAGTTTGCGCGACCGAGGAGCTGCCGCTGTGCGTGACGATGTCGCAAAACTCGGTCGCCGTTTGGCATGTCGGCCCTGCGTCACCGCAGGTGAACGAGACCGGTTTAGACTGCGTTCCGCAGCCGAGCATGAAGAGCAAGAAGAGCGATCGAAGCAGCATCGGGCCGAGGATACCGCGCGCGCCGGCGCCGAAGCTCGATTTCGCGAAGTGGATCGTCTTCGAGGACGCGTGGCTGCTCGCCGTGGACAAGCCCGCGGGCGTTCTGTCGCAAGGCGGCGAAGGAGGCGAGGGGATCAACGTCGTCGATCTCGCGCGCGCCCATCTGAAGAAGCCGTCGGTCTTGGTCAGTGGCTTCGCCCCCGACACCCCCAGGAGATCTCCGCCCGCTACGCTGCGCTCCGCGGGCGTCGGTGTGCTCCATCGCATCGATCGAAACGTCTCGGGCGTCGTTCTGATCGCGAAGGACCACGGGATCGCGAGCGCGATGACGAAGCTCTTCGCGAGCGGCGCCGTCGAGCGTGTGTATCGCGCGATCGTGCGCGGCTCGCCGAAAGACGACGCGTTCACGATCGAGGCGTGGCTGAAGAAGAACGAGCGCACGAACGAGGTCGAAGCGCGCGCGACCGAGGCGCCCGGCTTTCGCGCCGCGAAGACCGAGGTGCGCGTCTTGCGAAGGCTCGGCGAAAAAACGGAGCTCGAGGTGCGCCCCATCACGGGCCGCTCGCATCAGATCCGCGTCCATCTCGCGTTCGTGAATCTCCCGATCATCGGCGATCCGAAATACGGAGTGCCCGAAAAGGGGACGAACCGCCCGCTCCTCCACGCCGAGCGTGTCGTCTTCGTCCATCCACGCACGCGGAAACACGTCACGATCGAAGCGCCGATACCGTGGTAGTTGGAGAGCACGTGGAGCTCATCGACCGGCTGCGCCAAGGCGACGAAGCGGCGTTTCGCGAGCTCTTCGATTCGCATCACGCGATGCTCGTGCGGCTCGCGATGGCCTACGTGAAGAACGCGAGCGTCGCCGAAGAGGTCGCGCAAGACACGTGGACGGCCGTCATCGACGCGCTGCCCTCGTTCGAAGGTCGCTCCGCTTTGAAGACATGGATCGCGCGCATCGCGATCAACCGCGCCAAGACGCGAGCCCAGCGCGACGGCCGGCAGGTCCCGCTCGACGACGAAGAACCGAACTCGCAGGACGACCGGTTCAACCGAATCGGCGCGTTCCGGCGCACGCCCGTGGCTTTCGACAACCCCGAGGCGCTCTTGCTCAACCGTGAGGTGCGCGTCGCGATCGACAAATGTCTCGAAGGGTTACCCGAGCAGCAACGGGCCATCGTCACGCTCCGGGACATCGAAGGCTGGTCGAGTGAAGAAGTGTGTAACGTTCTCGAGCTGAGCGAGTCCAATCAACGTGTGCTCCTACATCGTGGCAGAGGTCGTCTGCGAGCGGCGCTCGAGGCCGTATTGGGAGGTCGCTCATGATGTGCCGTGACGTCGTCGAAGCCGACGCAGAGTCGCTGACGGGCCTGAAGAAGCTGCTTTATCGCTTCCACATGAACGTCTGCCCGTCGTGCCAGGCACACCAAAAACAGGTCGAGACGACGGTCGCCACGCTCGCCGCGATGCCGAAGGACGAACCGTCGCCCGACGCCCGGGAAAAGGCCCTCGCAGCGTTCCGAAAAAATACGAAACAGGGCGTGTAACGTTTCCGGCCGTCGCGAGTCTTTGCGGCATGAGCACGCAAGACTTCGCAACGTCCGAAACGGTCGCTCTCGATGATGGCGCCACCATCCTCGATTCGGGCGTCACGCTCGTCCCGGCGTCACGCGGCGCGGTGAACACGTCGCTGCGCACGACCGTCCTGCCGCGCGTCGAGATCGTCGGCGAGAAGCCCGCGATGGTGGCCGACGGCAAAGTTCGTTACGAGCTCGCGAACACGCTCGGTGAAGGCGGCGTCGGCGAGGTCATCAAGGCGCGCGACAACGACATCGATCGCGACGTCGCGATCAAGCGCCTCCGTCCGGAGATGCGCGGGTCGAACGCGAACATCCTTCGCTTCGCCGAAGAAGTGCGCACCGTCGGTCGCCTCGAGCACCCGAACATCGTCCCCATCCACGACGTCGGCATCCACGAGAGCGGCGAGCTCTTCTTCGTCATGAAGTACGTCGAAGGCGAGACGCTCGAGAGCATCATCGAGAAGCTCGCGTCGGGCGATCGCGCCTATCACGCGCGCTATCCGTTCGAGCGCCGCGTCGAGATCTTCAAGGGCATCCTCGAGGCGATCGCGTACGCGCATGCCAAGGGCATCATCCATCGCGACATCAAGCCGGCGAACGTGATGGTCGGCCCGTACGGCGAAGTGATGATGATGGACTGGGGTCTCGCTCGCATGACGCGCGGGCCGGAGCTCGGCGGCCTCGGCGGCAGCGGCGTGATGGGAACGCCCGCGTACATGTCACCGGAGCAGGCGCGAGGCGACGAGCTCGACGAGCGCAGCGACGTCTACAGCTTGTGCGTCACGCTCTTCGAGCTCCTCACGCTGCATCACCCGCACGAGGACGTGAAGACGCTCCCGGAGATGCTCGAGGCCGTGAAGAACACGCTCTCGCCGACGGTGCTCGACGTCACCATCCACGGCGAGCAAGGTCCGGTGCCTGCCGATCTCGGCTGGTTCCTCGAGAAGGGCCTCCGCAAGGATCGCACGCAGCGCTACCAGAGCGTCGGCGAGATGATCGATCGCCTGCGCCGTCGCGCCGAAGGCGACATCCCGGTGCAGTGCATCGTCACGTTCTCGATGCAGGCGTCGACGATCCTCCGCAAGGCGCTCGGCCGCCGCCCCATCCTGATGTCGAGCGCGTTCTTGATGGGCACCGTCGGGACGCTCGGCTTCGCCGCCCTCGGTGTCGCTCACATGTTCATGCGCTGATCAGGCGTTGACGAGGATGCGCGAGACGACGGGCGCGATGTCGTCGCTCTCGCGCCGATCTCCCGAAGACGAGAAGGCGACGACGAAGGGCGCGTCCTTCACGCGGCGCGTCCAGGTCGGTGTCCATTCATCGGCGTAGGCGTCGTCGCCGACGGCCGCGACGATGTCGCCGGCGGTCGTCATCACGCGAATCGACCGTACCGCGAGCCTTTCGAGCTGCGATTCGAGATAGAGGTGAAGCGCGGTCAGGCGGTCGCTGCTGCGGCGATTTCGACGTTCCATGCGTGCCATGGTGCGAGGATCCGCGGCTCGCGGCCAAATTCCGGGCTATTCTTCGCCCATGAGGGCGACTCGGCTGGCAGCCGTTTGTGGGGTTTCTTTTCTCTTGGCTTGCTCGGGCGGAGACGGCGTCGATCTCGACGGATCGACCGACGACGCTGCGACGAACGACGCATCACCGCAAAACGACGGCTCGCCGGCCAAGGACGCGACGAACGACACCGCGCCTCCGATCGACGCGGGGCCGGACGTCAGCGTCACGCCTCCAGGTCCCGTCTACGGCGCGAAGTGCACGGGCGCCGACTCGAACGAGACGCTCGCGACCGACGAAGTCGCGATCGTGCGCGGCAAGGCCCAGCTCCCGGCGCTCAACTGCGTCGACACCGCGATGCAGGCCGCGCGCAATCACTCCAATTACATCGGCCAAAACGGCTGGACGCTCACGCACACGGAAGTGAACGGCAAGCCCGGATACACGGGCGTGAATTTCTGGGACCGCCTCACGTACGCGGGCTATCCGGGGAGCGCCGCGTTCGAGGTCGTGCACTCCGTCGCGGACGCGCACGCCGCGATCACGGGCGCGAACGGCTGGATCAACACGCTCTATCACCGCATCCCCTTCGTCGCGTACTCGACGAAGGACTTCGGCTTCGGCGCGGCGTCGAGCACGCAAGGCCAGACGTCGACGGTCGACTTCGGCAGCGGCAACAAAGCTCCGACCGCGACCTCGATGACGACGTGGCCTGCGAACGGCGACACGGGCATCTGGACGACGTTCCACAACGCGTACGAGAGCCCGAACCCGCTGCCGAATCAGCAGACGGCGGGCTACTGCATCACGATCGTCGGCGCGTCCGCGCTCACGCTCGCGACGCACGACGTGACGGCGAACAACGCGGCCGTCCCGCACATCGTCATGAACAAGGCGAACGACCCCGCGGGCCTCATCCCGTCGTCGCAGCTTTATTTGATCCCGAACAGCGTGCTCTCGAAGAACACGAAGTACACGGTGCACGTGACGGGAACGGTGAACGGCTCGCCGTACGACATGACGTTCTCGTTCATGACCGGCGGCACGTGAATCGCGCCGCGCTCGTCCTCGCGCTCGTCGTCGGGTGCTCGAGCACGAACGCGGGGAGCGACGGAGGGACGGACGCTTCCGCGGACGTCGTCGTGAGTGACGTCGTCGCGGATGCGGCGACGAGCGACGCTGCTCCGTCGTGCGGATACGACGCGATCGTGCTCGCGGACAAACCGGTCGCGTTCTGGGCGATGAGCCACACGACGACCGAGCCCGATCTCACGGGGAATGGTCACGATGGCGCGTACATAGGCGGCGCGCCTGCGCCCGCGACGATGCCCGATGGATGCGACACGGCCGCGGACTTCGACGGCGCGAAAGAGTACATGACGGTGCCTTCGAGCGCGGCGCTCTCGATCCCGACGACGGGCGATCTCACGTGGGAGGCTTGGATTCGGCCCGACGTGCTGCAGTTCCCGAACAACGCGGGCGACTACGTCGACTGGATGGGCAAGTGCGAGGACTACAGCCCGACGTGCGAGTGGGAAGCGCGCATGTATACGACGACGAACTCGGCGAATCGTCCGAATCGCTTCTCCGCGTATGCGTTCAACCCGACCGCGGGCCTCGGCTCGGGCGCCGATTGGCAACCCGCGACGGGCGTCGTTCAAGCCGGGCACTGGTATCACGTCGTCGGCGAGTACACGCTCCACGCGCAACCGAGCGTTTGCCAAAACACGAGCACGTATCCCGGCTCGCTCGACATCTGGGTGAACGGCGTCGAATGGAATCAATCGAAGCACGGTCAGACGGGCTGCATGAGCCAGTACAGCGTCGTGCCCAAAGCCAACGGCAGCCCGCTCGACATCGGGACGATGGCGCTCGACTCGTGGTTTCCCGGCGCGATCGGCAAGGTCGCGATCTACGACAAGCTCCTCACGCAGGCGCAGATCACCGCGCACTACCAAGCGATGACGAACGCGGCTCCGACGGGGAGCTGCGCCGACACGTGCTCGTTCTGATCAACGCGCGACGACGCGAAGGACGTTTCCCGCCGCGACCAGCGTTCCTTGATCGAGCGAGACGGAGCCGAGAAGGGATTCGTTCGTGAGCGTCAACGCGGCGGCGGGCGCGCTCGCGCTCGTGGCGTTCGCCCGCCAGAGCGTCGACGAGCCCTGGAGCGTGACGACCCACTCGATGACGCCGTTCTTCGCCGAAGGGCGCTCGAGCGCGAAGGCGTTCGTGACGTCGGCGATTTTCGTGTCGCCCAGTGGATCGGCGCCGATGGTGCCCGAGTAGAGCGTGTAGGCCTCGAGCTTCGGCTCGGGGTGGACGTCGCCCCAGTGGAGGTAGCCGAGGACGTCGTTCGTGACGATGACCGGAAAGGCATCCTTGCCGGGCCGCTGGCGGACGACGTAGCTCGCCGACGCGCGCGTGAAGACGCCGATGTCGGCGAGGTCGTTGCCGCTGCCGGTGTAGCTGCCGATCGGATCTTCGGTGAAGTCGGTGACGGCGACGATCGTATCGGAGACGGCGGCGAAGCGTTGCTGTTTGGGCGCGACCACGACGGGCGTGAATGTGCTCGTCGCGGGGTCGAACGCGAGGACGTCCGTGTCCGAATCGCTCGCGGCCGTGCGCCACGCCGTCACGACGACGATCGACGTCGCGGCGGCCGGCTCGCCGACGTGATCGTATCCGGCGGGCACCGGCATCGTCGTCGTCGCGCCGTCTTGGAAGACGCGAACGCCGTCTTGCACTTCCCAAGCGAGGACGTTGGACCCCATCGCGGGACGGCGCGGCATCGACGCGGCGGGCTCGAGGACTTGCGACGTGCCGAGCGAGAGATCGCGGAGGATGAGATCGCCCGTCGGTCCGTCGACGTACGCGAGGCGACATCCTTGCATCGCGTACGGCGGGTATCCGAGCCAATCGCTCGGCGTGACGTGCGTGTCGCCGATGTCGCCGCAACCCGGCACGCCCGAATCGACCGTCGCCGACGAGCCGCTGCACGCCATCAGGAAAATCAGCGCGATGCGCGTCATGACTTCGACCTCATTCCCAAGCGAAGCATTCGTTTCTTGAGCCCGTGACGCGTGATCCCGAGCCTCCCCGCTGCATGGCTGATGTTACCCCCGGTTTCGGCGAGCGCACGTTCGACCTCGCTCCGCTCGTCCGGTACGACGTTCCGAGTCGATGTCACGCGCGGCTCGTTCGACCGAAGCTCGCGCGGAAGGTGCTGCCACTCGATGCGCGGCGCGCGAAGGGCCGCGAGGCGCTGCATCGTGTGGGCGAGCTCGCGCACGTTTCCAGGCCAGGCGTGGCCGACGATGGCTTCGAGCGCGCGCGGCGCGAGCTCTCCGCCGCCAGCCGCGTCGAGGAAGTGTCGCGCGAGGAGCGCGACGTCGCCTTCGCGCGCGCGGAGCGGCGGCACTTTGATCTCGAGGACGGCGAGCCGGAAGAGCAGATCGCTGCGGAACGTGCCTGCTTTCGCGGCCGTTGCGAGATCGCGGTGGGTCGCGGCGACGATGCGCGCGTCGAACGAACGCTCGTCGTCGGAGCCGACAGTCCGGTAGCGTCCCGTCTCGATCGCGCGAAGGAGCGTGGCTTGCCGCGCCGGCGCGAGATCGCCGATCTCGTCGAGGAAGATCGTGCCGCCCTCGGCGCGCGCGAGGAGGCCCGGCCTCGCGCGGTCCGCGCCCGTGAAGGCGCCGCGAACGTAGCCGAAGAGCTCCGCTTCGAAGAGCGCGTCCGGCACCGCCGCGCAGTTGAGCGCGACGAACGGCGCCGAGCTCCGGCGGCCGTGCTCGTGGAGCGCGCGCGCGAAGAGCTCTTTGCCGGTACCCGTCTCGCCGAGGAGGAGCACCGGAAGATCCGTGTCCGTCGCCGCGTCGAGCCGCGCGAGCGCCTGCGAGAGCGCGCGTGAGCTCCCGAGGATCGACGGGAACGCGCGACGCGCTTCGCGAAGCGGTAGAGCGGTCGTCGATCCCGACGGCGCGTGATCGGTGTCCTTCGTCACCGTGATCGATGGCGGCGACGAGGCGCGCAAGGCAAGCGCGGCGAGCGTGGCCGCGCGCTCGAGGACGTTCGAAGCGAGCGCGTCGAACGCGCCGGCGACGAAGCGCTGCTCCACGACGAGCACCACGCCTCCGCGTACGACGCTCATGCGCGAGCCTCGGCGTTGATGCGTCTCGACGTCGCGGAGGTAACGCACCGTCGTGCTCGCGAGCGCGTCGGTCGGAATGCGCTCGGCAGGACTCGCGATCGGCAGGCCGTCCACGTCGAGCCCCCACGCGCTCGCGACATGGCCCGCCCCGTCGAGGCGGCCGGCGATCGCGCGCTCGGCGCCCGACACGCGAATGACCGCTTCGAGGATCGCCTTCGCGGCCTCCTCGACGGAAGGCGCTGCCGCAGCACGCTCCGCCGCCATCCAGAGACTGTCGCTCGCGTCGCTCGTCATGGTCTTCACCTCTTCGCTCTTGCCTCGAGCCGCTCGAAGGAGATCGCGCGCGGGCGCGTCGACCTCCAGGAAACCCGCCGCGCGTCCACGTCGCAGCGCCGCGATCGCGAGTCGCGCCGCCGCGCGCCGATCGGAAGGCAGCGTCGCGAGGTGCGCGCGCCCGAGCACCATCGCGCAGCGCGCGTCCACGAGCGCGTCTTCGCGCCGGAGCTCGTCGCCGATCATCGCGACGTGCGCGCGCGCGGCCTCGCCGTTTCCTTCCGCGAGCTCCGCGTCGGCGAGCGCGAGCGCGAGATCGGCGCGCACCGGCGGCGGGAGCGCGTCGAGCAGCGTCTCGGCCTCGCTCGCGAACCTGCGTCCTTCGGCGAGATCGCCGCGCCTCACTTCGAGATCGCAAAGCGCGACGAGGCACCACCCGGCGCCGGCGCGTTGCCCGAGCGTCCGCGCGAGCGCGAGCGCTTCGTCGAGCGAGCCGCGCGCGTCATCGAAGCGGCGCGCCTTGCCGTACGCGATGCCGAGGTTCAAGAGCGACGATCGCACACCCGCGAGATCGCTCGACGCGCGCTTGATCGCGAGCGACCGCTCGAGCGCCTCGATGGCGCGGTCGAGGTCTCCGCGGACGAGCGAGGCCACGCCGAGGTTGTGGTCGAGCCGCGCGAGCTCTTCGCGATCGTCGAGGCTGGCCGTCGCGAGGACCTCACGGGCCCGCACGAGTGCGATCTCGGCGCGGATCCAATCGGACGCGTACAGATGAACGGCGCCGAGCGTCGCGAGGGCCAGCGCCGCGCTCACTTCGTCGCCATCTGCGCGCGCGGCGGCTTCTTCGGCGAGCGCGAGGGCTTCGCGTGGCTTGCCCGCGCGCGCTGCGCTCTCGGCCTTGCGTCTCGCCGCGAGCACGGACGCTCTCGCGTCGTCCACCTCGCCGAGCCACGCCACGACCTCGGCGTGATCGGCCGCGCGCCCCGCGTCGCGCAAGAGGCGCTCGAGGCGCAGCAGCGTCTTCATCGAGCGCTCTTTCGGATCTCGCGACAGCTCGCGGAGCACGTCGGTCTCTTCGCTGCGTGAATCGATCGCGCGTGCGCGCTCGGCCGCCTTCGCGAGGAGATCGGCGCGTCGCGTCGGCGGATATGGGGCGCGTGCGAGCGCGAGGAGCGCGGACGGCGCGATGTTCGCGATCGCGAGGCACGCGTCGGCGACGCGATCGACGCTCGCGCAGCTCCCCAAGGCGGACGCGACGTCACCGGCCAGCGGCTGCGCGAAGAGCGCGAGCGACGCCGGAGGTCGCGTGACGAGCCCCGCCGTGATCAGGCGGCCGCTCACCAGGTCCGCGCCGTCGCCGAGCAAGGTCCCGGCGAGCTCG
>Ga0068868_100001231_pt1 | contig 17595 bp, 13 predicted proteins | sample KBSMisM42_FD_64660 | JGI IMG/M metagenome (GOLD analysis project Ga0068868, IMG submission 64660) | Miscanthus rhizosphere microbial communities from Kellogg Biological Station, Michigan, USA - KBS Miscanthus M4-2 | ecosystem: Host-associated > Plants > Roots > Rhizosphere > Soil ...
GCCCGGGTCGAGGACGACGGACGTCACGGAGACTTGGAAGTTCGAGTACGTCGGCCCCGACTCCGCGGCGGCGTCGCTGCACGTCGATCCATCCGGGCACGCCGGGTTGTCGTTGCTGCAGGCTCCAAGAGCAAGGAACGCGAAGACGAACCGCCTCATGCCTGTGAAACTAGCACTTCGAGCATCGCCGCCGCGACGCGCTTCCGCTCTCCACTCAATTCCGCCGGCCCCACGCAAGCCGGGCAGCCCGCGCTACAAGTGCACGACGTCACCAGCTTGAGCGCGCGCGAAAATAGGTCTTTTCGAAGCGCGAACATGCGCTCCGCGAGGCCCGTTCCGCCAGGCACGTGCTCGTACAAGAAGAGCGTCGCCTCCTCGTCGTCCACGAAGCGCTCGTCCTCCACGGTCATCCCGATGTCGCGCGGATCGCACATGAGCGAAAACGACGCGACCGTCTCGAGCGCGATCCCGACGCCACGAAGACCGTCGATGCGTTGAGCGGGCGCCGCGAGGTGCGCCATCGTCTCGCCGAGCTTCAGCCAGAACGACGTCGTGTGCATCTGCATCTCCGGCAAATGCACCTCGCCGTACCCGGTGTTCTCGTGCGTCTGGAACTTGATCTTCTTGTAGCCGACCACCTTCGTGATGACGGAGACCTCGCCCCACGCCCCCATGTGCGAGCCCTCGGGCGCGACCGCCTCCTGCTCCAGGATGGACACCTTCGTGTGCGTCATCGCGGTCGTGAAGTAATCGGGCTCGACCCCGCGCACGTACGCCTTGTGGTTTTCGTAATCGAAGCGCTCGACCTGCCACGTGCCCGCGTCGTGCTGATAGATCGCCTGCTCGTGCAACATCGTGTGGCTCGATGGCCAGTCGAGCTCGGCGAGCACCTTGTCGCGATCGAGATCGATGATCACGACGTTGTCCCATCCCACGCTGCGCAGCGAGACTTCGTTCGCGGGATACGCATCGGCGGCCCAGTGATAGGCGCCGTTGCCTTCGTGAAGGACGCGGTGCGACGCGAGGAAATCGAGCGCGTCGCTCGTGTCTTCGGGCGCGAGCGATCCGAAGGCGTCGCCGCGCTTGAACGGAAGCTCGAACGCCGCGCACTTCAAATGCTGCACGAGCACCTCGACGTTGTCCGGATCGATGCGCGCCTCTTCGACTGCCGCGCCGAGCAGGTACTCCGGCTCGCGCGCGAGGAACTGATCGAGCGGCGCGCTGCACGCGACGAGGACACAGATCGAAAGCGCGCCTCGACGACCCGCGCGCCCGAAGCGCTGCCACATCGCCGCAACGGAGCCCGGGTAAGATGCACAAACGACGGCATCGAGACCGCCCACGTCGATGCCGAGCTCGAGCGCGTTCGTGGCGACGACGCACAGGATCTCGCCGGATCGCAGCCTCCGCTCGATGTCGCGCCGTTGCTCGGGCAAATAGCCTCCGCGATACGCCATGAGCCGATCGGGCTCGATGCGATCCTTCGCGACCTTCTCGCGCAGATAACGAAGCATCGTCTCGACGCTGTTGCGCGAAGGCCCGAACACGATCGTCGGCACCTTCGCGCGCACGAGATCGGCAGCGAGCGAGACCGTCTGTTTCACGTACGAAGCGCGGATGCCGAGCTCTTCGTTCACGACGGGCGGGTTGTAGAAGAAGAACTTCCGCTCGCCGCGCGGCGCACCGCTGTCGTCGATCAGCTCCACGTCTTCTTCGTTCATCCCAAAGAGCCGCGACGCGTGGGCGCGCGGATTTCCGATCGTCGCCGTCGCGCCGATGAGCGTCGGATGGGAGCCATGGAATCGCGCGACGCGCATCAAGCGACGGATCACGTTCGCGACGTGCGAGCCGAAGACGCCGCGGTACGTGTGCAGCTCGTCGACGACGACGTACTCGAGCGCCTGGAACGTCCGCGCCCACGCCGTGTGATGCGGGAGCACGCCCGAGTGCAGCATGTCCGGATTCGTGACGACGATGCCGCTCCGCTCACGTGCCGCGCGGCGCGCGTCGTTCGGCGTATCGCCGTCGTACGTGACGATGCTGATCCCGCCGCCCGCTTCGGACATCAACTCGCGCACCGACGCTTCTTGATCGCGCGCGAGCGCCTTCGTCGGAAAGAAGTAGAGCGCGCGCGCGTCCGGATTCCTGAGGAGCGCGTCGAGGACGGGGAGGTGGAAGCACAGACTCTTTCCGCTCGCGGTCGGCGTGGCGACGACGAACGGTTTTTTCCGCGAAGCGATCTCGAACGCGCGCGCCTGATGCGTGTAGAGCTGATCGATGCCGCGCTTCCGCAACGCGTCTTTCAACTTCGGGTGCAACGACTCGGGCAGGGGAGCGATGCGCGCGACGGTGCTCTCGTAGTCTCTCTCGGCCGCGAAGCATGGCCGAACGCGCTCGCTTCGAAGCCACCCGCCGAGGACCGGCTCGAGCCCCGTCGCCGTCTTCCACTCGGGCTCTTTGCGAGCCAATTGTGTGTATTCTGCAAACTTCGCGACCATGGAACCGATACTAAACAAACGTTCCGTGGTGGCCAAGCTTTGACGTAAACCGAAGGCGTGGTAGCCGTGACGTTCTTCTCGTGAGCGATACGCCCGAAGAGCCGAAGGAAACGAACAGTCCGGAGCCGATCCCGCCGCCGGAGCCCAAGCCGGCGCTTCGCGCCGATGGAGTCGCGCGGCTCGCAGCGCCGACCGGCGCGGGAAAGCAGATCCCGGCCGAGGGCTCGCCCTCTTACTTGTTCCTCGCGATCGTTTCGATTCTCACGCTCGGCTTGGACCTCGGCTCGAAGCAGTGGGCCGAGCGCACGCTCGACATGCGCCCGCCGATGATCGTCGTCGAGAAGTACGTCGACTTCATCCTCGCGCGAAACAAAGGCGGCGCGTGGGGCCTGCTCCAGACGACGAGCGAGCTCGTTCGCCGGCCGTTCTTCTTGCTCGTGTCGGCGCTCGCGATCGGCTTCATCGTCACGCTCTTCTCGCGCCTTCAGCCGCGGCAGCGCGCGCTCAAGTGGGGCTTGCCGCTCGTCCTCGGTGGCGCGCTCGGCAACGTCTTCGATCGCATCCACTACGGGTGGGTCATCGACTTCATCGACGTCCACGTCACGCGCGGCGGCATCGAGCACCACTGGCCGACGTTCAACGTCGCCGACATCGCGATCTGCGTCGGCGTCGGCTTGATGGCCGTCGACATGATGGTCGGCAAGAAGCAGCCAAAGCCCGTCAAAGAAGTCGCCCCGGCCGAAGTCGAAGCGCCGGCAGCGGAGCCCGCCCCCGAGCCAAAATGATTCCCGATTCGCGCGGCGAATCGCACCTGCCATGAGGCCAGAGCTTTTCAAGCTCTTCGGCATCGGCTTTCCGGCGTACTTCGTTCTCCTGCTGACGGGCTTTCTCTTCGCGACCGCGCAAGGCGCGATGTGGGCGAAGCGCATCGGCAAAGATCCCGACGTCATCGTCGATCTCGGGCTCGCGATGCTCCTCGCGGGCGTCGCCGGCTCGCGCATCCTGCACGTCCTCGCCGACGGCTATTTCTGGGACTACGTCCACCTCTGTTCGGATCCGAACAAGGTCGTCTGGCCGCTCGACAAGGCCACGTGTGTCTCGCCCGATTACGGCGGGAAATGGGACCCCATCGCGAACGTTTGTCATCCGGGGAGCGCGGACTGCTTCGCGTGGGCGAAGTTCTGGGCCGGCGGCCTCACGTATTACGGCGGCCTCATCGGCGCGACGATCGCGGCCGTCTATCTCTTGCGACGCGACAAGTTCCCGTTCTGGAAAGCCGCCGACATGGCGGGCTTCACGATCCCGCTGGGCCTCGCCTTCGGGCGCATGGGCTGCCTCCTCGCAGGGTGCTGCTTCGGCGCCTCGTGCGATCTTCCGTGGGCGCTCTCGTTTCCTCCACGGAGCCCAGCGAGCGACGCGCAGGCGAAGATCGGCGAGCTCGCCAAGCGCGAGCTGTGGAGCAATTTCGTGCATCCTACACAGATCTACGAGTCGGTCGCGTCGCTCGCGATCGCGACGTTCTGTCTCGTGTGGATGCACCCGCGCAAGCGCTACGACGGGCAGGTCTTCGTCGCGTTCCTCGTGCTCTACGCCATCGCGCGGTTCCTCCTCGAGATGCTTCGAAAGGACGACCGCGGAGGCATCGCGTTCTTGTCGACGTCGCAGTGGATCGGGCTCGCGCTCGTCGCGGGCGCCGTGGCAATACACCACGCGCGCACGAAGGAGACTTCCCGCATACTCGGCGCGTGAGAAGCAAGGTCTTCGTGCTTTCGATCCTTTTGTGCGCGTGCTCGCAAGGCGATCCGCAGCCCGCGAACCTCGGCGATTGCCCGCCCATCTGCGAAGGCGGCACCACCGACGCGAAGTCGTTCGCGGACGTGGCGCCGAAGGACTCGAGCAGCGAAGCCACTTCTCCTGTCGATGCGGGCGTAGACGCCGACGCCACGACCGACGCGACGACCGACGCGTCCGCTGACGCGAGCGACGCGGGGCTCCTCGATGTCGACGTCGATGCGCTGATCGACGGCGCGCTCCTCGACAGCGGCGCCGGCGACTAGCTATGTTGCGCGCGTGACAGCGCGAATCCTCGATGGGAAGAAGCTCGCCGAATCGCTGCGGGCCGAAGTGAAGGGAAGAGTCGCCGAGCTCGTCGCTCGCACGGGCCGTCCGCCGGGGCTCGACGTGGTGCTCGTCGGCGAAGATCCCGCGAGCGTCGTCTACACGCGCAACAAGGAGAAGGCCTCGAACGAGGTCGGCATGGTGGGCACGCTCCACCGGCTCCCGGCCGATGCGTCGCAAGAGACGGTGCTCGCGCTCGTGCGCAAGCTCAACGCAGCAGAGACGACCGACGGCATTCTCGTCCAGCTCCCGCTGCCGAAGCACATCCACGAAGCAACCATCCTCGACGCGATCGATCCTTCGAAGGACGTCGACGGCTTCTTGCCGATGAACGCAGGCCTCGTCGCGACGGGTCGCTTCGACAAGGCGCTCGTCTCGTGCACGCCGCGCGGCGTGATGAAGCTGATCGATCTCGCGGGCGCGAAGCTCGATGGCGCGCGCGCAGTCGTCGTCGGCCGCAGCAACATCGTCGGCAAGCCCGTCGCGCAGCTCCTCCTCGCAGCGAACGCCACCGTCACGATCGCGCACTCGAAGACGCGCGACCTCGCCGCGGTCTGCCGCGAAGCCGACGTCCTCGTCGTCGCCGTAGGCCGCCCCGAGATGGTCCGCGGCGAGTGGATCAAACCCGGCGCCGTCGTCATCGACGTCGGCACGAATCGAGTCGCAGCCCCCGAAAAGGGCGAAGGCCAAACGCGCCTCGTCGGCGACGTGGCGTTCAAAGAAGCCGCCGAGGTCGCGAGCGCGATCACGCCCGTCCCCGGCGGCGTCGGCCCCATGACGATCGCGTGCCTCCTCGAGAACACCCTCATCGCCGCGTCGCGACTACCACTCCGCTGAACCAGGGCAAATCTCCTCGCCGGCACCGGATTCCCCTGCGAGATCACAAGAGTTCGGATCCGAATTTCAGCGATCCGAGAGGCCGACCCGCGCAAGCCGTGAAGTCCTTTGCGGATCTCCCGATTTCCCTCTGAGATCGCCGAAGTTCGGATCCGAATTTTGGTATTCGGACGGTGAACCGCCGCGCGGGGGACAAAAGAGAAAAGACGCAGCCGATTGCTCGACTGCGCCTCTTTTCACCGAGAAGCTGGGGTTACTGAACCCAGCGGCCGCCGACGCGGTACCAGCCCGTCGGGCCGTGCACCCAGTGATCGGGTTCCCAGCGGTAGCCGACGCGCGGCGCCGACCAGCGGCCGCCAACCCAAACGTGGCTGTAGCCGTTCCAGTGCCAGTAACCCGGAATCCAAACTGCGCCGCCCCACGGGGCCGCGGTGCGAACCTCGTTGATGACGGGCGGCGGCTCGTTTTGAACGTAAACGGGCTGCGCTTGCACGACCGGCGGCTGGTAGACGACCTGTTGCTGTTGCGCCCAACGCCAGTGACCTTCGACGAACGACCAGCGACCACCGACGGCGGTCCAACGCGCCGGCTCCCAAACCATGCCCGCGTTCGGCGGCTCGGCCCAGTGACCCGGGATCCACTCGTGGCGGCCGTAGCGCCAGGCCCAGTGCCCGTTGATCCACATGTGGCTCGCCGACGGGGCGACCGTACGAACTTCCACGCGAGGCGGCGGCGGGGCCAGATTGACTTGAACTTCCGGCACCACGTACTGCGCTTGCGCAGCGCCCGCGACCGTGAACATCGCAGCGGCAGCAAACGCGGCAGCCGCATACCTGATCGACTTCAGCATGAAACCTCCCAAAGTCCGGATTGGACGAGGCACCATGCTAACTGATTCAACCGCGATACAAAGCCGCTTAAAGCAGCCGATCCAGCAGTCGGTCGAGCGCATCCAAGTCCGCGTACGGAATGACGACTTCGCCTTTGCTGCCGCGATCGCGTACCTCGACCTTGGTGCCGAGCGCGCGCGAGAGACGGGCCTCGAGGTCCCGCACCGTGGCCGCCTTCGTCGCTTCCACCTCGGGCTTCTTGCCTTCGTTCTTGCGGCTCTCGCGCACGAGCGCTTCGGTGGCGCGGACGTTCAAGCTTCCGCGCACGACGCGATCGGCGAGCGACTCGAGGCGCTTCATGTCCGTCTCGCCGAGGAGCGCGCGCGCGTGTCCTTCCGAGAGCGCGCCGCCGACGACCATCTGACGAACGCGCGCGGGCAGCTTCAAGAGACGAAGGCTGTTCGCGATCGTCGTTCGATCTTTCCCGACGCGCTTCGCGAGCTCCTCTTGCGTGTAGCCGAGCTCCTTCACCATGCGATCGAGCGCTTCCGCGAGCTCGACGGCGTTCAAGTCTTCGCGCTGCACGTTCTCGACGAGCGCGAGCTCGAACGCCTTCGAGGGCGAGACGTCCTTCACGACGACGAGGACTTCTTTCAGCCCCGCCTTCTGCGAAGCGCGCCAGCGGCGCTCGCCGGCGACGATCTCGTATTTGTCGTTTCCGGATTTGCGAACGACGAGCGGCTCGAGGAGGCCGTGCTCCTTGATCGAATTCGCGAGGTCTTCGAGCGCCTGCGCCGCGAAGTGCTGACGCGGCTGGCCCTTCTGCGGAATGATCCGCTCGATCGGGCACGAGAAGACGCTCTTGTCGCCGTACCCGGTCTTCGGCGCGGAGACGGGAAGGAGCGAGTCGAGCCCGAGCCCGAGCGCGCGCCTCTTCTCAACCATGAATCACTTCGCGCGCGAGCGAGAGATATCCTTGCGCGCCCTTCGACGCGGCGTCGTAGAGGAGCGCGGGCTTGCCGTGCGACGGCGCCTCGCTCAATCGAACGTTGCGCGGGATGACGGAGTCGAAGACGAAGAAGTGCTTCTTCACTTCCTCTGCGACTTGGATCGCGAGGTTGTTGCGCGCGTCGAACATCGTGAGCACGACGCCGAGCACTTCGAGCGACTCGTTCGTCGACGCCTTCACGCGATCGATCGTCGCCATCAAGTTCGTGAGCCCCTCGAGCGCGTAGTACTCGCACTGGAGCGGAACCATCACGTGCGTCGCCGCGGTGAGCGCGTTCACCGTGAGCAGGCCGAGCGAAGGCGGGCAGTCGATGATGACGTACTCGTAGCTCTTCGAAGCGAGCACCGGCTCGAGCGCGTTCTTCAGCTTGAACGCGCGATCTTTGTCGTCGACGAGCTCGAGCTCCGCCGCCGCGAGGTCCGTCGTCGCCGGGACGATGTCGAGCGCGGGCACCGCAGTCTTCAGGACGACGTCCGCGAGGGCGTGCCGGCCGATGAGTGCATCATACACGCTTTTGTCGACCGTCCGCGGGCGGATGCCGACACCGCTCGACGCGTTCGCCTGCGGATCGAGATCGACGAGGAGACTCTTCTTCTCCGCCGCAGCCACGCTCGCGGCGAGGTTCACCGAGGTCGTCGTCTTTCCAACGCCGCCCTTTTGGTTGACGACGGCGATGACGTGCGGATGCGCGCTGGACGCCTTCTTCTTCGCCACCATCTCGGCCACGCTTCTACTTCGCGGCTGATCTTTTCGCCGCGCTTTTTTTGGAGCGATGGAGCCTATGTGGCATGGTGTCGCCAGATGTAGGATAACTCTCGATGACGACACTCCTTCAAAGAGCACTCGTGGACACGGACAGCGCAGCGGGGCGCGACCGGATCATGAGCAGCTTCTGGGTGTCGTCTCGCGATGACCTGTCACGGAGACGATCATCATGGGCGTTCCCAAAAGCTACCGTTCACTCCAAGAGTTCGAGCGCGAGGAGCTCGGTCGTGATTCTCAGGCCGGCTTCAACCTCGACGACTTGATCCAAGAAGCCACGTTCGGCGCGAGCGACATGCTCTTCGACGACACCGTCGACGAGTACGACCCGAGCGAGATGGAAGAAGACGACTGACGTTTGCTTAAGTCTTAACGCGCGCTCGTTCGTTCCTCCCAAGAACACCGCGCGTTCTCGCCCCCATCGGTCGCCTCCCGATGGGGGCATTTTTTTGCGTGGAGTGTTGATCCTTTGGGCTGGCACGGTATGGTGCGCGCTCCCATGCAGGTCAGCACGAAACGCGTTTCCCCGGTGATGCTCGAGCTTTCGGTCCAGGTGCCGGCCGAAGCCGTGAAGAGCGAAATCGACAAGGCCTATCAGCAGCTCGCGCGTAACGCGCGCATCCGCGGCTTCCGTCCGGGCAAGGCTCCGCGTGACGTGCTCCAGCGCGTGTATGGGCCGCAGGTCATGGGCGACGTGATGAACGCGCTCGTGCAGTCGACGCTGCCGAAGGCTCTGTCGGAGAACAACGTGATCCCGATCACGCAGCCGAGCGTGGAGCCGGGCAAGGTCGACGCGAAGGAAGCGTTCTCGTACGTCGCGCGCTTCGAGGTCACGCCTGACGTGGCCGAGGTGAAGCACGAAGGCTTCGAGATCAAGCGCCCGAAGGCCGAGGTCTCGGACGCGATGGTGGAGGAGCAGCTCGAGCTCGTTCGCCAGCAGCACGCCACGCTGAAGACGCCGGAGCCGGCGCGCCCCGCGAAGAAGGGCGACGTCGTCACGATCGACTTCACGATCTCGGTCGACGGTAAAGAAATCAAAGACGGCGGCGGCAACGGCGTTCAGATCGAGCTCGGCGCGCAGCAAGCGCTCCCGGAGATCGACACGGCGCTCGAAGGCAAGTCGGCCGGCGACAAGGTCTCGGTGGAAGCAAAGTTCAACGAGAACCACCCGCGGAAAGATTTCCAGAACAAGACGGGCACGTTCGCCGTCACGCTGACGGACGTGAAAGAGCGCGTTCTCCCCGCGCTCGATGACGAGCTCGCGAAGGACGCGGGCCAGTTCCAGACGCTCGTCGAGCTCCGCGCGGACGTGCACACCAAGCTCGAGAAGATGCAGAAGGACAAGAGCGACATGGCCGTCGCCGAGCAGATCGTGGAGAAGCTCAACGAGGCCAATCCGCTCGATCTGCCGCCGTCGCTCGTCGAGCAGCAAGCGCGCGTCCTGCAGCAGGAAGTGATCATGAAGGCGCGACGAATGGGTCAGCGCCTGACGCAAGAAGGACTTCTGTCGATGGAAGCGGACATCAAGAAGGACGCGGAGAAGAAAGTCCGCGCCGGCCTCTTGATGGCGGCGATCGCGAAGAAGCTCGAGATGAAGGTGACCGACGACGACATCGAGAAGGGCCTCGAAGAGCTCGCCGTGGATACCGGGAAGAACATCGCCAAGCTCCGCGTCGAGTACCGAGAGAAGTCGAAGCGCGACATGCTCATCGGGATGATCCTCGAGGACAAAATCCTCGACTACCTCGAGAGTAAGTCGAAGATCTCCGAGGGCGACTGGAGCCCTAGCGAGACCCCAGCCGAAAAGGCAGTGGACAAAGAGGAAGCGAAACCCAAAAAAGGGAAGAAGTGATGCGTACCCCGAAGAACCGCGATCAGGCCGCAGCGATCATCGAGCGCAACCAGGACTTCATCCCGTACCCGACGGTCGTCGAGACGACGCACCGCGGCGAGCGCAATTGGGACATCTTCAGCCGGCTCCTGAAGGACCGTATCGTCTTCCTGGGGACGGAGATCAACGACGACGTCGCGAACATCGTCATCGCTCAGTTCCTGTTCCTCGAGAGCGAGGACCCGGACAAAGACATCATGCTGTACATCAACTCGCCCGGTGGCGTGATCACGAGCGGTCTCGCGATCTTCGACACCATGCAACACGTGCGCTGTCAGGTCGCCACGACCTGCCTCGGCATGGCCGCGTCGATGGCGAGCGTGCTTTTGACGGCGGGGCAAAAGGGTCGCCGTATGGCTCTGCCGAACGCCCGCATCATGATCCACCAACCACACGGTGGCGCCCGCGGGCAGACGACGGACATCGAGATCATGGCGCGAGAGTCGCGACATTTGAAGGATGTTCTCGTCGAGATCTACGCGAAAGCCACGGGTCGCGCGCCCGAGCAAATCCACAAGGACATCGACCGCGACTACTGGATGGGCTCGACCGCCGCGAAGGAATACGGGCTCATCGACGACGTGCTGGCTCCCAAGAGCAAGGGCTCGAAAGACTGAGCTTCCTTGCCGCTAGAAGAACACCTGCGTAAGCTTTCGGGGTAACCATCGCGGCGAAGCCGCGGAGCAGATAAAAGATGTCGGGAAACCGCCGGGACGACCACCAGAACGGGAATTTGAACTGTTCTTTCTGCGGCAAGTCGCAGAAAGAGGTGAAGAAGCTCATCGCCGGGCCGACGGTCTACATCTGCGACGAGTGCATCGGTCTCTGCAACGACATCATCGCGGAGGAAGTCGAGAAGGAGGAGCCGTACGCTTCCTCGCATCCGGTTCCGAAGCCGAGCGAGATCAAGGCCATCCTCGACGACTACGTGATCGGGCAGGAGCGCGCGAAGAAGGTCCTCGCGGTCGCCGTGCACAATCACTACAAGCGCATCGACTCGAAGGTCGCGGGCGACGACGTCGAATTGGCGAAGTCGAACATCTTGCTCCTCGGACCGACGGGCTCCGGCAAGACGCTCCTCGCGCAGACGCTCGCGAAGATTCTCTCCGTTCCGTTCGCGATCGCAGACGCGACGACGCTCACCGAAGCCGGCTACGTCGGCGAGGACGTCGAGAACATCATCGTCCAGCTGCTGCAGAACGCCGACCACGACGTCGAGCGCGCGCAGCGCGGCATCGTCTACATCGACGAGATCGACAAGATCTCCCGCAAGAGCGACAACCCTTCCATCACGCGCGACGTGTCGGGCGAAGGCGTGCAGCAAGCGCTCCTCAAGATCATCGAAGGCACGATCGCGAACGTCCCGCCGAAGGGTGGCCGCAAGCACCCGCAGCAAGACTTCCTGCAGATCGACACGACGAACATCCTCTTCATCTGTGGTGGAGCGTTCGTCGGTCTCGAGCAGATCGTCCAGCGCCGCATCGGCCAGCAGACGATGGGCTTCTCGGCGGACATCAAGTCGAAGAAGGACTTCAAGCTCGGCGAATTGCTCGAGCAAGTTCAGCCGGAAGATCTGCTCAAGTTCGGTTTGATTCCCGAGTTCATCGGTCGTCTTCCCGTGCTCGCGACGCTCCACGAGCTCAACGAGGAAGCGCTGATCGACATCCTCACGAAGCCGAAGAACGCGCTCGTGAAGCAGTACCAAAAGCTCTTCGAGATGGACGGCGTGAAGCTCAAGTTCACGAAGGGCGCGCTTCAAGCGGTCGCAAAGGAAGCGCTGCTGCGGCAGAGCGGCGCGCGCGGTCTGCGCGCCATCCTCGAGCACGCGATGCTCGACATCATGTACGACATCCCGTCTCGCGCGGCGGGCGGCGGCTCGGGTGGCAACATCAAGGAAGTCGTCGTGAACGAGGACGTCATCGGCAAGCACGAGTCGCCGATCATCGTCTACCAAAAGGAAGCCGAGCTCGCCTGAACCGCCGGAAATTTCGGCTCGAGCGCGAAACGTAAAGTAACGACGGTCGCGCCGTCATATGCGTGATCGGGTCCCGGGAATGGGCTAAAACACCGGGACGCATGTTCTTTCGCAACAACGAAGACCCGAAGCAGCCCGGCGTGAAACGCAAGGCCATCCCGCTCCTTCCGCTCCGCGACATCATCGTCTTCCCGCACATGGAGAGTCAGCTCTTCGTCGGGCGTGAGCGATCGATCAACGCGCTGGATGCCGCGATGTCGGCAGGCAAGGAGATCTTCCTCGCCGCGCAGAAGAACGCGAAGACCAACGAGCCAACGCCGGAGGACATCTTCCAGGTCGGCACGATCGGCATCGTGAAGCAGCTGCTTCGTCTGCCGGATGGGACGGTGAAGGTCATCGTCGAAGGGCGGAAGCGCGCGCACGTGAAGAAGTACGTGCAGACCGACGAGTTCTTCTTGGTCGAAGTCGACGAGATCGCGGAGACGGCGCGCGCCGGCGTCGAGGTCGAAGCCTTGATGCGTAGCGTGCAGGCCGCCTTCGAGATGTACGTGAAGCTCAATAAGAAGGTGCAGCCCGAAGTCCTCATGGGCGTGCAGACGATCGACGATCCGGCTCGCTTGAGCGACGCGATCGTCGCGTGCCTTCCCACGATCAAGCTCGCCGATCGGCAAGCGCTCCTCGAAGCGGACGACGCCGTCAAACGCCTCGAACGTCTCCATGAATTGATGCAGGCCGAGATCGAGATCCTCCAGGTGGAGAAGAAGATCCGATCGCGCGTCAAGAAGCAGATGGAGAAGACGCAGAAGGAGTACTACCTCAACGAGCAGATGCAGGCGATCCAGCGCGAGCTGGGTGGTGAGCGCGACAAGAACGAGATCCAGGAGCTCGAAGAGCAGCTCAAAGCCAAGCGGATGTCGAAAGAGGCGACCGCGAAGATCAAGAAGGAGCTGAAGAAGCTCGAGATGATGCACCCGACGTCGGCGGAAGCCACCGTGGTGCGCAACTACGTCGACTGGATTCTCGGGCTGCCCTGGTACGACAAGAGCGAAGAGAATTTCGATCTGAAGGGCGCGGAGACGATCCTCGACGAGGATCACTACGGCTTGAAGAAGATCAAAGAGCGCATCGTCGAGTACCTCGCGGTGCAGGCGCTGACGAAGAAGCTTCGAGGTCCCGTGTTGTGTCTCGTGGGGCCGCCTGGCGTCGGCAAGACGTCGCTCGCGAAATCGATCGCGCGCTCGACGGGGCGAAAGTTCGTGCGCCTCGCGCTCGGCGGCGTGCGTGACGAGGCCGAGATCCGCGGCCACCGCCGTACGTACATCGGCGCGATGCCCGGAAAGATCATCCAGAGCCTCAAAAAGGCCGGAACGGGCAACCCCGTCTTCTTGCTCGACGAGGTCGACAAGATGTCGAGCGACTTCCGCGGCGATCCTGCGGCGGCGCTCCTCGAGGTGCTCGACCCGGAGCAGAACCATTCGTTCAACGATCACTACCTCGACATCGACTACGACCTCAGCGACGTGATGTTCATCACGACGGCGAACACGCTCTCGGGCATTCCCGTTCCGCTCCAGGACCGCATGGAGATCATCCAGCTCAGCGGCTACACGGAGTTCGAGAAGCTCAACATCGCGATGAAGTACCTCGTGCCGCGCCAGCGGAAAGAGTGTGGGCTCGACGAGGTGCCGATGACGATCACCGAGAGCGCGGTGCGCACGGTGATTCACCACTACACGCGCGAGGCGGGCGTTCGTTCGCTCGAGCGCGAGATCTCCGGCATCTGCCGCAAGGTCGCGAAGAAGGTCGTCGAGAACAAGGGCACGAGCGAAGCCGTCGCGCCGATCGAAGTGACGGGCAAGGACGTGCCGCAGTATTTGGGCGTTCCGAAGTTCCGCGTCGGAAAGAAGGAAGAGCACGACGAGATCGGGCTCACGAGCGGGCTCTCCGTGACGTCGAACGGCGGCGGCGAATTGCTCGCGTGCGAGGTCGCGGTCGTGGCCGGCAAGGGGAAGCTCGTGATCACGGGCCTGCTCGAGAAGGGCATGGAGGAGAGCGCGCAGGCGGCGATGAGCTACGTGCGATCGCGCGCGGGCACCCTGGGCCTCGAGCCGGAGTTTTATCAAAAGCTCGACGTGCACGTGCACTTCCCCGAGTTCATTCGCAAGGATGGCCCCTCGGCCGGCGTGACGATGGCGACCTCGCTCGCGAGCGCGCTCATCAAGGTGCCGGTGAAGCGCGATCTCGCGATGACCGGTGAAATCACGCTCCGCGGGCGCGTGATGCCGATCGGTGGTCTGAAGGAGAAATTGCTCGCGGCTCACCGCGCGGGCATCACGACCGTGATCGTGCCGCGCGAGAACCGAAAGGATCTGCGCGAGGTGCCGCGTCGCGTGCTCAAGGCGATGCGCATCGTCCTCGTCGAGCACATGGACGACGTGCTCCGCGAGGCGCTCTGCTTGCCGAACCCGGACCAAGTCTTCGGCGCACCGAAGGACGTGATGGAATACGTCTCCGGCGAGCTCGTCACCCACATCGGCAAGACGCCGCCGGGCACGAAGCCGCCGCCGCCTGCCGAGCCGAACCCCGCTTCACCGCCGGTTTGATTTCATATTTTGAGTAAGCTCGGGGCGTGGAGCTCCGAGACGCGATTCGAAAAGATCTCGACGTGCTCGGCGCCGTGGCCGCGCGCGTCTTCCAGTACGTGACGACCGGCGAGGACGAGACGGTCCTCACCGACGTGAAGGGCTTCAAAGGAATGCACCTGTCCTCGGCGGGCGGGTGGAGCTCCCGGCCGTATCTCGCGGAGTTCGCCGACGGCGACGAGGCGATGCTCGAGCGGCTCGGGAAGGTCTTTCATGCGGTCGCGCAGAAGGGGTTCATCGACGAGCTGCGGGGCGAGCTGCGATGGGTCGAGCAGCTCCTGTGGGAGTCGGGCGGGAACGCTCCGAACACGCTCGCGCAGATGAAGTCGGTGCTCCGCCTCGAGCTCGTCGAGCGGCGCATGGACGACGCCGCGCCGCTCGTGCGCGCGGCCCTCGTGGGATCTCGAGACAGTCACGCGTTCTCTCGCAACGCGTTCTCGCACAACGTGTGCGGCGCGCCCGACGCGGCCGCCTTCTTCGCGCGAAACAAAGCGGCCGTCGAGGCCGTGCTGAACGAGGCGCACGTCGAGGCGATCGAGCGGCTCGAGAAGACGAGGACGCCCGTCGCTCCGTTTGCGCTCGTGCTCGCGGAGCTCGCCGTCGACTCGCGCGTGACGGTGCGGCGCGCGGCGATGAAGGCTCTCGCGGGCGATCCGGACGCTGGCCGCGCCGCGCTCCGTTCGATCGCGGGCGACGAGGCGCGAAAGACGAAGGTGATCGCCCTCGCCGAAAGGGCCATCGAGATGCTCGGCGAGAGCATCGTGCCGGTGACGGCGATCGAGCCGCTCACGGCAGACGCGAAGGGCAAGCTCCGCGCGCTCTGCGACGAGTGGCTCGCGCAAGCCACGCCGCGCTTTCACGCACACAAGGCGAAGTATCCCGGCGCGCCGGACGATTGGATCGCACCGATCGACGACGCGACGTTCGAGCAGGCGTGCGCGCGCGTCTCGGAGCCGGAGCCCTGGGTGGAGCCAGGCGCTCCGCTGCTCTTCGGCGTGACGCGCTGGTCCGTCGCGATGGAAGACGAGCGGATCTCGGAGCTCCTCGCGGACCCAGCGTTCACGCCCGTTCAAGCGGTGCGCGTCGAGTCGCTCGTCTCTGGCAACGATTGGCGCTTCCTCGCGCGGACGCTCGAGACGCTCGTGAAGAAGGCGTGCACGCTCGAGGACGCGGTCGTCGCCATCGTCGCGACGGGGCGCGACGCGGGGATCTTCTACAAGCACCTCCTCGAGGAGCGGACGCCGTTCGACGAAGAGGCCGACGCGGCGTTTCTCACGGCGCATCAGGACGTGCTCGAGGTCGCCTTCGGCGCGCGCGCCGCGACGTGGTTCAAGCCCAACGATTACTGGGCGGAGTCGATGCGGCGGCACGCGTTCAAGCACGTCCTCGCGATGGATGCAGCCGCAGTGACGAAGGGAGTGCGCGAGGCTCTGTGGGAGCTCGCGCTTCACGGCGGAAAAGGCGATCGCCCGCAGGCGCAGGCGTGCATCACGAGGCTCGGAGACTACGAGACGCGGCTCGAGGAGGCGCTCTCGAGTAGCCGCGCCGAGGTGCGCGCGAACGCCGCGACGTGGATGGCGCGCGCGAAGCTCGACGTGCTGCCCGCGTTGCGCAAGGCGCTCGCGAAGGAGAAGAACGACGTGGCGCGCGTGGCGATCATGGAAGCGCTCGAGGCCGCGGGCGAGCCGCTCGACGCCTTGATGGATCGCGGCTCGCTCGCAGAGGCCGCGAAGAAGACGCTCGCGAAGGTCGAGTCGCCGGTGCTCGACTGGCCCCAGGCGAAGAAGCTCCCGAAGCTCCACTGGGCCGACACGAAGCGGCCGATCGACGACGAGATCGTGCGCGCGTGGATCGCCGAGACGTGGAAGCTGAAGAGCCCGGTGCCATCGCCGCTCCTTCGACTCTACGCGCGGACGATCGCGCCGAAGGACCGCGAAGGCTTCGCGGCCGCGCTCCTCGATGCGTGGTTCGCGCACGACGGCAGCGACGCCAAGACCAGCGTCATCGGCGAGAAAGGCGTGCTCGCGCTCGTCGCGGCGTTCGGCGGCTCGGACATCGCGCCGCGCGTCGCCTCGTATTTGAAGGAGTGGTACGGAATGCGCGCCGCGCAGTGCAAAGCGCTCTTGCAGATGCTCGCGCACATCGACGAGAAGAACGCGACGCAGCTCCTTCTCGCCACGGCGACGCGCTTTCGAACCGCGGGGATTCGCGCGGAGGCCGAGATACAGGCCAAAGCGCTCGCGGAGCGGCGCGGGTGGACGGTGGACGAGATGGCCGATCGAACGATCCCGGCCGGCGGGCTCGAGGACGACGGGACGCTCGAGATCTCGTACGGCGACAAGGGCAGGAGGTTCGTCGCGCGGCTCGACTCGGCCCTTCGCGTCGCGCTCGCGTACGAAGGCAACGCGATCAAAGCGCTCCCGGCCGCGCACAAGGGCGAGAGCGAAGACGACGTGAAGGCCGCGAAGTCGGCGTTCTCGAAATCGAAGAAGGAAATCGAGGCCGTCGTGAAGATGCAGCGGACGCGTCTCTACGAGGCGATGTGCACGCAGCGCACGTGGCGCTTCGAGGATTGGGACGTGCTCCTCGCGAAGCACCCGATCGTGCAGCACCTCGTGACGGGCGTCGTGTGGGTCGCGCAAAGCGGCGACGAGGAGACGAGCTTTCGACCGCTCGGCGACGGGACGCTCAGCACGGCGAAGCACCGCGACTACAAACCCGCGCCCGACGCGATCGTCCGCGTCGCGCATCCGCTCACGCTCCACGACTCGCACGTCACCGACTGGACCGAGCACCTCGGCGATTTCGAGATCCTGCCGCTGTTCCCGCAGTTCGGACGCGCGACGCGCGCCGTCGCGGAAGGCGACGCGAAGAAGAGGGAGTGCTCCGATTTCGTCGGGCACATGGTCGAGGCGTTCAAGCTTCGTTCGCGCGCCGACGCGCTCGGCTTCGCGCGGGGCGAGGCCGAGGACGGCGGCTGGTTCTATTGCTACAAGAAGATTTTCCCGTCGCTCGGGCTGCAGGCGATCGTGA
>Ga0068868_100001233_pt1 | contig 17574 bp, 12 predicted proteins | sample KBSMisM42_FD_64660 | JGI IMG/M metagenome (GOLD analysis project Ga0068868, IMG submission 64660) | Miscanthus rhizosphere microbial communities from Kellogg Biological Station, Michigan, USA - KBS Miscanthus M4-2 | ecosystem: Host-associated > Plants > Roots > Rhizosphere > Soil ...
GGCCGAATATTTTTTAGATTCATTTTCTGCACCTCTTTCCCAAAAGACACTATTCGACTTCACATGCCTTGTAGGATACCCGATCGAAAGAAAATTGCTGAGGAAATTAGTCCCAATGCGACATCGGCGCGTAGATTTTCGATTTCAAAAGTTTCCAGGCAATTCATTTTCCCTTATGTAATCCGGCGATTTCTATCATCATAAGGGAAATCTTTTTATGCAGCCAAGATCGTTTGCATTTGACCCCCGCTATTTCCAGGTCATTTTCCAGGTAATCTTCTTAATGTATGGTCTCTTATTCCTTGATTGGGATGCCGACTGGTTACACTACGGAATAAGCATTGGCGGTTGCCTCCTCTTTCAATTCATAGCTGATTCTTTCAGCAAGAAAAGGGTATTCACTATCGCCGAATTTGACCGATGGGGTTTTAGCGTTTTAATAAGTGCCATGAGTCTTTGCCTGCTCCTAAAGACCAATGATTGGCATATAAGTTTCCTGGCCGCATTCCTTACGGTTGCATCAAAATATGTTTTTCGTTTTAATCGCAAACATGTGTTTAATCCTTCGGCATTTGGTATCATAGCAACAATCTTTATTACTCATGATGCATGGTTGTCCCCCAGTCAGTGGGGAAGTAATGCCGTCATATTTTTTGCAGCAACAATCCTTGGAATAATTGTCGTAACAAGAGTTCAAAAGCTTGATGTGAGTCTTGCCTTTCTTCTCACTTTTATTGGATTGCTGTACTGGAGACAGGTGTATGTCCTCGGCTGGCCAATGGATTATTTTATTCATTCTGTCAGCACAGGAAGTTTGCTCCTCTTCACTTTTTTTATGATCAGCGATCCACGGACATCCCCCAATCATCCTTTTGCAAGGATCATCTGGGCCGTATTGATCGCCTTCATTTCTTTTTATCTCGCCGCTTTCAAATGGAAATACAATACGCCCATATGGCTGTTAGTCGCTTGCGCGCCACTGGTACCGTTACTGGATAATATCTTCAAAGGAGAGATTTTCCAGTGGAGACGTTCTCCCTTTCACCTTTCGTTCGGTCAAAAATTTAAAAATATAGTCATGAAACCATTTATGAAAAAAATTGCTGCACTAATTATACTCGCAGCGATGATCAGCCATGAAGCCATTGCCTTTTGCGGATTCTATGTTTGCAAAGCTGATGGTACTTTAAAAAATAAAACCTCGCAGGTCATTCTTGTCCGCGATGGCAACAGAACGGTTATTACCATGTATAACGATTTCCAGGGCAACATGAAAGATTTTGCCATGGTAGTACCAGTCCCTGTAGTTTTAAAAAAGAGCGACATCAAAGTAGTGAACCAACAGATATTTAATATGCTGAATGATTACAGTAAGCCAAGATTGGTTGAATACTATGATCAAAATCCATGCGAAACGTACTATAACAAAGAGGCCCTCCGGGGGAGCCTTCCGGGAGCGACGAATGATGTTGCCGTAATGGGTTATGGAACTAAAAGGAAAACTGAAACAGTAAAGATCGAAGCAAAGTATATCGTTGGAGAATATGATATTCTTATTCTCAGCGCTACCGAATCTGCCGGGTTAAAAACATGGCTGGATGAAAATGGATACAAAATTCCAGCAGGCGCAGAAGAAGTGCTGCAGCCTTACATCAAGAGCAATCTCAAATTCTTTGTTGTAAAAGTGAATGAAGAGGAAAAGAAAAAACTACCGGGAAATTTTCTCCGCCCCATCCAAATAAGTTTTAACTCTCCCAAATTCATGTTGCCGATCCGGCTTGGTATGGCGAACGCTGATGGCGACCAGGACCTCATCGTTTATGCATTCACAAAAAAAGGAAGGATAGAATGCACCAATTATCGCACCGTATCATTGCCAACCGGTAAAAATATTCCCCTGTTTGTTCAAAATAATTTTGGAAACTTTTATTCAAATCTTTTCCAGCACCAATGGGACATCGAAGGGAAGTCGGTTGCCATGCTTGAATACGCGTGGGATGTAAGTCCAAGGAATTATGTGAAGTGTGATCCGTGCGTTGCTACTGCGCCTTCAACACAAGACCTTACACAAGCTGGAGTTTGGTGGATCAATCGCGATTGGAATGATTATAATGATGACCAGTATGATGACGACTATTCGTCAAATGTTTATTTCACCAGGCTGCATATAAGATATAACCGTAGAGCTTTTCCGCAAGACCTGATGTTTCAGCTTACGCCCAACACAGAAAATTTCCAGGCACGCTATGTTATTACGCATCCCGCAAGTGGAGACTTTAACTGCGAAGCAGGAAAAAAATACCTGGCCGATCTCAGGCAAAGGCGGCACGATGAATTAAAGATGCTCACTTATCTCACGGGCAAAAGCTATGATGACTGGGATGTCGTGGTCAATTCCAAACAGGAAAAAAATATTCCGGCCGACGTCTCTTACAGAAGCATTGCAGCGACAACAAACTTTGATAAAAAAGATTCCCGGCCTTTATTGGCCACATTGGGAGCAATTGGCCTGATCGCTTTGTTTGGATTTAGGCAAAGAAGAAGATCATAAATCCAGGTTATGAATGTTTCGTTTCCGGTTAAGCAATCGCAGCATCGTTGGCAAAACGATAAGTAATAACGGCAATGCCATGATAAAGCCTCCAATTACTGCGATGGCAAGGGGTTGATGCAACTGTGCGCCTGTACCGATGCCAAGCGCCAACGGCAGCAAGGCAATGATAGCTCCGAGCGCAGTCATAAGCTTTGGCCGGAGTCTTGTTGAAATGGAATAGATGATAGATTCATCAACATTTCTGGTGTCCCGAAGTGATTCTCTGAATTGCAGATAGGTAAAAATGGCATTTTCACCGATGATACCAACGATCATGATCAAACCCGTGTAACTACCAACGTTCAATGGTGTGTTGGTAATGTAAAGGGCAAGATAGCTCCCGGAAATTCCCAACATAGCCAGAATAAGGATCAACAGGGCTACAAGAAAATTTCTGAACAAAAAAAGAATTACAGAAAAGACAAGCAGACTGGCTGAGATCAAAATGATGAGTAACTCATGAAACGATCGCTGTTGCTCCGCATATGCTCCTCCATATTCAACATGATATCCTTGTGGTAATACAATTTGGGCGGCCACTTTTTGTTGAATTTCTTTCATCGTGCTTCCAAGGTCACGATTCTCAAGTCGTCCCGTAACAACGCCCATTGATTGGAGGTTTTCGCGCTGAATTTCTGCATCGCCTTCGTTCACCTTTACCGTAGCAAGGCTGGTGATCGGAACTAATCGGCCCGACGGTGAAAATATCTGCAAATGTTCTATCCCCTCAACACTCTGGTGAATATTATTTGGATAAACAATACGAATATTTGAGAACTGCTCGTTTTCTAAAATATTCCCAACGCCAATGCCCTGTAGTGATAATTGTATTTGAGTCTGCAAGGCCTGGGGTGTTAAACCATATTGTGCGAGCGCAGCATTGTTGGGCAAAATACTGATCGATGGTCCTGAGATCACAATACCATTAAATACATCTGCCGCGCCATCGACCTTTTCTGTTATATCTCCAATTTTTTCTGACAGTTCGTGAAGCTTGCTATTGTTGCTGCCATAGACTTTTATCTCGATCGGCTGAACAGAAGCCATCAAGTCACCAAGCATATCTCCTATCACCTGTCCAAAATCTATCTGCAACGCAGGTTGCGTGCTTTCTATTCGTTTTCGTATGTCGGCGATCACTTCATCGGTTGTCCGCTTTCGGTCTTTCTTTAACTGGATCAGGTAATCACCACTGTTGGGCTCTGTAATAAAAAAACCCATCTCCGTGCCTGTCCTTCTTGAATAGGCCTGCACTTCAGGAACTTTCACAATGAGTTTTTCGACCTCGCGCAACATTCGATCCGTTTCATCCAACGAAGTGCCGGGCGGCGATTTATAGTCGAGTACAATGCTTCCTTCATCCATTTCCGGCAAAAAACCCGTTTCCAATTGGGGAAGAATAAACCAGATAGAAAATCCAAGCAGTAACACCAATATAAAGCTGATATAAGGTTTATGAATGAAGAATGAAACCCATCGTTGTTTTTTTACCTCAACTGGTTTTTCAACTTTTTTAGTGGAAACTTCCCCCGGAGATTTTGTCAATAACAAATAGATAACAGGCAAAAATATCCATGTCACAAAAAATGAGCACACAAGAATAATGATCATCGTGTTGGTCATCACTTTAAAATAAGCGCCGGCTACACCACTCATTAATTCGAAAGGAATAAAGATCACAATCGTGCTCATCGATGAACCGATCATCGCCGGCAACAAATAGTGGATGGCTTTTTGAACGATCGTTGTTGATGGTTCGCCGGGATGTTCTTCATGCGTTCGGTGTATTTGCTCTACTACTACAATTGCATCATCGATGATCAACCCGATAGCGGCAGCAATAGCGCCGAGGGTCATGATGTTTAATGTATAGCCAACAGAATACATCACGATCAGGGTCAGGCAAATTGTAAGCGGGATAGTGATCAGGATAGTTGCACTGGCCTTTAAAGAGCGTAAAAAAATGATTGCAACTACGATCGCCAACGCTAACCCGATCCATAAACTATCCGTCACGCTTTTTACAGAATCATTTACAAAATCTGCCTGCACATAATAAGGACTGATCGTAACACCGGCCGGAAGAACTTTCCTTAAGACTTCCAGCTTTTTTTGCATTTCGTTTGAAAGGCTGATGAGATTTGCATTTGGCTGTTTGATGATAGCTATCAGCAGACCTTGCCTCCCATTGGCATTGATCCTTGTATATTCAATACCCTCCCTGATCTTCACGTCGGCAATATCCTTCAATTGTACAATGCGACGTCCATTGTTTGCGATCACAAGGTCTTCCAACTCATCGAGCGTATGAACAGTAGCATCTGTCACGGTGAGATACAAAAGGCGATAGTCTGACACGTAGCCGTTGGATTGAATAAAATTTGTTTGAATGAGTGCATTTGACAGGGACTCGGGCGTAATGCCAAGCGTACTCATTCTTTGCGGGTCCAGTGTTAACCAGTACTCTTTTTGTTTTCCACCTATGATGCGCACCTCAGATACTCCTTCCACCTGCGACAAAAAAGGTTTTATAGTATTGATCGCTATCTGCCGCATGTCGATAGCGGTACGGCTGGAGCCGTTTGTCTCAAGGGTATATCCAATCACGGCTAAAATGGAAGGATTCATCTTTTCGACAGTGATCTGAACACCGCCAGGCAGATCATTTTTCACTTCCGCTATTCTCGATTCGATACGTTGCTGGCTGATATCAATATTGGCGCTCCAATTCATGAATGCAGAAATTTCGCAGCTGCCACGACTCGTAATACTCCTGATATCTGCCAGGTCAGGGACCCGCTTAATTGCATTCTCCAATGGCTTAGTCACGGTCACCATCATTTTGTCCACAGGCTGTAAACCAGCGTCAGCAATGATCTTTATCTTGGGAAAAGTGATCTCGGGAAATAACGAGGTCTGCAAACGGCTGTACATGTAAATGCCACCCATGATAATGAGGGCAATAAAAACAGTAAGAGGGTTTTTATGTGTGATAAAGAACCTGCGCATGAATTGTTTTTAATTCTTGACAATGCCGACGTACTACTCACTACTCACCACTCTCACTCTCGCTGTATCCGGTAATCCATAATTGCCTGTTAGCAAAATTTTATCATTGATCGAAAACGGTGGCTTAAGAATTTCTATCCTGTCAGTTGTTTCTATTCCTTTGATGACAGGGATCTTTACCGCCGTTACGGAGTCTGTCATTTCCATTACCCAAAAGTTTGTTTGAGCGTCATTACTCAACACTGCTTGCTTGGGGAGAGATATCGTATTGGTTTTTTGAATTTTCAGAATGCGAACCTTCGCGATCAGATTTTCCGGGATTCTTGATCGAGACGACACTTTGATCAACACTTGTTGTGTTTGTGACACGGAATCAATAACCGGCATAAATGAGGCAACCACGCCATCGAGCCGCGTGCCGTCGGGCAGGATCACATCAACCGGTTTGTTCGCCGCAAGATATTTATGGAGTTCATAAGGGAGATTCAAAATAAAGCCAAAACTGCTTGCATTGCTGATCACAGCCAATTGCTCCCCATCCTGGACATAATCGCCAACCTGGTGAGGAAGTTCAGTGATATAACCACTTTCAGGTGTTGTAATTCTGCTTACCCCTGAAAAATGGTATGAAGAATCTAATTTATTGATAGTATTGCCAAGACTTTCAGCCTCTTTGGTTTTCAAAACGAACAACGTTTGCCCGGCAGCGACGTATTGCCCCACCTTTACAGTCATTGATTTTATATAGCCTATAATATTCGATTTGATAATATTGTCTTGCTGAAAAACAGAGGTTGCATTCAATTCGGTATATTCAGTAAGCGGCTCACTACTTACAGAGGTGATCGTGACAGGAGTCTGCACCAACTCAGGAGCTGTCTCTTCCTCTTCCTTTTCAGTGGAAGCATGATGACAAGAAAATATTGAAAGGCCACCGAGCATGTAAATAAACAATAAATAAGCTCTTGTCATAACTGAACATTTTATTGATTCCAGTAATTGATCTGGTTCAAAATTTTTAAACGACTGATCAAATTCTGCCGGTAAGAATTTTGCGCATTCAAATAATTCGCGATCGCAATCACAATATCCGTGATCTTTACATCACTTGTTTCCAATAATTTTCCATATGCTTGTATCAACGTTTTGGTATAGTCCACCTGCTGTTTTATTTTTTCGAACAATTGATCAGTGGCATGTAGTTGAATATTTAACTGCGATACCTGTTGATTGTATTGGTTGATAAAAAAACTTCTGTTGGTCAACCTTGTGCGCTCCTCGATGTCCAGTTTCTGATATTTTAAATTTCTCTGCCGTCCATCGTACAACGGCATCTTTATATTCACTCCAAAACTGTAACCAATATTTTTGTAAGGAGTATTCTGCAGTGACGAGTTAAAACCCGCGTCGGTAAATGCATTGAATGTAGGCCGGTAGCCATAATCGATCAGCTTTCGCTCATTCCTGATACGAAGGCTATCGGTAATGTATCTTTTATAAAAAACCGAATTATAAAAATCATGAACGACAGTATCTTCCAGTTTCGGTTCTTCGATCTTCATTATAGTTGTGTCCGCAATTCCTGCCAGGTAATTCAGGGTAAGATAATCGGCATTATATTGAATTTGCGACTGCAGATAAGTTAATTCCTGTTGTTGCATAGTAATATCAAACGCCAGGAATTCCGTTTGTTTTATAACATTCGCCTGCGCTAATTTTTTCAAGAGCTCGGATTCCTTCTTCAAAAGATCATACAGCTCCTTTGTATATTCCATGGTAAGCTGATCACCGTATGCAGCGATATATTGCTCAGTAATTCCCCTGACAAGATCTTTTTGGGAAAGAAGAAGGGTATCTCTCAAAGATTGATTTTGCAAGGCGATCTTCCTGTACTGAGTGGCCAGGTTACCTTTTGATAAAAAAGTTTTTGTGGCCTGCACCATTCCCGAAACCTGCGCGATATTTGTGATGATCTCATCATAGCCCCATCCTTTGATCACGGGAGCATACATTTCATTGCTGACAAAATTGAGCTGGGTTTTTGTCGTTGCTCTTAATATCTGGCTATCGACGAGGTTTGAAAGGATCTGGCTCTGTAGATCTTTCAGCGTCGCGTTATTAGTTTTAGCAAATTGGATGAAATCATTCAAACTCCGGGTCTGCCCGGAACAAAGAACAGATGTCACAACCATTGAAAAGGCTAAAAGACATTTCATTCCATCAGTATACTTAACTTAAAAGCCGTCCCCATTTGTCGGAACGGCTTTTCAAAAAAAATTTAATCCTTCGCCTCTTTTATGAATTTTCCATTCGCATCAAAAATAACGTCTTTGTGATGTACTTCGGCTTCGTAATGAACATCTCCGTTCGCCTTTACAATCCTGGCAGCTTCTTCGATCTTTGACCCGGGATACTTTTTTTTTACGTAGTCCTGTACACTCTGGGGCAGATCTCTTACCGGGATATCGGTTTCAGTCTCAACAATTGTTCCCTTTTTATCAATGACCGCAGACATGGCTTTTCCATCGTGTTTAAAGTTTGCTTCATAATTCGCATCTTCTTTATCCCAACTAGCCTTTGCAGACGGATATTTTTTTTCAAACGCAATTTTTACTACAGCGGGAACCTGCGATTCATTTAATTTCTGACCCCGGGCAGACATTGTGAGTACTCCAAGAACAACCGCCACAGTCAATCTCTTTTTCATAAAATAGTTTTAAGGATAAATGTAAAATTGGAGATCGATTCTGGCGGAAATCTGTAGAATTGTCTCCTCTTTTGCTGTCGCCGGAGATAATTGTCATTACGATCGCGTCGTTTGAAATCTGAAGAAATTCTGAAGAAATTTCAAAAAAAAGATGCAGGCACAATTTTTATTATTTTATTAAGCAACAACATCACAGGATTATCGTTTGGATTCACTGGATAAAATCTTTTGCAATGGAAAAAAGACTATTGATCATCATATTCATAATGTTCCCCTTCTTCGTTCTTTCACAGAAACCAGACACCCTGATCAAAAAACTGGATAGTCTAAATAAAAAAACGGATAGTGCAGGAGGGCAAATAAACAATATTAACACAGTAGCTTACAATGAAACTACCCGCATCACCTTTTCGTCTTATTTTATTTTGTTGGGCAGCGACCTAAAACAGGAGATAACAGCACCGTTCCATTTCACCCGGAAAGATTGGGGAACTGTTGCAAAATTTGTACTTGTGGAAGGAGCTCTTTTCCTGGTCGATGAATCCGTTCAGCAACATGCACTCCATTTAAGAGAGGTTAACCCGGGCGTAAAGGATGTGAGTAAATATGTTACCCGGTTTGGCGGAAGTTATGAAGCCTATATACTTGCCGCATTAGGTGGATACGGCTTTATTTTCAAAAATGAAAAAATAAAAACAACCACACTACTTGCCACGCAGGCATACATTACAGGCGCAGCCATGGAAAGCCTTTTGAAATTCTTAACCGGAAGGCAAAGGCCTTATTATTATGATCCGAGGTCAGTTGAAGCTGAGCCAAAATTTCATGGACCGTTTTCTAACGGAAAAGATATTAACGGAAACCGGATAAACAGTTCCTTTCCATCAGGTCACACCACCGTTGCTTTCGCGGCAGCTACTGTATTTGCCATGGAATACAGGGATCGGCCATTAGTACCCATCATTGCTTACTCAGCTGCCTCGTTGATCGGTTTAAGCAGAATTACCGAAAACAAACACTGGATAACAGATGTGTTTGCCGGAGCTGCGCTTGGTTATTTCACCGGGAGGCTGGTGGTTAATAATTATCACAGGTATGCTAAGCTAAAAGCTCCTCGCCAAAAAAAGAATTCGATCAGCTTCAATCTTCAATATAATTATGGCCGCTTAATGCCCGGTTTGACCTATCGGTTTTAAGAGCGAGAGCCCAAGGACTGTAAATTGCTTTCAAATTTCCTTATCTTTTTATTTAAACTTGGAATTTTATGTGTGGCTATACGTTTTACTTTCAGCCTTTTTTTGCCTCGCTAACAACTATTTCAAAGCGATCGAGATAGGCAATCTATCGCAGGTTGCGCCGGTTGATACATGGTTTTCCTGGGAGAGCATTTGTCTCTCAAAAACTGCATTGGGTGCATTGTTTATTATTGCAGGGACACTCGTTATCGTGTGGAAATAGGAAGCATTGATAGGTGAAGATTTATATTATTCTTGTCTTCAAACTATTTTCCAAAAACCATAATTGCTTCAGATTCTGCCGATACCTTTGCGGCTTGAAAACCAGCAATGTGAAAAAATGTATCCTGGCCGGGCTGCTGATATGGACATTTTCTGCTACCCTTTCTCAAACGATAGAGAGAACTAATGCTAAAGCAAAGATCATTGGAAATGTCACAGACTCTTCCACAAACCAGCCGCTTGAATATGCTACCATCACTTTGATCAGACATGGTGAAACAAAAGCTGGCAATGGCGCGACCAGTGACAGTCTTGGAAATTTTGTCGTCACGGGTGTGCTTCCGGGCACTTTCAAGGTCGTTGTCGAGTTTATAGGGTATTCCCCCTTTGCAATCACTAATGTCGTCGTCAATCAGAAGCATGAAGTAGTTGATCTGAAAACCATCAGGCTTTCGAAAAAACACCAAACGTTGCAAAATGTAGTCGTAACCGCGCAAAAAAAACTTGTAGAGAATAAAATTGACAAGCTTATTTATAATGCGGAGAAGGATATCACTTCACAAACTGGAGTGGCGACCGATGTGCTGAAGAAAGTTCCGCAGGTATCAGTAGATGTAGATGGCAATGTAGAGTTGGCGGGTAGTTCAAGTATACGATTTCTTATTAACGGAAAACCTTCCACAGCTTTTGGCAGCAGCATTACTGATGTGCTGCAATCTATTCCTGCCAGCCAGATAAAAAGTATTGAAGTGATCACCAACCCGGGCGCAAAATATGATGCACAGGGACTGGGTGGCATTATCAACATAATATTAAAGAAGAGCACGGTGCAGGGTATCAATGGAAATGTCTCCTTAACCACGGGGACGCTCACGCAAAATGGATCATTTAACTTCAATGCACGAAAAGGAAAGTTTGGGGTGAATGCTTTTTTAAGTGGCAATGCGAGACTTACCACTAAAACACCTATGAGCTCTCAACGCATTTCAACCGATACAGCGACAAAGAAGGTCGCTCAACTGCAACAGGATGGAACCAGTGAATTCAACAGGTATGGATACCAGGCAGGAGTTGCCTTCGATTGGACATATCGGGAAAGAAATAATTTTTCCGGCTCTTTGAACTACAACAATTTTGGGTTTAAAGGCAATGGTTCTGTGGGCCAGTCCGAAATCATTCAATCGTTTCCTGCGGTTATTTTATCAGACATAAGTTCTACCAATCATACCAATAATAAATTTAATGAGCATAGCATTGATGCAGGTTTAAATTACAAACGAACTTTTGCAAAAGAAGACCAGGAACTGGAGGTCTATATGAATTCAAGCAATTCGAGGAATAACAGGGCCGCTGCTAATGACCAATTTTTGCAACCGCAGGATTCTTTGATCTATGGTACAAACAGTAACAACCCGGGTAAGGAAAAGGAAAATGAAATTGGGATAAATTATGTGCAGCCACTGAGCAAGGATGTCAATCTTGGTGTAGGCGGGAAACTTAATGCTTATGATATCTCCAGTACTTCCAGTGCTTTTGTATGGCAAAATCCGGCAAAGGATTATTTATATGATTCGGCTTTATCCAATTCCCTGGATTATCGTCAAAAGGTGTATGCTGCCTATTCGGAGATAAGTTTTCCGGTGGATAAACTTTTCCAGGCAAAGATCGGGGGACGCTACGAACGTACAGAGATCAATTCAGCCTTCTCAAATGCACCGGATAAAGTAAGTAATGGCTACAACACGTTTGTTCCATCATTTTTTATTATGAGAAAACTGGGTGAAAAGCAAACATTGAAGTTTAATTATTCCAAACGAATCGAAAGGCCTGATTATGGCGATCTCAATCCTTTTATCAATACAAGTGATCCCAAAAATGTTTTTACAGGAAATCCTGATCTGAAACCTGAAATTGGCAACCGCTATGAGCTAACCTATAGTCATGATCTCGACAAAACCGGGTCATTTATGGTAACATTGTTTTACAGGGAAAACAAAGATGATATACAACCTTTCATCGTTTATTACCCATCCATCAAGGTGGGTGATACTGTTTATACGAATGTAGCCGTTACTACCCGTGAGAACATTGGCATTGAAAAAAACATCGGCACCAATATTTTTTGCGATCTCCATCTTACTTCCAAACTAAACATCCGCAGCAATCTTTTCTTTTTTTACAGGCATACCATTAACCAGGTGGATAAAGGATATAATTCCAACAGCACGAATTACCGTTTTAACATGAATGCGAGTTACCAGTTTAATAATGATCTTGCTGCGGAAGTATTCGGGAATTTTAATTCTGTCCGTCACGAAGCACAGGGAACTTATCCTTCATTTACCTCATACAGTATGGCGGTAAGAAAACAGTTGTGGAATAAAAGAGCAAGCGTCGCCCTTACAGCCAATAACATCTTCAGTAAATACATCAACCAGGAAGTTAATCTTTTTGGTCCCGGTTTTGTGACCACCAGCGTCCGCAAAGTTCCTTTCAGATCCGTCGGCATTAATTTTACCTGGAAGTTTGGGAGGTTGGAATTCAAAAAAGAAAAGGAGCCAGCCAATGACAATCTAAATTCACCTTCGGAGTGATACCCTGGTAATGCCCCGGTTTTAACCGCATCTTCCAAACATAATTTCTTCAGAATTCCGTTTGAACTTACCTTAATTTTATCTCACAGGGAAATAATGAAAGTATTAGTAATAGAGGACGAAAAAGAATTGTCTGATAGCATCTGCGCCTACCTGGCAAATGAGCAATTTGTTTGCGAAAGAACTCTTGACTTTGATTCATCCATGGAAAAGATCTTGCTTTATGACTATGCCTGTATTGTTTTGGATGTAAATCTTCCCGGGGGCAGTGGTCTTGATATTCTGAAGGAGCTAAAAAATCAGAATAAGACGGATGGAGTGTTGATCATTTCCGCAAGAAATTCATTGGATGATAAGGTCTTTGCATTGAAGACCGGGGCTGACGATTATCTCACAAAGCCATTTCATTTGCCCGAGCTGGCAGCCAGGGTAAATGCCATCATACGGCGTAAATCTTTTGACGGAAAAAATGAAGTCATTTGTAACGAACTGAAATTGGATCTCGGGGAAAAGAATGTGATGGTAAATGATAATCCCGTCGATCTCACAAAAAAAGAATACGAGTTACTCCTGTATTTCATCAGCAACAAGAACCGGGTCATTTCTAAAAATGCAATTGCTCAGCACCTCTGGGGTGATAACATGGACGTAGCCGATAGTTATGATTTCATATATACTCATATAAAAAATCTACGGAAAAAATTGATACTGGCGGGTGCCACTGATTATATTAAGTCCATTTATGGAATGGGATATAAGTTCAGTATATGAAGCTTTTTACAAAATATAGCCGCATAAATCTACTGACAACGATCATCATCTTTCTTTTGTCAGCTACGGCCTTTTATTTTGTGATCAGGTACATCCTGATAAACCAGGTGGACAACGATCTGAAGATTGAAGAAAGAGAAATTGAAACTTATGCAAAAGAGCACGGCACACTACCTGAACCGATCCCTGTGAAGGACCAGAAAATCAGTTATGCTCTCTCTGACCATGATTTCAAAACAAGAAGATTTACAACGGATCATGTTGAAGGAGAAAAAGATTCTTTCAGGATCCTCCAATTCGGGATCACCGTAAAAGGAAATATATACGTTGCAACGGTGGCTAAATCGTTGGAAGGAACCGATGCCCTTACCCGGTCTATCCTGCTCATTTCATTGGCCACCATTCTCCTGATCCTGGCCACATCTCTCATCGTTAACCGTGTTGTGTTGAAAAAACTCTGGCAACCCTTTTACAGTTCTTTGGATGCTCTAAGAAATTTCAGAGTGGATAAGAAACAATCTTTGAATTTTCCGTCAACGCAAATCGACGAATTTACCTTCATGAACCAAACGATCCGCAAGACAACCAACCAGGCTCAACAAGAATACTCCTTACTGAAAGAGTTCACGGAAAATGCATCCCATGAAATGCAGACACCCCTTGCCATTATCAGGTCTAAGCTTGACCTCCTGATACAGGATGAGAATTTATCAGAGGAGCAAAGTAAAACGATGCAAAGTGCATACAGTGCGATCGAAAAATTATCCAGGCTTAATCAATCATTATTACTGTTAGCTAAAATTGAGAACAATCAGTATGCTGACACGACGAGTATTAACCTTAAGGATAAGATCACTGAAAAGTTAAACGCTTTTCATGAGCTTTGGCAAAATCAAAATATATCCGTTTCCTCCGCGCTGCAGGACGCCCGGGTCAATCTAAACAGTGAACTGACGGATATCCTGTTGAATAATCTTTTGAGCAATGCAACACGACATAATGTTTCAAATGGCTCCATCAACATAATTCTAAAGGAAACAGAATTGGAAATTTCCAACAGCAGTTCGGAAAAAGAATTGAATTCGCAGCAAATGTTTTTGCGCTTTTTCAGCCAGGACAAGAAAAGGCCGTACAATGGCCTGGGACTTCCGATCATCAAGCAGATCTGCGATGTCTCAGGTCTTACCATTCGATATTTTTTTTCTAATGATCAGCACAAGTTTACCTTGTCGTGGTAAATGAAGATTCAGAATTACTACAGAATTTAAAATTAGATTGCACTTTCTCCATTAATAAGATTTCGCATGATCAACAAATATTTAACCTGCGTGGTCATCCTTTTTTCGGCAAGCTTGTTTTGCTATTCCCAAAATCACGAATATAAAGTTGTAAAGACCTATCATATTGCGAGTCCGGGAGGCTGGGATTACATAGCAGTGAACAAGGGAAGGCTTTACGTATCGCACGGCACACAGGTGAATATTTTAAATGAAGAAACCGGAGATTCCATCGGCTATATACCAAACACGACCGGCGTCCACGGCATTGCATTCGACGAAGACCAAAACAAAGGATATACGAGCAATGGGAGGATAAACAACGTAACTGTTTTTGATCTTAAAACAAATGAAGTGCTGGCTCAAATCGCCACCGGTGAAAATCCTGATGCGATCATGTATGAGCCTTTTTCGAAAATGATAATTACATGCAATGGCAGAAGTAAGAATCTTTCGATCATCGATCCAAAACTCGGAAAAACAGTCGACAGCATTGCCGTCGGTGGCAAACCAGAAACAGCTGTTTCAGATGGCAATGGAAAACTGTTTGTTAATATCGAAGACAAAAATGAGATCGTAGCCGTTGACTTAAAAAAAAGAAGTGTTACCGACCACTGGTCAATAAGCCCTGCAGAAGGACCTACAGGCCTTGCCTACGACAAGGATACAAAACGCCTGTTTGCAGGTTGTGAAAAATTGCTGGTAGTGTTGAACGCAACGACGGGTACTGTCGTTGACAAAATAACCATCGGTGATGGCTGCGACGGTGTAGCCTTTGATTCAAAAAAGAAAATTATCTACACGTCAAACGGTGAAGGAAATATGTCGGCCATAAAAGAGAACAGCGCAGACAAGTATTCGTTGCTGGGTAATTATCCAACCAAACGCGGCGCCCGAACAATAACTATCAATGAAAATACCGCCACTTTGTATTTGCCAACCGCCGAATTTGATCCAACTAAAACGGGACAAAATGGAAGGCCAATGATGATCCCGGGGACGTTCCAGGTTTTGGTAGTGCAATAATGATTTTCGTCCGCATTCAATTAACTTTGGCGCATGCTAAAAATTTCACAGCGTGGCCAGGTAATGCCTCCCTCTCCTATTCGAAAGCTGGTTCCTTTTGCCGAAGCAGCAAAGAAAAAGGGCATTAAGGTTTTTCATCTCAACATTGGCCAGCCGGATATAGAAACGCCGCCAGCTATTCTTGACGCCGTTCGCAAAGCAGACATTAAAGTATTAGAATACAGCCACAGTGCAGGTAATGAAACTTATCGCCGCAAGTTGGTGAGCTACTATAAAAAAGTCGGCATCAGTATCAATTATGATCAGATCATTATCACCACGGGCGGCAGTGAAGCCATTCAGTTCGGATTTTTCACTTGTTTTGATCCGGGCGATGAAGTGATCATTCCTGAACCTTTTTATGCAAATTATAATGGCTTTGCGGTGACGGCCGGAGTAAGAGTGGTACCCATTACTTCTCACATCGAAAATGGTTTCGCACTGCCACCGATTGAAGATTTCGAAAAATTAGTTACTCCGAGAACAAAAGCGATAATCATCTGTAGTCCCAATAACCCTACAGGATATTTATACAGTCGCGATGAGATGGAGGCTTTGAAAAAAATTTGCCTGAAGTATGATCTGTATTTGTTCAGTGACGAAGCTTATCGCGAATTCTGTTATGACGGTGATTATGTCAGTGCCATGCATTTGCAGGGAATGGAAGAAAACGTGGTGCTGATGGATACGATAAGTAAACGGTATAGCGCCTGCGGCGCCAGGATCGGAGCGTTCGTCACAAAAAATAAAACAGTATACGACGCTGCGATGAAATTCGCACAGGCAAGATTGAGCCCTCCGGGGCTTGCGCAGATCTTAGGCGAAGCTGCCGTCGATCTTCCCGGGCATTATTTTGATGAGCCCAAGGCCGAGTACATGGCGCGCCGCGATCTATTGGTAAGCAGGCTAAATAAAATACCAGGAGTTTTTTGCCCAAAACCCGGTGGTGCATTCTACGCTATGGCAAAACTGCCGATCGATGACAGCGATAAATTCTGTCAGTGGTTGCTTGAATCTTTTTCTTACAAAGATCAAACGGTAATGTTGGCGCCTGCCACGGGCTTTTATGGAACAAGTGGCCTTGGTAAAAATGAAGTGAGAATTGCGTATGTTCTCAATCTTGAATCGATCGGCGCCGCTATGGACTGTCTTGAAAAAGCATTGCAACAATATCCCGGAAAACAGGAAAAGAATTTTGCTGCGAGCATTCCGGCCGCCATGTGATGCCTGTAAAATTCGTTAACGAAAAATTCTTTTTTGAGAAAGGCCGGCTATTTTTTTAATTCTAATTATAAACTTGTTTCCTGGCCATCCCGGTGAGTGTATGATGAATTGATCCGGCTCATAACATTCTCGACCATTCTATCGCATCGTGATAAATGAAATTCAAAAACATCTTCGGATTTATAGAGTTCGCTGAGTGCATTTCTCAGCATCGATTTAGCACGGTTGAGCCTGACCTTTACATTTATTTCGCTGATGGCAAGACATGCTTTCGTTTCGGAAACACTCATGTTTTCAATTTCCCTCAATATGAAAACAGTCCTGTATTTTTCCGGCAATTTATGAATGGCTTCCTCCAAGGTTTTTCTCAGGTCAGCATTCATAAGTCTTGAAACAGCATTTTGCTGGCGAATGCTTTGCTGGTAATGATTGATGGTGTCTTCCTTCATCTCCAAAAAATGTTTTCGTTTTTTTATTCGCAGCAGGCTCTCATTGATCATTATCCTGGTGAGCCAGGTCGAAAAAGAAGATCTGAACTTAAATTTCCCCAAGTTCTCCCAGGCACTGATGTAAGTTACCTGCATGGCATCCTCCACTTCGGCGTCATTATCGAGAATACCCATACCAACGCGGTAAAGCCGCTGGTTATACCGTCGCACAATGAGTGCATATAAATCCTTTTCACCCTGAAGTATGCGGGTAATTAGTTCGCTATCAGGTAAAATTCCTGTTTTTGCAGGCGGCTGAGTATACATTTTGTCCACGATTCCTGAATTAGAGTGAGCAAAGCGAAAAGGGTTACAAAACTAACCACTTAATTTTTTGTAACCTTCCCGTTTATTCTGTCTCAAATTATAAACCATTTTAACTCGTAAGA
>Ga0068868_100001241_pt1 | contig 17510 bp, 12 predicted proteins | sample KBSMisM42_FD_64660 | JGI IMG/M metagenome (GOLD analysis project Ga0068868, IMG submission 64660) | Miscanthus rhizosphere microbial communities from Kellogg Biological Station, Michigan, USA - KBS Miscanthus M4-2 | ecosystem: Host-associated > Plants > Roots > Rhizosphere > Soil ...
GCGAGGCGGTATCGCTGCTCATGCCGGCGCGCACGGAGAACGGCCTCGCCGTCGGCGAGGTGGACGCGCTCTTCCGCTCGATCTCCCGCGCGCGCAAGCCCGCGGAGCGGGGCGCGCTGCTCGAGGAGGCGCTCCGCCGGTCCGGCGCCGTCGAGGCCAAGTACCTGCTGAAGACACTGTCCGGCGGGCTGCGCATCGGCGCGGACGTGACGACGGTCGAGGAGGCGATCGCGAGCGCGTTCTCCGCCGATCGCGAGGCGGTCGCCCGGGCCCGGCGAGACAGCGGCGATGTCGGCGAGACCGCCGCGGCCGCGCGGACCGGGGCCCTCGACGCGATCGCGTTTCGCCTGTTCCACCCGATCGGTTTCATGCTCGCCTCGCCGATCGAGGAGGCCGAGGAGGTCGAGCCCGAGCTGCCGGCCTTCGCGGTCGAGGACAAGTTCGACGGCATCCGCGCGCACGCCCACAAGGACGGCCCGCGGGTCGCGCTCTTCTCCAGGACGCTCGACGAGGTGACGGCGCAGTTTCCGGAGATCGCGGCGCGCCTCGGGCAGGGCGACGGGACGTGGCTTCTCGACGGAGAGATCGTCGCGTGGCGTGACGGCCGGCCCGACTCGTTCTTCAAGCTGCAGCGCCGGCTCGGCCGCAAGGCGCCGGAGCCGGAACTGCTCGAGGAGATTCCCGCCGCGTTCGTCGCCTACGACTGCCTCGCCGCCGGCGGGCGGCCGCTGTTCGAGTCGCCGTGGGGCGAGCGACGCGCGGAGCTCGAGCGGGTCGGAGCCGAGTCCGGGATCGTCGTCTCGAAGGTGTCGTCCGCGTCGAGCGCGGCCGAGCTCGAGGCGCTCTTCGTCCAGGCCCGCGAGCGCGGCAACGAGGGCCTGGTCCTGAAGCGGCGCGATTCCGCCTATCAGGCGGGGAAACGCGGGAGGGCGTGGCGCAAGTGGAAGAAGGCGCTCGCGACGCTCGACGTCGTCGTCACCGCCGTCGAGCAGGGCCACGGGAAGCGCGCCGGGATGCTGTCGGACTACACGTTCGCGGTCCAGGACGGCGAACGGCTCGTCAACATCGGGAAGGCGTACTCGGGCCTGACCGACGAGGAGATCCGGCGCCTGGGAACGCGCTGGCGCAAGACGACGCTGGAGCGCTACGGCCCGGTGCGGGCGGTCGAGCCGACGCTCGTGATCGAGGTGTCGTTCGACTCGATCCAGAAGAGCGCGCGGCACAAGTCGGGGTTCGCGCTGAGGTTCCCGAGGATCGTGCGCCTGCGGGAGGACAAGCCGGTCTCGGAGATCACGACGCTCGACGAGGTGCGGGAGCTGTACGCGCGGGTGTCGGGGGAGGGGGCGGACAAACCGCGCTCGTCTGGATCGCCGTAGGGGCGGACCTTGCGTCCGCCCCCTCACAAAGCGACTGACGCGGCCGATGTTCCGACGAGAGGGGGCGGGGTCGAGCCCCGCCCCTACGATCGTCGAAACGCGAAGCCGCCTTCAGGCGAAGCGCATTCGAATTTTCCGCCCAAAAAAAGGCGGCCCCGACTTAACGTCGGGGCCGGGAAGGAAGGTATCGCGTGCTGCCTTCAACAACGAGGGCTCCCCGGCATTTATTTCATTGTTTAACTGCTCTTAACATTCGACTTAGCCGCGCTCGATCTCGAAGTTCTTCTCCCTCAGCGCGGGGTCCTCGACCGGCTCGACGCGGACTCCGAGGGCGCGCTCCGCGTCCGCCAGCACGCCCTCCTCGCCGAGAACCCGCGCGACGCCGGGACGCACGCGCACGCGGACCGTCTCGCCGGGCGTGAAGAGGTTGGGCGGAGCCAGGAGCGCCCGCCGCAGATCGAGGGCGACGGTCAGGTCGGTCTTCACCCGGCCGGCTCCCGAGCAGCACGGACACGAACGGGTCAGCACGCGCTCGAGGTTTCCGCGGGAGCGTTGTCGCGTGATCTCGATCAGCCCGAACTCCGAGATCTGGAGGACGCGCGTGCGCGAGCGGTCGCGCGCGAGCTCGGCCTCGAACGCTTCGAAGAGCGTCTTGCGGTGATCGAGGTCCTCCATGTCGATGAAGTCGACCACGAGGAGGCCGCCCAGATCGCGCAGGCGGATCTGGCGAGCGATCTCCGGCGCGGCCTCCATGTTGGCCGCGAAGACCGTCTCCTCGAGGTCCTCCCGCCCCACGTAGCGGCCCGTGTTCACGTCGATCGCGACGAGCGCCTCGGTCTGATGGATCACGATCGAGCCGCCGGACGGAAGCGCGACGCGGCTGCGAAGCCCGTTCTCGATCTCCGCCTCGACGCCGAACCGCTCGAACAGCGGCGCGCCGTCGTCGTACAGCTCGACCCGCCGAGCGAGCGGCGAGGCCACCGACTCGAGGAACTCGACGATCCGGTCCCGCGTCGCGGGATCGTCCACGCGAATGGCGTCGACGTCGTCCCCGACCAGGTCGCGCAGGGCGCGAAGCGGAAGGTCGAGCTCGCGATGGAGCAGCGCGGGAGGAGCCGCGCTCTCGCGGCGCCGGGCGATGCGGGCAGCGAGGGCCGTCAGATACTGCCGGTCCGGCTCGAGCTCGGCGGCGGTCTTTCGGGCCGCGGCGGTGCGCGCGATGAATCCGCCGTCCGCCGACAGGCCCTGCAGGATCTCGCGCAGGCGCTCGCGGTCGGCGTCGTCGGCGAGGCGCCGCGAGACGCCGATCTCGCGCGAGCCGGGCAGGAAGACGAGATTGCGCCCGGGCAGCGAGATCGCCGAGGTCACGCGCGGGCCCTTCGCGCCGAGCGGATCCTTGCGGACCTGCACGACGATCTCCTGCCCCTCCTTGACCAGGTCGTCGATGCGCGCCCGGCTCGCCGGCGAAGGCGCGGCGCCGGGCTCCTTTTCGGCCTCGTCCTCTCCGAAGTCGAACTCCGGCGAGGCGGCCGCGTCCTCGACGTACAAAAAGGCGTCCCGCTCGAGACCGATGGAGACGAAGGCCGCCTGCATCCCGGGCAGGACGCGATGCACGCGCCCGAGGTAGACGTTGCCGACGAGGCCCTGACGTCCCCTCCGCTCGTGCAGGACCTCGACGACCCTCCCGTCCTCGGTCAACGCGACGCGCGTCTCGGGCGGGGCCGCGTTGACGAGGAGCTCTTTCCTCACGCGTTGGCGAAGCGTCTGTACTGGACGCCGAGGATCAGCCCGATCCCGAGCAGCGTCGTGGCCACGGAGGAGCCGCCGTAGGAGACCAGCGGGAGCGGGATGCCCGTCGTCGGGGCGAGCCCGATCATCATGGATGCGTTGATGACGACCGAGAAGAAGATCATCGCGGTCAATCCGAGCACGAGGAACATGCCGCCGCGGTCCCTCGCCGTCTGGGCGAGCTTCAACGAGCGCAGTATGAGCGTGGCGAACAGGCCGAGAACGAGGATCACCCCCAGGAATCCCCACTCCTCCGCGATCACGGCGAGGATGAAGTCCGTGTGCTGCACGGGCAGGAATCGGAGCTGGCTCTGCGTGCCGCTCCGGAATCCCTTTCCGGAAAAACCGCCGGAGCCGACGGCGATCTTCGACTGACGCACCTGGTAGCCCGAGCCGAGCACGTCGCTGTCCGGGTTCAGGAACGTGCCGATCCGCGCCTTCTGGTAGTCCTTCAGGACGAACCAGCCTCCTCCCGCGAGGACCGCCACGACGACGAGAATCGCGAGCCAGCCCTTCGCGGGCAGGCCGCCGAAGAAGAGGCCCACGAAGATGAGCGGCAGGAACGTCAGCGCCAGACCCATGTCGGGCTGGAGGAAGACGAGGAGGACGGGAATCCCGACGATCGCGCCGATCCGCACGAGCGTCGCCGTCCGCATCCGCGTCTCATCCTCGTTCTCGAAGAGGTACGCGAGGAGGAGAGCGGTCCCGATCTTCGACAGCTCCGCCGGCTGAAACTGGAACTTCCCGAACCGGATCCAGGACCTCACGTTCGCGATCGACTCGCCGAATACGAGCAGGTAGACGAGCGGGACGAGGCAGACGCAGTAGATCGCGAAGGAGAACTTCAGCAGCATCCGGTAGTCGAAGAGGATCGCGGCGGTCATCGCGACGAGGCCGATGGCGATGAAGATCGCCTGACGCCCGGCGAGGCCCTCGAACTTGGTGCCGATCGTGGCGGAGCCGATGAAGAGGACGCCGAGCATCGACAGCGCGAGGGCGCTCACGAGCACGAGCGGATCGATTCGGCTCACCCCGATGAGTCGGCGGATCATCGCGTCCCCCGCGAGGAGGCCGTCTGCAGCCCGCCCGCCGGTCCGGCGGCCTGTACTCCGGGAGGCGCGGGCTTCGGCGGGACGAAGCGCGCCTCGAAGAGCATCTTCGCCAGCGGCGCGGCCGCGAGGCCGCCGTGTCCGCCGTTCTCGACGAAGACCACCACCACCATCTGCGGGTCCTCCACGGGCCCGAAGCCGACGAACCACGCGTTGTCCTGGAACTTCGACTTGTCGACTCCCGCGCGGAGCGTCGCATCCCGCCCGATGACCTGCGCGGTTCCCGTCTTGCCTCCCATCTCGAAGCCCGCCACCCGGGAGCCGTACGCGGTGCCGCCGGGCTCGTTGACGACCGCCCACATCCCGTCCTTGACGATCTTCAACTGCTCGGGCGTGATCGGCAGCGCCGTCGACGCGTCGGCGGTGTAGCGCAGCGGCGCATTCGTCCCGGGCGCCTGCGAGGCGTAGAAGAGGTGCGGCGTCGGGATGCGGCCGCCCTCGACCAGGCCGGCGAGCGCCCTCGCGACCTGCATCGGCGTGACGAGAAGCGGGCCCTGGCCGATCGACACCGAGATCGTCTCGCTCGGGTACCAGCGCGCGTGGCGGCGCTTCAGCGCCCAATCCTCGGACGGGACCAGTCCGGACTTCTCGAAAGAGATGTCGACTCCGCTCGGATTCCCGAATCCGAACGAGCCGAGGATTTCCGCGATCCGGTCGATGCCGAGCTTGCGGCCGAGGGTGTAGAAGTAGACGTCGCACGACATCTTGATCGCGTCGCGCAGGTTCACGAGCCCGTGACCGCCCTTCTTGTGGCAGTGGAACTCGCGGCCGTAGAACTCCGCATGTCCCGGGCAGAAGATCTTCTGGTCCGGGTCGACCAGACCGAGCGACAGCGCGCCGTAGGCGAAGAATGGCTTGATGATCGAGCCCGGCGAATACATGTTCTGGATCGCCCGGTTCTGGAGCGGACGGTCGGGGTTCTCGAGCAGGGCGTTCCACTCCGCGGAGGTGACGCGCCGCGTGAACCAGTTCGGGTCGTAGGTCGGCGACGAGACCAGCGTGAGCACCTCTCCGGTCCTGGCGTCCAGGGCCACGGCGGCGCCGACGCGGTCCTTGAAGTAGTCCTCGGCGATCTCCTGCAGCTTCGAGTCGAGCGTCAGGAACAGGTTCTGTCCCGGCGATGCCTCGAGGCGGTTGTCCTCCCGGACCTCGCGGCCGTGCGAGTCGACGATCACGCGCCGCTCGCCGTTCACGCCGGCGAGGAGCCTCTCGTACCAGCCCTCGATGCCCTTCTGGCCGATCCAGTCGCCGACGGCGTAGATGTTGTTCGAGGCCTTGATCTGCTCCGGGGTCGCCTCGGAGAGGTAGCCGAGCGCATGCGCGGCGGAGCCGCCGCGGATGTACTGACGCCGCTGCGACACGGTGATCGCGAACTCGGGGTGCTCGACCGCGCGCGCCTCGACGGCCGCGACCTCCTCGATGGACAGGTTCTCGGCGATCGGGATCGGGACGAACTCCGGCGCGCGCTTGCCGCGCTCCACCCGCGACTTCACGACCTCGGGATTCAGGTCGAGGAGACCCACGATGAAGCGCACCGAATCGTCCAGGTTGCGCGACTCGCGCCGGTACAGGTGGAGGGTGTAGGCGGGCTCGTTCTCGACGAGCGTCGCCCCGTTGCGGTCCAGGACGTAGCCTCGCGGGGCGGTGATCTTCACCGCGCGGATCCGATTGTTCTCGGAGAGATTGAAGAAGTAGTCGCCCCGGACGATCTGGATGATCCAGTACGCGACCGCGAGCAGCGAGAGGAGCGCGCCGACCCCGACGCGGGAGATCTCGATGCGCCGGACCAGGACCTGACGGTCCTCGCGGGTCCTCAGCACGACGCCTCGGGCGTCTGACGCCGGACGATCCTCTTCACCTCAGTCTCCTCAACCTTCGCCGCTTCCACCATTCTCCCCACTGGAAAGTCCGCGCCGCCTCGAGAGCCCCGCCGGCGATCCCGGTCGCCACGGCGCGCGCGATCGCCGCCCGCGTCAGGATCACGATCGGCGCGTGCAGCAGGAGGCTCGAAAGAACCGCGACGATCGCCTCGTTGGCGAGCGAGGCCACCGCGAGCGCGGCTCCCACGGCCGCCGCTCCCCCGAAGACTATCCGCACGGAGACGATCGTCAGCGCGTAGCCGAGGATCGCCTTGGCGAACGCGTTCAGCCCGACCAGCTCCTGCGACAGCACGTCCTCCACGAGCCCGCCCGCGGCGCCGGCGAGCACCGCCCGGACGAAGTCCCCGCCGCGCGCCACGCCCGCCGTCGCGAGGAGGAACCAGTCGATCGGGAGCCACCAGCGATGCGGCGAGCCGCCCACGAGGTACTCGAGGACCGCCGCCCCGGCGAGCAGGAGCGCGATCCGGCGAATCTTCACCGCGGCGCATCCGTCGTCGAAGCGGAGGCTGCAGCGGCTGCGGAATGCCCGCTCCGGGCCGTCGGCCCGGGACGGGGTGGCGCGGGCGTCGCCTCGGGTCCCGACGCGTCGGGCGTCGCCGTGGCCAGCGGAGCGTAGATCGTCGGCGTCGTGCGCACGAGTTCCCCCGCCGGCGTGGGACGCGCGCGGGGAGTGGACGCGATGCGCGTGGCACTCGGGGTCCCGCTCGTGACCGCGGAGGTCGGAGCGGCGGCCGGCCTCGCGGAAGCGGTAACGGCAGCGGCAGAGTGCGCGGGAGCGGGAGGGGAAGCGGAAGCGGAAGCGGAACCGGGAGCAGAAGCGGACGTCGAAGTCGAACCCGGCGGCGCCGCCGGCGGGGTGGCTCGAGGGGTTGCGATCGCCGGTGGCGGCGGAGCGGCAGCGGCCCGAGCCGCCCCCGCCGCGCCCGCGCGCTGCGCGGCCTCCGAGGTCGCCTCCGGGCTCTCCCGCACGGCCGGAGAGGGCGAGAGCAGCAGGACGTCGGTCAGATGCGAGAAGTCCGCCGAGGGAGTGACCCGGATCTCGAGGAAGAGCTTGCCGCCGCGGGAGACCTCGGCGACCTTGCCGATGGCGACCCCGCGGGGATAGATGCCGTCGATGCCGGCAGACTCGATGAGGTCTCCGCGCGCGACCGTCGAGGCGAGCCCGATGTTGTTCAGCAGCATGCCGCCGCGTCCGTCGCCGCGCACGACGCCGAGCTCCCCCGTGCGCGCGATCCGCGCCCCTGCCGCCGCCGAGGCATCGAGGAGGAGCTGCGCGCGCGAGATGCCGCGTCCGACGGTCACGACCCGGCCGACGAGACCGCCCGGAACGGCGAGCGGCGAGCCGGGCACGACCCCCTGGCCGGAGCCCGCTCCGACGATCGCGCTGTACGTCCCCGACCGGCGCTCGACGAGGAGCAGGGGCACGCTGGCGACGACCTGCGGCAGCGCGGATCCGGCGACCTCCAGCCGTCGCGCCTCGTCCGCCTCCGTCGCGCGTGCGCGCAGGACGAAGAGCTCGCGCTGGCTCGCCTCGAGCTCGCGGCGCAGCCGCTCATTCTCGGTCCGGGCCGTGAACAGCTCCGCGGTGTGATCGATCGCGCCGGAAACGCTTCGCGAAACCGCTCCGACCGCGGCCGTCAGCGGAGCCGAGCCGGTCAGGAGCCAGGACCGGAGGACGGTGCCGCGGCCGCCGCGGGCGGGCGCCTGCGCGGACATCATGAGGACGCAGGCGGAGAGCACGACGATCAGGACCGCGAAGCCCCGCTTGGGGTTGACGGCGGCGACCTCGGCGCGCGCGGAGGGAGCTCTCATGGGGTGTGAGCCGTGACCGGCGAGCCGTGGGCCGGTGCGTGAGGCGTGAGGCGTGGGGCGTGACGCGGGACCGTCATCGAGAACCTGGTAACGCCCATTCGCGGTCCTGCGTCGCGCCTAACCCCTCACCCCTAACGCCTCACGTGATGCTGATCTTCCTCAGCAGGTCCATGTCCGTCAGCATCGCTCCGGTTCCGAGCGCGACGGACGCCAGCGGATCCTCGGCGTAGGAGATCGGGAGACCCGTCTCCTCCGAGAGCCGCCGGTCCAGGTTCCGCAACAGCGAGCCTCCGCCCGTGATGATGATGCCCTTGTCCATGATGTCGGCCGACAGCTCGGGGGGAGTGCGCTCGAGCGCGACGCGCACGGTCTCGACGATCGCCGCGACGACCTCCGAAAGCGCCTCGCGGACCTCCTCGTCGGTCAGAGTCAGGGTCTTCGGCACGCCCTCGACCAAATCGCGTCCCTTGACTTCCATCGTCAGCGGCTCGTCCAGCGGATGCGCGGACCCGATCTCGATCTTGATCTGCTCCGCGGTCCGCTCGCCGATCAGCAGGTTGTACTTCCGCTTCAGGTACTGGATGAGCGCCTCGTCCATCTCGTTCGAGGCGGTGCGCACCGAGCGGCTGTAGACGATTCCGGCCAGCGAGATCACCGCGACGTCCGTCGTCCCGCCGCCGATGTCGACGATCATGTTGCCGGTCGGCTCGGTGATCGGAAGCCCGGAGCCGATGGCCGCGGCCATCGCCTGCTCGATGATGAAGACCTCCGAGGCGCCGGCCCGCAGGGCGGAGTCCTGGACCGCGCGCTTCTCGACCTGCGTGATGCCGGACGGCACCGAGATGACGATGCGGGGGCGCACGAAGAGCGAACGGCCGTGCGCCTTCTTGATGAAGTGATCCAGCATCTTCTCGGTGACCTCGAAGTCGGCGATGACGCCGTCCTTCATCGGCCGGATCGCGACGATGTTGCCGGGCGTTCGGCCCAGCATCTCCTTGGCGTCGGTGCCGACGGCCTCGACGCGGTTCGTCGCCGTGTTCACCGCCACGATGGAGGGCTCGCGGACGATGATCCCCTTGCCGCGCGCGAAGACGAGCGTGTTCGCGGTGCCGAGATCGATCGCGAGGTCGTTCGAGAAGATCGAGAAAACGGATTTCCAGGCCAAGGGACCTCCTAGGACGCTCGAAAAATCATAGCGACTCGACGAACACTCGAACGCGGCGGACGGTCTCGTTGCCCGACGCGTCCACGGATTTCACGACCAGCACCGCCGCGCCGTCACGCTCGACGGTGATCGTCTTCTTGAAGGCGCCGTCCGGTTCGACGTCGGCCGGCTCCGCGTTGACGGTGACGATGGCGCCGGGCTCCGTCTTGCCGTAGATCAGGAAGAGGTTACCCATCTGCTGCGGCGGAAACACGGTCAACTCGGGAGGCGTCGTGTCGCCGCCCGATCCCGCCTTGACCGGCTCCGTCGCCATCTTGAAGCGCCGGACGACGCTCCAGTCCGAAGTGATTCCGGCGGCGTCGATCGAAGCCACGCGCCAGAAATACGACCCGTCGCGCGAGACCTTGACGCGAGCGCTCGTCTGCACGCGGTCGTCCAGGTCGACCTCGGTCGCGTCCGGGACGAACAGGCGCGAGCGTGAGATCTGCAGCCGGTAGCGCACCGCCTCGGGGACCTTGGACCACTTCAGATCGACCTGGTCGCCGGTCTTCAGGTCGTAGATCCGATTGTCCGCCGGCAGGCTCGGCTGGGGCGTGTCCGGAAGGTTGACCTTGGCCGAGATCTGGCGGGTGTCGGTGGCGGCGGAGACTTTTTCCCGGCCGTCGAGCACCACCGTCTCCTTGCCCGTGGACACGGTCGTTCGACCGCGATAGCTCGTGACCTCGGTCTTCTCGCCCATGACGACGTCGACCGACGCCCGCGAATCGCGCTCGATCGCGGCGGTGGCCGACTCGGTGTCGACCGCCGCGGAGGCGCCGGACGTGTAGACATTGATCGCACCGGAGATCATCTTGATCTGACTCCCCGAGCTCTCCGACGACCTGGGGCGGCGGCACTCGAAGAGCGATCCCGGCCGGATCGTGTAGAGAGTCCCGTCGAAGAACATGATCTCCGCGGACCCGGTCTTGCCCGCCTTCACGAAGTCACCCTCGAAGAGCGGCTGGCGCTGGCGCGCCGGCTCGAACGTCGAGCGGCCGGCTCGCTGGAGGGACACGTCTCCCTCCACGAAGATGAAGGACGCGTCTCCCTGCTCGCCGCCGCCCGTCCCGCCCAGTGCCCGGCGCGAGTAGGACTGCGATTCGACGGCGAGGCGAAACGCCTCCTCCCAGCGCGAGCCGGCGAAGGACTCGTTCGCGTCCTTGAGGAAATCCCGCGCCTGCGCGACGTTGGAGCCCGGGCGCACCGCACCCACGGCCCGGGTCGCCTTTCCGAGCAGCGATTCGGCCTCGGTGATCTCCGCCCGGGCGCGGTCCTGGGGTGATTTGCGGTTGCGGCTGTAGAGGAAGTACCCCACCCCGCCGGCGATGAGCAGCAGCAGGAGAATGATTCCCCACTGCCGGATCTTCTGGATGGGGATGACGAACCAGTCCAGATCCGTACCGGCTGGCTGTCCGGGCTTCCTTTTGCGCATAAACTCCCGAAACTGTGAGACTTATCCCTATTGCTTATAGCATATTTGCGCCTTTTTCGCGGTGAGGAGGAGGCGGCGGAGTCCGCGGGCGACCCGATCCCGGCGTTCGCGGAATCGAATCCCCCGACTTCATTTTCGCGTCGGCTCTTCGCCATCCGCGCGCGACGGCGACGGCGGCCGGCGCGTCACCGCGGCGACGGCCGCCGCGCGACGACGACGAGGGGTGCCCGCCGGCCGGGTTCGGCTATAGTCACCCGTTCTCTTTAAGGAGCCTTTCCGATGCTCAAGACGATGCGCGAGAGCTTTCACCACCTGAAGTGGACGCTCTTTGCCGTGATCGCGGTCTTCATCCTCGGTTTCGTCTTCTACTCGGGATCGGGAACCAACGCCGACGCCGCCTCGGGGGTCGTCGCGAGCGTCGGCTCCCAGCAGATCACCGCGGCCGAGTTCGACCGGCAGTACCGGGCCCAGGTCGAGCGGTACCGCCAGATGTATCAGGGCAACTTCTCCCCCGAGCTCGAGCGGGCGCTGGACCTGCCACGGAACGTCCTCGACTCGATGATCGAGAAGGTGCTCCGGCTCGAGGCCGCGAAGCGGCTCGACCTGCGCGTCTCGGACGAGGAGGTCGCGCGCCGCATCGTCACCCTGCCCTACTTCGTCGAGAACGGCCATTTCATCGGCCGCGACGAGTACGAGAAGAGGCTCCGCGCGAGCGGCCTGTCTCCCGAACGGTTCGAGGAGGAGCTGCGCGAAGACATGCTCCTCCAGAAGTACTCCGATCTCGTCAAGGCGTCGGTCGTCGTGCCCGACTCCGAGGTCATGCGCGAGTACGCCGCGCGCAACGACAAGGCGACGATCGAGTACGTGCTCGTGCCGTCCAGCCGGCTGGAGTCCAACGCCCAGCCGAGCGACACGGAGCTGCAGCAGTATCTCGACAAGCACAAGGACCGCTACCGGACCCCCGTTCAGCGGCGCATCAAGTACCTCCTCGTGGATCGCGCGAAGGTCCGCTCGAAGATCCAGGTCTCCGACGCCGAGGTGGCCGCCGAATACGAGAAGAACAAGGACAACCTCAGCGTGCCCGAGCAGGTGAACGCGGCGCACATCCTGGTTTCGGTGAAACCCGACGCCGGCGAGGCCGGGGACGCGGCCGCGAAAGCGAAGGCGGAGGCGATCGCCGCCAGGGCGAAGCAGCCGAACGCGGACTTCGCGAAGCTCGCCAACGAGAACACCGACGACCCGAGCGGCAAGGGCAGCGGCGGTCAGCTTCCACCCTTCTCCCGCGGGCAGATGGCGGCCGAGTTCGAGGAGGCGGCGTTCTCGATGGCTCCGGGCGAGATCCGCGGGCCGGTCAAGACGCAGTTCGGATACCACGTCATCAAGCTGGTCTCGAAGACGCCGGCGCGCATGCGAACGCTCGCGGAGGTCAAGCCGCAGATGTCCGCGCAGCTTTCGGAGCGCCAGGCCTCCGCCGAGGCGGAACGCGTCGGCAAGGAGCTCGCGACGAAGCTGAAGGGCATGCGCTCGGCGTCGGACGACGAGCTCCGGAAGCTCCAGACGCCCGATAGCACCGTCACGTTCAACACGACGGAGTGGGTCGCCAAGGGCGACGCCATCCCCGGGATCGGCGCGAACCAGCAGTTCACGGACGAGGCCTGGACGACTCCGATCGGGAAGGTGTCGGCGACCGAGGTCACGGTCCCGCGCGGCATCGCGTTCGTCAAGGCGTCCGAGGAGCGCGCCGCGGGAATGCCTCCGTTCGCCGAGCTGAAGCCGCGCCTCGACGCCGACTGGAAGGCCGAGCGCCGGCAGAAGGACGCGCTCGCGCAGCTGGAGCCCGCGGCGAAGGAGCTGTCGTCCGGCGCGACCCTCGCCTCGATCGCGTCGCGGTATCAGACCGAGGTCAAGACGACGACCGAGTTCGGCCCGTCGGGACCGGTCCCCGAGGTCGGCGCCGCGCCGGAGCTCGCCTCGGCGGTGTTCCGCACGCCGCAGGGACAGGCGGGGCCGCCGGTCGCCGTGCCGAACGGCTTCGTGCTCTTCCGCGTGCTCACGCGCAAAGAGGCGAGCCGCGACACGTTCCAGGCGCAGAAGGACGAGCTTCGCGAGTCCTTGCGCAGCCGCGAGGCGGAGCGTCTCACCCGCAGCTACCTGTCGCAGCTCCGCGCCGAGCGCAAGGTCGAGGTCAACGAGCCGCTGCTCGCGTCGTTCATGCGGGAGGGCTCGTCGCGCGGCGGCGGCCGGCGGTCCTAGTAGCGGACTTCGGTTGCGGTCGTAGCAGGACGCTTCGGATCCCGGGTGCGCCTCACGACGAAACCTTCTTCACCGGGAGAGGATCACCCGGCGACTTCCCCTCCCATTTCCACGGTCCGCGAAGCGGACCGCTAGAGGTCCGAGTTCTGTGATCGGCCGCCTCACCGGCCGCCTCGCGAGCAAGGCGCCCGACCACGTCCTCCTGGAGGTCGGCGGAGTCGGGTATCTCGTCCATATCCCGCTGTCCACGTTCTACGACCTTCCGGAGCAGGAGAGCCCTGCGTCGCTGTGGATCCACACGCACGTCCGCGAGGACGCTCTCTCCCTCTTCGGATTCATCACCGAGCGCGAGAAGGCGCTGTTCCTCCTGCTCCTCGGCGTCACCGGCATCGGTCCCAAGGTGGCGCTCACGGTGCTCTCCGGGATTCCTCCCGCCGAGCTCGTCGACGCGCTTCGCAAGCAGGACGTGCGGCGGCTCGTCGCGGTGCCGGGGGTCGGGAAGAAGACGGCCGAGCGAATGGTGCTCGAGCTCGCGGACAAGGCCGCCAACCTCTCGCCCGAGACGCCGGAGAGAGAGGCCGCCGAGGTCGCCGCGGACGACGTCGTCTCGGCGCTCGTGAACCTCGGCTACCGCAAGTCCGAGGCGGAGCGCTCCGTGGACGCCATCTCCCGCATCGGGCCGCCCCGCGACTTCGGCGAGTTCCTCAAGGAGGCGCTCAAGAGGCTGACGGGGGCGTGAGGCGGCTGCCACGACGATAGACTTCCGCCAGTGACCGACTCCCGCGAAATTCTCGCCGGCACCGCGCTCGAGGAAGACGCCGCCGTCGAGCCGAAGCTGAGGCCGCAGTCTCTGTCCGAGTACATCGGCCAGAACAAGGTCCGCGAGAACCTCTCCGTGTTCCTGGCGGCCGCGCGCGGGCGCGGCGAGCCCCTCGACCACGTGCTCCTCACCGGTCCGCCGGGGCTCGGGAAGACGACCCTGGCCCACATCGTCGCGCGCGAGATGGCCGCCGGGCTGCGCCTGACGGCCGGCCCGATGATCTCCCGGGCGGGGGACCTCGCCGGGATCCTGACGAATCTCCAGCCGAAGGACGTTCTCTTCGTGGACGAGATCCACCGCCTCGCTCCCGCGGTCGAGGAGATCCTGTATCCGGCCATGGAGGACTTCCGCCTCGACGTGATGATCGGCGAGGGTCCGATGGCGCGCACGATGAAGGTGGACCTGCCCCCGTTCACGCTCATCGGCGCGACGACGCGGCCGGGACTTCTCTCGCAGCCTCTCCACGGCCGGTTCGGGATCACGCTCCGCCTGGACTTCTACGACGTCGCCGCGCTGGCCCAGATCGTCAATCGCTCCTCGCGGATTCTCGGCATCCGCATCGACGAGGACGCCGCACGCGAGATCGGGTCGCGGAGCCGCGGCACGCCCCGAATCGCCAACCGCCTGCTGCGCCGTCTCCGCGACTTCGCGGAGGTCGCGGGGAAGGACACGATCGACGTCCAGACCGCGCGCGCCGCGCTCGCGCGGCTCGAGGTGGACGAGCACGGCTTCGACGAGCTCGACCGGAGGATCCTCACGACGATCATCGACAAGTTCGGCGGGGGCCCCGTCGGCGTCGGCGCGATCGCGGCGTCCCTCGGCGAGGACCGCGGGACGCTCGAGGACCTCTACGAGCCGTACCTGCTTCAGGCCGGGTTCTTGCAGCGGACACCCCGGGGGCGGGTCGCGTCCGCGGCCGCCTATCGCCACCTCGGGATCACGTCACCGAAGCGAGATGGAGAGCTGTTCTAGCGGAAGGGTCTCTGGTCTGAGGTTCCAGGTTCCGGGTTCGGCCCGTCCACCTGCAACCTGAAACCTGAAACTCGCAGCGCAGACAAGGAGAAAGTGTCTTTTCGATGAAACGCGGAGTCATCGTCTACAACCCGACCGCCGGTCAGAAGGACCGGCGGCAGCAGATCAACGGGGTCATCGACCGCGCCCGTGGGCAAGGCATCGAGCTGATCAACGCTCCGACGACCGGCCCGGGAGACGCGACGGAGATCGTGAAGACGTTCCTGAAGCGCGGCCTCGACGTCGTCGTGGCGAGCGGCGGCGACGGCACGATCTCCGAGGCCGCGGCCGGCATGGTCGGATCCGCCGTTCCTCTCGCCGTCCTGCCCGCGGGCACGTCGAACGTCCTCGCCGTCGAGCTCGGTATTCCCCGGGACGTGGACGCGGCGGAGGCGCTCCTGACCGAGGGCGTTCCGACGCCGATCCCGATCGCCGACGCGGAGGGGCGCCCCTTCCTGATGTGGGCGGGCGCCGGCCTGGACGCGCGAGTGATGGGCAAGATGAACCTGACCCTGAAGCGCTTGCTCGGCCGCGGCGGGATCTTCTTCACCGCCGCGAATCAGTTCGCGCGTTACGAGTTCCCGCGGCTCGAGGTCGAGATCGACGGACAGAAGCACGACGCGACCTTCGCCGTCATCTCGCGCGCGCGCCACTACGCGGGCAACTGGATCATCGCGCCCAACGCGAAGATCAGCGGCCCGGCCTTCGAGGTCCTGCTCTTCCAGCACCGTGACCACGCGAAGCTCTTCCGCATGTTCCTCGAGATGCAGCGCGGCAACGCCGGCCACCTGGCGGACGGGCTCGCCCGCGTCGTACGAGGGCGCGACGCGTCGATCCGGTCACTCGAGAAGTATCAGGTCGAGGTCCAGGTCGACGGCGACTGCGTGCTGGAAACGCCGATCCGGTGCCGCGTCCGGGACGAGACGATCAACTTGCTCCTCCCCCACGAGGAAGCGGTCGCGCTCTAGCCCCGGCATCCCGAGCGAGAGCGGGATCCCTCGTCGCTTCGCTCCTCGAGATGACAGTGCGCCTTCGGCGCCCCACCCGCCGTCATCCCGAGCGCCAGCGAGGGATCCCGTCCCCGGCGGGTCTACGAGCCGGGGACGAAACTCCCGCGGCATCCGTCCCGATTCGATCTCGGGATCCCTCGTCGCTTCGCTCCTCGGGATGACAGTGCGCCTTCGGCGCACAGAGTCACTTTTTCCGACCCGCCTTCACCGCCGCCTCGACGTCCGCGACTTCGCGCGGAGCGCCGCACGAGAGGCAGTCGAATCCGTCCTTCGTCACGAGCACGGTGTCCTCGATGCGCACGCCGATGTTCCACCACTTCGGGTCGATGCCCTCGGTCTTCGCCGGGATGTAGACGCCCGGCTCGATCGTGAAGACCATCCCTTCCTTCAGCACGCGCGACTTCCCGTCCGGCTCCGAATAGCTGCTCGGGTCGTGCACGTCCAGGCCGACCCAGTGCGAGATGCCGTGCAGCGTGAGCCGCCGGTGCCCGAAGGTCCGGACGAGCTCCGCCGGGTCGCCCGAGAGGAGACCGAGCTTCACGAGCCCCTCCGCCTGCACCTGGGCGGACTTCTTCTCGATGTCCTCGTGGGTCGCGCCCGGCTTCACGAGCGCCATGGCCGCCTTCTGGGCCGCCAGCACGACCTCGTAGACCGCCTTCTGCTCGGGCGAGAAGCGGCCGTTGACGGGATACGTCCGGGTGACGTCCGTCGCGTACAAGCCGTACTCGGCGCCGGAGTCGTTCAGGAACAGCTCGCCGTCCTGGATCTGGCGCGAGCTCAGGTCGTAGTGGAGGATGCACGAATTCGGCCCCGATCCGTCGATCGACGGATACGCCATCCGGCGGACGCCCTGCGAATAGGCATAGCTGTCGAGCGCGTTCTGCACCTCGAACTCCCACTTGCCCGGAGCCGCCGCGCCCATCGCGAGACGATGACCGCGCGCGGACACCTCCGCCGCGCGGCGCATGAAGCGCAGGTCCTCGGCGTCCTTGATCAGCCGCATCTCGTGGATCAGCGCGCGGGCGTCGGTGAGGCCCTGCGGCCCCCACTGCGCCTGGAGCGGGTCGAGGTGCTCGCGCTCCTTCGCCCACCAGTTCTCGTCGTCGCCGCTGAGAATCACGAGCGTCTTGGTGCCGGCGAGATAGCCGCCCGGCGTATAGGTGTTTCGGTCGAACGTGAAGAGCTTCGAGTCGAAGTCCGCGAGCGGGAACGCGGCATCCGCACCGTAGGCCGCAACCGCCTCGTCCGGCCCGACGCGCGCACCCGCCCACGCCTCGCGCCGCAGGTCCCGCGGGCGCAGGAAGAGGACGTACTTCTTTCCGTCCGCGGCCTTCGGGAGGAACACGGCCGTCACGTCGTCCTGCTCGATCCCGGTCAGGTAGTAGAAGTCGGAGTCCTGCCGGTAGAGGTACTCGACGTCCCGCGACATCGTGCGCATCGGAGCCGAGCGAAGGATCGCGATCGAGTCGGGCGGCAGCTGGGCCAGGAACTTCTCGCGGCGCGCCTTGAAGGCGGCGGGGTCGGGGGTCAGGGGCTGGAAGTCGAGGGCGAGGGCGGAGCCGGCCAGCAGGAATACCGCCGCCAGGAGAGCCGGGAGCTTCAAGTTGGGAAGTCGACGCGCCGAACTCGAAACCCGAAGCCCGCCCGAGACTCGCGACTCGATCGCCATTACGACTCCTCCTCGCAGTAGTTCCAAAGTTCTCCAGTCCTATCGTTTCGAGATGAACGCCCACGGCGCCGGACCGGACGGAGCGGTCACGCCCTGCGGACGGACGACCGCGGAAATGCGTTCGCGATGCGTCTTGAGGATGCGCC
>Ga0068868_100001248_pt1 | contig 17471 bp, 12 predicted proteins | sample KBSMisM42_FD_64660 | JGI IMG/M metagenome (GOLD analysis project Ga0068868, IMG submission 64660) | Miscanthus rhizosphere microbial communities from Kellogg Biological Station, Michigan, USA - KBS Miscanthus M4-2 | ecosystem: Host-associated > Plants > Roots > Rhizosphere > Soil ...
TCGGTGAAACTAGCCAGCAATATGGATTGCAGCCTGCTACCTGTCTGTGGAAAAAATAAAAACTAAAAAATTTGTTTGTGAAGTGGGAAAAAGTGTTATTTTGTGTCAATTTATTACAAATTGATTCAATTCCCTGATAATGATAGGCTTTCTAGGCGAATTCGAGGCCACTTTAGACGCGAAGGGTCGGTTTCTGCTGCCGGCAGGCATCAGGAAACAGCTACCGGAAAAGGAGAATGACCAGTTTGTTATCAACAGGGGATTTGAGAAATGTTTAAGCCTGTACCCATTGAAAAGCTGGGAGCCGCTCTTTGCCGAGATCAGTAAGCTCAATGAGTTTGACCCAAAGGTCCGTGAGTTCCGTCGCTATTTTCTTAACGGTGCGACGATGGTTGAACCCGACAGCGCAGGACGACTGCTGATCCCGCCAAATCTAAAAGACCATGCGGGGCTGCAAAAGGACATTGTATTGGTATCGGCAGTCAATAAAATTGAAATCTGGGATAGTAATAAGTACCATCAGCTCTTTGACTCATTTTCTGCAGAGGATTTTAGTAGCCTCGCGAAAGACGTGATGACGAAAAATAATGAGTAATTATTAATTAATAATTATTAATTATTAATCATTGGAACATTCATATCATACGCCAGTCCTCGTGAAAGAGACAATAGGTGAATTAAACATCAGGCCGGAGGGCATCTATGTGGATTGCACCTTTGGTGGTGGTGGACATTCAAAAGCGATCCTTGAAAGGTTAGGCGCTGATGGACAGCTGGTGGCTTTTGACCAGGATCAGAATGCAGCGAGAAATTTACCAGCAGATAGTCGTGTGATCTTTGTGCCACAAAATTTTCGTCACCTTCAGCGATTTCTTCGTTTGCATAATATTTCTGCTGTTGATGGTATCCTGGCTGATCTTGGCGTAAGCAGTCACCAGTTCGATGAGCCCGAACGGGGTTTTTCAATCCGCTACAACGCGGAGCTGGATATGCGAATGGACAAGCGACAAGCAAGGACTGCGTCTGACGTGGTAAATCATTATGGCGAACAACAACTTCACAAGTTGTTTGAACAGTACGGAGAAGTGACCAACGCTAAGACCTTGGCTAAGACGATCGTTGAAGTTCGCCGATCATCGTCAATAAAGACGGTCGATGATCTTAAAAATGCTCTGCGGGGAATTGTAAAAGGAAATCCCAACAAGTATTTCGCCCAGGTTTTTCAAGCACTACGAATAGAAGTAAATGAAGAATTAACTGCGTTACGGGAATTGTTGCAACAAGTTCCACTCTTGCTAAAACCCGGAGGAAGGGTAGCCATTATTACATTTCACTCGTTGGAAGACAGGTTGGTAAAGAATTTCTTTCGTCGTGGTTCATTTGAAGAGGTTGAGCAAAATCCTTTTACTATGCAGCAGGAGGTGAATGAATTGAAAGTGATAACAAAAAAACCGATCACTCCCGGTGAAAAGGAATTAAAGCAAAACCCAAGATCAAGAAGCGCTAAACTGCGCGTTGCGGAAAAATTGATGATGGTGTGACGGGCTGAGTGATGAGTAATAAGCAAGCTATTCAGCTGAAAAAATCTTATTCAACATATTAACGGACGGTATCAATAGAACCCTTAACCCTATGAAACGGCCCTCGGAAACCAATTTTTAAGCTAACAGGTATTTATGCAGGAACAAGAAAACACCAAAGAACGGGACCTGAAACCTAATTCCGCTAAAGCGGGATGGAAACGAATATTGAATTATCAATCCATCGTAAAACAGGTGCCGTTCTTTTTGTTCCTGGCTTTGCTGGCCGTCATCTACATCTATAATGGTCATTACGCCGATAAAACGATACGCAACATCAATCAAACCGCCAAAGAAGTAAAAGAGTTGCAGTACGAATACAAAACTGTAAAAAGTGAAGTGATGTTTCGGAGTAAGCAAAGCGAATTAGCGAAAGCAGTGGAACCGTTGGGGTTAAAGGAATTGACGATAGCACCCGTTGTATTGAAAGACACGATACGATAGTAGGGGATTTGTCAAAAATCGCAGAAGCTGACATTTAAAATAAAATCGACTAAAAACGAGAGCCGTCATTGGAAGTAAAACGTGACATATTGTGGAGAGTGTATTTGAGTTTTCTTGCTATCGCCGTGCTCAGCGTTTTCATAATAAGTAAGGCCTTTTATATACAGCGATTCCAGGGTAGTTACTGGAAGAGTATGAGTGATAGTTTACATCAACGGATAGAACCACTTGACGCGGAAAGAGGCACTATTTACAGCGAAGACGGCCAAATGCTGAGTACATCCATTCCGACCTTTGACATTTATATGGACATGGAAGCCGACGGTTTGAGAGAGAAAAACGGAAAAAGATTCAGGGAAAATATTGATTCGTTTTCAATGGCGCTTGCAAATTATTTTGGTGACAGAACGGCCAGTGAATACCGTCACGATCTTCAACAAGCTTACAAAAAAAGTGACCGCTATTTTCTTTTAAGAAAAAAATTATCATTCGAGGATTATAAAGCATTTCGCGAGTTCCCGTTGGCGAGGTTAGGCAGAAACAAGAGTGGGGTGATCGTCGAGGTCGATAGCAAACGATTAACACCTTTTCAGTTATTGGCAAACAGGACGGTCGGTCTGTCCCGAGATTACTTTGCCAGCAGGGGAAAGATCAAAAAGATGAATGTAGGACTCGAAAAAAGCTATGATAGTTTTTTGACAGGTCAGAAGGGGCAGAGACTTGTACGCTTTATTGCCGGCGGAGTAGCGGTCCCTGTTGAGGGTTATAAAGTAGAACCGGAAAATGGAAAGGACGTTGTTACAACTCTTGATGTAAACATCCAGGATATAACTGAGTCGGCCCTTATGAAGATGATGCTGCAAAGCGAGTCGCAATACGGAACCGCGATCGTCATGGAAACAACAACAGGAAAGATAAAAGCTATAGCAAATCTTGGAAGACAAAAAGATGGTAGTTATTGGGAAGATGACAATTATGCGTTGCGTGTAACGGAGCCGGGTTCAACCATAAAATTACTCACACTTCTATCGGTATTGGAAAAGGGAAGCTCTTCATTAACTGACCTCGTTGAAGTAGGAAGTGAGGGGCAGATGATGGTAGGACCCCGAATGGTTAATGACGCTGAACGCCAGCCAAAACCAGTGGAAACGGTGGAAGAATGCTTTGCGCATAGCTCAAATGTTGGAATGAGCAAGCTTGCTTATAAAGCTTTTGCAAACAATCCAAAGGAGTTTAAAGATTACATTCATCGTTATCACCTCGATATCCCTTCCACGATTGACCTGAAAGATGTCCCGAAGCCAAGATTGGCCTCTCTTGATAATAAGAATGGTGGATTGATGAACATGATCACCATGAGCTTTGGGTATGCAATACAAGTGAGTCCTCTCAATACGCTCACACTTTACAATGCTATTGCGAATGACGGAAGAATGGTAAAGCCATACCTGGTGAATAGTATCAGCGTTGATGGAAATGATATCAGGCAATTTCAGCCCACCGTACTGGAGGAAAAACTTTGCAAACCCAGCGTAGTGAAAGCGGCGAAGGAATGTATGAGAGCAGTGGTAGAAATAGGAACAGGCAAACCGGCTTTTAAAGACATGCCGTTCGCTGTTGCGGGTAAAACAGGTACGGCACATGTGGCCGATGGAAATATAAAATACAATGACGGAGTATACCAGGCGACGTTCGTAGGATATTTTCCGGTGGAGCAACCGCAATACACATGTATCGTCGTGATCCGCACGAAGCCCCATGCTTTTTTGCATTATGGCGGCCAGGTAGCTGCGCCTGTGTTTAGAGAAATAGCTACAAAATTGTATGCGATGTACGTAGAAAAGGAAAATGCTCCCAACTACATGACGGTAAAAGATAGCTCAGGTTTTTTCTATGCAGGGTATACAAAAGATATAAAAAAAGTATTCTCAAAGTTGGACGTGAATTATAGCGATTCGACCACCCAAACTGCCTGGAGCAATGTGTATGCAAAAAATGCGGTCCCCGTCATTAAAGGCACAAACGTACAGGGAAAATTCATGCCCAATGTAAAAGGTATGGGCCTCAAAGACGCGCTGTACTTGCTTGAAAATACAGGGATAAAAGTTATCGTGAAAGGGAGAGGAAAGATCATTAATCAATCTATTCCACCGGGCACACCTTTAACCAAAGGATTTACGGTGCTTGTGGAACTTGGATGAAGTGAGTGTTTAAGGTTTAATACCGCCCAGGTGCAAAGACTAAGAGACATATTATATAAGGTGAACATCAGGTCGGTTATTGGAAGTACGGATTTAGAAATAAATGATGTCCAGATCGATTCGAGAAAAATTAAACCGGGTTCTTTATTTATTGCAGTAAAAGGAGTAGCGGTGGATGGCCATCAGTTCATTGATAAAGCCGTTGAAGCGGGGGCAGTTGGAATTGTGTACGAAGCATCTTTCTCAGCAAAAAAGGAAGGTATTGCGTATGTGGAGGTCGAAAACAGCGCAGCAGCGGCGGGATTTATTGCTCATAACTTTTTTGGCCAGCCGTCAGAGAAGATGAAGTTGGTAGGAGTGACGGGAACGAATGGCAAAACAACAATTGCTACATTATTATATAAGCTCTTTACATCGTTGGGATATAAATGCGGACTGCTGAGTACAGTTGAAAACCATATTGCTGACAGGATCGTGCCGGCCACACACACGACGCCTGATGTCATTAGTTTGAATGCTTTGCTAAAGCAAATGGTTGAAGAAGAATGTACGCATGTGTTCATGGAAGCCAGCTCCCATGCTATACATCAACACCGTATCACAGGATTGCGTTTTGCAGGAGGGATCTTCAGCAATATCACACATGATCACCTGGATTATCACAAAAATTTTGATGAATATATCCGGGTAAAGAAATCATTCTTTGATGGGCTGGCCTCATCGGCTTTTGCAGTTAGCAATGCGGATGACAAGCGGGGGATGGTGATGCTGCAGAATACGAATGCGAAGAAGTATTACTACAGTCTGAAAACTGTAGCCGATTTCAAAGGGAAGATCCTGGATAACAGTTTAACTGGTTTGGTGATGGTGATAAATGACCAGGAAGTTCATTTCAGACTGATCGGCGAATTCAATGCTTACAATTTGCTGGCTGTGTACGGAACCGCAATTTGTTTGGAGGAAGACAAGCAGGAGGTGCTGCGCAACCTAAGCATGCTGACAGGAGCAGAAGGAAGATTTGATTACGCGGTATCAGAAAAGGATAAGGTAATAGCGATCGTGGATTATGCTCATACTCCCGACGCGTTACTGAATGTGCTGGCGACGATCAAAAAATTAAAGAAAGGGTTTGAAAAAGTAATAACCGTAGTGGGTTGCGGTGGCGACAGGGATAAAACGAAAAGACCGATAATGGCTGAAGTGGCTTGTGAGCATAGTGACAAAGTGATATTCACCAGCGATAATCCAAGAAGTGAAGATCCGGCTCAGATCATAAAAGATATGGAGACAGGAGTAGGTGCTGGCGCAAAACGAAAATATATTTCAATAGTTGACAGGAAAGAGGCGATAAAAACCGCGATCAGTTTAGCGGGCAGAGAAGACATAGTATTGGTAGCAGGAAAGGGACATGAAAAATACCAGGAGATAAGAGGAGTGAAGAATCATTTTGATGATAAGGAAGTGGTGAATGAGATGTTTGAAACGTTGCAGAGATAGAGGCCCCATCCGATGCCGACCTGTCGGGACCATCAACATACAAGGCTCGACGGTTTAGCGGTTTTGCAACAGTGGAATGCTTAATTACTGGATTTGATTAAAATATAAAGGTAGGCCTCCCTCTCCAATAGAGAGGGAAACAGGGTAAGGCCGATTAAAGATGTCTTGGACGGACGAATAAACAGTCATGGTAATACCTTATTTTCTTATTACCCATGATCGATTGAAAAACTGAGAGCCTGAAATCCCTCTCCTTCGGGAGAGGGATAATAGGGCGAAGTAAACCAGCGCCAATGCTGTATCATTTATTTGATTGGTTTAAACAACAGGACATACACTTTCCGGGAAGTGGACTTTTTGAATTCATCACATTCCGGGTGTTGTTAGCGATGTTGTTGTCGCTGGTTATCGCAACAGTATTCGGCCGCAGGTTGATCAACTATTTAAGAAGAAAACAAATTGGTGAATCAGTGCGTGACCTTGGATTGGCTGGTGAACAGAGCAAGAAAGGAACCCCCACTATGGGCGGGATCATTATTATTCTTTCCATCCTTATACCCACTTTATTGCTGGCAAATCTTCACAAGGCTTATGTCAGGTTAATGATAGTAAGCACGATCTGGCTGGGCATTATTGGTTTTTTAGATGATTACTTAAAACTCAGGGCTAAGAGAATTGCAAAAGAACAGGGAGTGCCTTATAAAAAAGGTGATAAAGATGGACTGGCAGGTTGGTTAAAGATCCTGGGGCAAATTGGCCTGGGGATCATTGTAGGTGCTACACTTTATTTCAATAGCAATGTAAAGATCTGGAGAGAATATATTGGAACGCCCCGGGCTGATGATACCACGATAAGGACGATCACTTTTAATGGTAAAGAAAGACATTTTGTTGAAACAAAGGAACCGATCACCACGATTCCATTTGTAAAGACACATGAATTCAATTATTCCAAATTATTGCCTGCCAGTTGGAGAGACTATAGCTGGATACTATACATCGTTATTGTAATATTTATTATTACTGCAGTGTCGAATGGGGCCAACATCACCGATGGCCTGGATGGACTTGCTGCCGGCACTACGGCAATTATCGGCGTGTTGCTTGGCATTTTCGCCTATGCAAGTGGTAGTTTTTTTCTTGCTGACTATTTGAACATAATGTACATACCGAACCTCGCGGAACTGTCAATTTTTATCGCAGCGATGATCGGAGCCTGTATCGGATTTATGTGGTATAATTCATACCCGGCCCAGGTTTTTATGGGTGATACGGGAAGTTTGACGCTTGGCGGCATTATAGCGGCTATTGCAATTATCGTTCATAAAGAATTACTGATACCTATATTCTGCGGAGTGTTCCTGGTAGAAAATATGAGTGTGGTGCTGCAGGTGACGTATTTCAAGTACACAAAGAGAAAATATGGTGAAGGAAGAAGGATCTTTTTAATGAGCCCGCTTCATCATCATTATCAAAAGAAAGGGTATCACGAGGCAAAAATTGTAACAAGATTTTGGATCATAACTGTTTTGTGTGTGTTGTTTTCAGTGGCCACATTAAAGATGCGATAGACCGGGATAACAGTGTAAGAAGGCAAAGGCATTCTGGAAAACCAAGAATCAAGATCCCTGAAAAGCCATCCCGACAGCGGTCGGGTAATCCAGATCAGATTGTGGTGCGGTAATGATCTATGCTTTTGAAGAACCAATTCCGTACAACGCATTTTAATTTTTCCTGGCTAAGGAATGCTGACGTAAAAAAACCGGGAGTTGAATAGAATTTGAAAAAAATTGAAATGTTTAGTGACAACAGACGAAGAAAGAATAAAATGAGTGGCCTCTTTCTCCTTGCAGAGGGATAAGGGGTGAGGCTTATGAGTACAAGAATGGTCATACTAGGTGGAGGAGAGAGCGGAGTTGGTGCCGCGCTGCTCGCAAAGCAACAGGGATATGACGTGTTTCTTACCGACGAAAGTTCTTTGAAAGAAGTTTATCGCAACGAACTGCAAATGGCCGGGGTTGAATTTGAAGAAGGAAAGCACACTGACGAAAACATCTTAAATGCGGATGAGGTGGTAAAGAGTCCGGGTATCAGCGAAAAAAATGAATGGGTAAAGAAGATCAGGAAAAAAGGAATTGAGATCATCAGTGAAATAGAACTGGCTTACCGGTTCAAAGGAAGCAGCCGGACCATAGCCATAACGGGCAGTAATGGAAAAACGACCACCACAGCATTGACCTATCATATTTGCCAGACGGCGGGATTGAATTGCGCGATGGTCGGTAACATCGGCTATTCATTTGCGAGGCAGGTTGCTATAAACCCAAAACAATTGTATGTAGCAGAGATCAGCAGTTTTCAGCTGGACGACATCAAGACATTCAGACCGGATGTCGCGATACTCACCAATATCACTGAAGATCATCTTGACCGCTACGAATACAATTTTGAAAACTACATCCGCAGCAAATTCAGGATCGTCATGAACCAGACAGGCGATGATTACTTTATTTATAATGCAGATGATGAAATAACCATGAAATATTTGAAACTCCCGATGGCTATCGGGATTGAAATAAAATCAAACCAACTACCAATTACTATGAGAAGTGAAGTACCAAATGGAGCATTTATAAAAGACGGAGACATGTACGTAAGAACGGGAACTGATTTCGTTGCTATGAGTGTTTTTGATTTCGCATTAAAAGGCAAGCATAACCAATATAACACGATGGCCGCCTGCCTGGCTGCTACCACCATGGAGATACGAAAAGAGAAGATCCGGGAAGCGGTACAAACTTTTCAGAGTCTCGAACATCGCATGGAATATGTCGCAACGGTACGTGGAGTTGAATTTATCAATGACAGCAAAGCTACGAATGTGAACAGCACATGGTATGCGTTGGAAAGTATGGAAAAGCCAACCATACTGATACTGGGCGGTGTTGACAAAGGAAACGATTATTCATTGATCAGGGACCTGGTGAAAGATAAAGTGAAGGCGATCATCTGCATGGGTGTTGACAATAGGAAAATTCATGAGGCATTTGGAAATACAGTCAGCACGATCGTGAATACAGGCAGTGCAAAAGAAGCTGTGCATGCTGCTTTTCATTTTGCCAATAAAGGGGATGTAGTGTTGTTAAGTCCGGCTTGCGCTAGTTTCGATCTGTTTAAAAATTATGAGGACAGGGGGAATCAGTTCAAGCAAGCGGTGAAAGAGTTGTGAATGGTGAATGGTGTGGTGAGGTATCGAACCTTTGAACTACTATGAAACTTTTGTTGCGTCGCACTCTTGTGCGTTCATTTCATTATTCGGCAACGTTTGAATGTTTGAAGTGTTTGGGTAACTAAAAATTTTTTGAACCGTATTATGCCATATTTAGAAGAAATAGATCATCTCCAGAAGCCCGCGTTTAAGGGCTGGGGGTATCATACAAAGGGTGACAAAGTGATCTGGGCCCTGGTTGTATTGCTGGCACTGATATCAATGCTGGTGGTATACAGTGCCACGGGTTCACTCGCTTATAAGAATTACAAAGGCAATACGGAGATCTATCTTTTTAAACAGGTTGCGTTTATCATCCTGGGCATTGGTATCATTTATTTTGCCCATCGTGTTAACTACATTATTTATTCAAAGATTGCTCAGGTATTATTCCTTTTGTCAATTCCTTTACTGATCTACACTTTGTTTTTTGGATTGAGCATGAATGAAGGCAGCCGATGGATCCGCCTGCCGATCATTGGGATGAATCTGCAAACATCTGAACTGGCGAAACTCGCCTTATTCATGTACCTGGCAAGACTGATCAGTAAAAAGCAGGAAGTGATAAAGGACTTCAGAAAGGGCTATTTACCATTGATCATTCCGGTAGGTATTATTTGTATACTCATTGCACCGGCAAATTTATCAACAGCATTGTTGCTTGGGGCAAGTTGTATGTTATTGTTGTTTATTGGCAGAGCAAGAACAAAACATTTATTACTTACTATCGGTGTCATTCTTGTGCCCGTATTGTTTCTAATCATTGCTGCTGTTATCAGTCATCGATCAAACGATGAAACGGCGGAAGTAAAAAAAGAAGCCGGGTCAAAACTAACAGCAAGAGTTGATACATGGATCAGCCGCGTGGAGCATTTTATTTATGGAGGAAAGAGTGCTGATGACGATGACGCTTACCAGGTGAACCAGGCCAAGATCGCCATTGCAAAGGGGGGCTTTCTCGGTGTGGGGCCCGGTAATAGTACGCAACGCAATTTTTTGCCCCAGGCATATAATGATTTTATCTACCCGATCATCATTGAAGAATATGGATTAGTGGGCGGGGCATTCATTGTTTTCATTTACCTGGTTTTTCTTTTTCGCAGTATAAAAATTTTCAGACGGTGTCCTTTTGCATTTGGAGCATTCCTGGCGCTGGGGCTCAGCTTTACGCTGGCGATACAGGCAATCGCCAATATGGCCGTGAGTGTAAATCTTTTTCCTGTAACAGGAGTTACACTTCCCCTGGTGAGCATGGGAGGCAGTAGTTTTTTGTTTACCTGCCTGGCGATCGGAATTATTCTTAGTGTAGCCAGGAATGTTGAACAGTTGGAAGGGAAAAAAGAAGAAATGATCAATTGAAAATTGAACATTATCAGAAGTGAGTAAAAGGATAATAATAGCGGGTGGAGGGACGGGTGGGCACATTTTTCCGGCAATAGCAATTGCCAATGCGCTAAAGAAGATCGATACAACTATCGAGATATTGTTTGTAGGGGCAAAAGGAAAAATGGAAATGGAAAAGGTACCGCAGGCTGGTTACAATATTAGAGGATTGGATATAGCGGGCTTTAACAGAAGTTCTTTGATAAAAAATATTTCACTGCCATTCAAACTGGTAAAGAGTTTTCTCCAGGTTCGCACGATTGTGAAAAACTTCCGCCCCGGTGCGATCATCGGGGTTGGAGGTTATTCCAGTTTTCCCGTGCTGCGATTTGGCCAGGCGAAGAGAATTCCCACATTTATCCATGAGTCGAATTCATTTGCCGGCAAGTCGAATATCCTCCTCGGGAAAAAAGCAACCAAAATTTTTGTGGCTACTGATGGAATGGAAAAATTTTTTCCAAAAGAAAAGATTTTGATCACCGGCAATCCTGTGCGGTCAACGATTTCGCAATCGGTAGTAACAAGAACGGACGGCATTAAATTTTTCGGTTTGGATGAAAACAAAAAAACTGTTTTTGCAGTAGGAGGGAGTCTGGGTGCCAAATCGATCAACGAAGCGATCAGCAGGCACCTTGATGACCTTTTGAATGCAGGGCTACAGCTCATTTGGCAGACAGGCAAACCTTACGCGGAGCAGGCAAAGGAAAGTGCAAAGGGCAAACCATCTGTTTCGGCAAATGAATTCATCACGCAAATGGATTGCGCCTATGCAGCTGCAGATATTGTTATCTCAAGAGCCGGGGCGATGGCCATTGCGGAGTTGTGCGTAGTTAAGAAACCGGTGCTGTTTGTGCCGTATCCTCATGCGGCAGAAGATCATCAAACAGTAAATGCACAAAACCTGGTGAATAAAAACGCAGCGTTGATGGTAAAGGATAGTGACGCGTTGGATAAAGTAGTGCCGGCGATCATTGAACTGGCAAACGATAATAATAAACAGAATGAATTAAAAAGAAATATTGGAATGTTAGCCATAATCGATGCTGATAAAAGAATTGCAGAGGAAGTTTTAAAGTTTATTTAAATAAAAGTGTCAGGCGCCCTGCGGGATGCCAGACACAACGATGGTCCAACAATACTGTCCTTATGAATTCCCCTTCGGGGGAAGTATGAATTGAAATTGAAAACTGACATTGAATTAAGAATGAATGATGAGATCAAAAAAATCAGATCTGTTTATTTCATAGGAATCGGTGGAATCGGTATGAGTGCTATAGCGAGGTTCTTTCATTCGAATGGGATCAAAGTGAGTGGGTATGACAGGAGTGAGACAGAACTGATAAAAGAGTTGGAAGCCGAAGGCCTGGAGATACATTTTGACGAGAATGTAGAAGTGATACCGAAGGATGTCGATATAGTAGTATATACACCGGCGGTACCAAAAGATCACAGGGAGTTGGTTTTTTATCAACAGCATGGATATAAAGTCGTCAAGAGAAGCGATGTTTTGCAGATGATCACAAAAAGTTCTTTTAATATCTGTGTAGCAGGTACGCATGGAAAAACAACCACTACCACTATGATCGCTCATTTGCTTAGAGACAGTGGATATGGTTGTAATGCCTTCCTCGGAGGAATATCTGTGAACTATGGAACCAATTTTTGGTCGCAGACCCCGGCCGGGGCGTCGGAGGGGAATGATAAGAACGTGTGCGTGGTCGAAGCTGATGAATATGATAGAAGCTTTTTGAAGTTAGACCCTGATATTGCTGTGATCAGTTCTATGGATCCCGATCACCTGGATATTTATGGAACGGCGCAAGCGATGGAGGAAGCCTTTATTGATTTCAGTGAAAAGATGAAACCGGGGGGCTTGTTAATAAGCAAATTCGGCTTGAAGAGAGGAAAAGATCTGCAAGCTAGGCGGCATTTGACGTACAGTTTGCAGAATGAAACTGCAGATGCTTATGCGGAAAATATAAGAATGAAAAATGGAAGTTATGAGTTTGACGTGGTCATAAAAGATAACAGGCTGGAGGATGTGATATTGAATATGGGTGGAATGCATAACGTGGAAAATGCCGTAGCGGCCATTACTGTTGCAAGTTCTTTGGAAATAGAAAATGATAAGATCAGAGGGGCTGTCGAAAGTTTTAAGGGAGTGAAGAGGAGATTTGAGTATATCATAAAAAATAAGCGCATTGTTTTTATCGATGATTATGCGCATCACCCCGAGGAACTGAGGGCATTGATACAGGGAGCGAAAACCTTGTTCAGGCAAAAAAAGTGTACGATCATTTTTCAGCCGCATTTGTATTCAAGGACAAGGGACCTGGCCAATGGGTTCGCTGAAGTACTTGACCTGGCTGATGAAGTTATCCTGTTGCCGATCTATCCAGCGAGAGAATTGCCCATTGAAGGAGTGAGCAGTGAAATGATCCTGGAGAGGATGAAAAATACTGCTAAAAAAGTTATGAACAAAGATGATTTGTTGAAGTGGATAAAAACGGATTATATAAAGAACATCAACACCGAATTTGGACAAGTATTGATAACAGGGGGCGCGGGGGATATTGATACGATGGTTGAACCCTTAAAGGAAACCTTAGAAAAGATATAAAGTGACAACAAAACAAATCATAAAGAGGATAATTTTTGCAGCGCTGACAGTGACGGCGTGCAGCGGCCTGGTCGTATTGCTTGTTGCTGCCATAGGAAGGCGCAATCATGAACTGTGCAAAGATTACCGGATTACGATACAAGGCGCGCAGAAAATCCGTTTCATCAATGAAAAGGATATAAACAAGCTTTTGAACCAGGGCCTCAATGGTAGAATAAAAGGTGAACCCATCGCCGATTTTAATTTGAGAAAACTCGAACAGTTAATAAAAGGAAATGCCTGGGTGAAAAACGCGAATCTCTATTTTGATAACCGCGAAGTATTGCAGATATCGGTTGAGGAAAGAGAACCCGTTGCAAGGATATTTACAACCGCAGGAAAATCTTTTTATATAGACAATGAAGGCGAAAAGATGCCTTTATCGGAAATGATGAGTGCAAGAGTACCCGTATTTACCAATTTCCCGGATAAAAAGCCTTTGAGTACAAAAGATAGCATCCTGTTAAATGATATCAGGAAAACATCATCATTTATTTTGAATGATTCATTCTGGATGGCGCAAACAGAACAAATTGACATCACCGAAGACAGAAATTTTGAAATGATCCCCACGATAGGAAATCATATTGTGAAACTGGGTAAGGGAGAAGACATTGATGAGAAATTCCACCGGCTGCTCATTTTTTATCAGCAGGTATTAAGCAAAACAAGTTTCGACAAATACAAAACAGTTGATGTGCAATTTGCAGGGCAGGTTATCGGGTCAAAAGCAAAGATGAGTAAAGTTGATTCCATGCAGCTAAAGAAGAATATCGAAAAACTGTTGCAGGAAGCCAGGAAAATGCAAAAAGATACGGTTGTTTTAATTCCGGTCAATGAGAAAGAAAATATGTCTATTGATGGTACCACCGGGTTAACAACTAATAGCGTAGAACAAACCAATTCAAATCCCCTGAAAACCGCCACGAATGCGAAACCAAAAATCATTGATGACAAAACGGGGGAAAAGCCAAGGGCAGTAATGCCGGCGAAGAGTAATGAGCCATGAGAAATGAGTAATTGAGATCGTTGATGTTTAGAAATACTGAATGATGAACGGATTGCCCAAAGGGACTCGCTCGGAGCGGCGCAACAGGAGATCAATCGGAATTACCAAAGCACGTATCAAAAAAAATATACACCAACCAAAAACAGGTAACAAGCAACCAGAAAAGCAACAACTAAAAACAACATACTATGAACACTGAACAACCCATTATTGTCGGTCTTGACATTGGAACAACCAAGATTGCAGTGATCGCCGGTAGAAAAAATGAATTTGGCAAGCTGGAAATTCTTGGATTCGGCCGTGCCAACAGCAACGGTGTAAAGCATGGACAGGTGTTGAACATCGATGAAACTATTAAAGCGATCAAGACTGCGCTTGAAAATTGTTATGCGTCCAATCCGAATTTGGATGTAAACGAGGTCTATGTGGGCATCGCGGGTCATCACATTAAGAGTCTCCAAACCCGTGGAGATATTGTGCGACAAAATACAGAAGAAGAAATTACACAAGCTGAGATTGATCAACTGGTAGCCGATCAATACAAGACCTATATACCGGCGGGGGACCAGATCATTGATGTAATACCGCAGGAATTCACTGTTGATAATTTTCAAAATATCACCCGCCCGATCGGATACGGTGGTGTGAAACTGGGAGCCAATTTTCATATTATCACTGGCGATAAAAATGCAATTCGAAATATCAATCGCAGTGTTGAAAAAGCGGGACTGAATACAAAAGATCTTGTTTTGCAGCCACTCGCTTCTTCCTCGGCGGTAATGGGACAGGAAGATCTTGAAGCGGGTGTTGCTATCGTTGATATCGGCGGTGGTACAACTGACCTTGCCGTGTTTTATGAAGGAATTCTGAAACATACAGCTGTTATTCCTTTTGCCGGAGAAAATATCACCAATGATATCAAAACAGGTCTTGGGGTGTTAAAAACCCAGGCTGAACAAATGAAGGTCCAGTTTGGAAGTGCACTGGCAAACGAAGCAAAAGCAAATGCCTATATAACCATTCCGGGACTGCGGGGAATGCCAGCCAAAGAGATCAGTGTAAAGAATCTCGCCAATATTATCCAGGCGAGAATGAATGAAATACTTGATTTTGTGACTTATCATTTGAAACAGGTTGGACTTGATAACAAGATGTTGAATGGCGGCATCATTTTAACAGGGGGTGGTTCACAGCTTAAACATTTGATCCAGCTCACGGAATACATAACCGGCTTGAATGCGAGGATAGGATTCCCGAATGAGCATCTCGCGGCAGGCCATATTGAAGAACTGGCCAAACCTACTTATTCGACCTGCATCGGTTTGATCTTAAAAGGATATGATGATTATGAACACAACCGCAAGCAGTTTGAAAAAGAATACAAGAAAGTTGACATCCCCGACGGGTTAAAGAAAGTAATGAATGGAGAAGAAGAACTGGTGGAAGAAACGGTCGGAGAAGAAAGTATGAAGAAAAGAAGAAATCTTACCGGCTTCTGGGGAAAGTTTAAAGACGGAATTATTGATCTGTTTAAAGAAGAGGATAAAGCGTTTTAACGATGGCTGATATTAGGATATTGGGATATTGTGATATTGCAATCTCTCACTCACCTAATCTCTTAGTATCAATACCTGGATATCAAATCTCAAATCACTAACCTATTAAAATAAGAATTCATGATACATTTTGATCTTCCCAAAGAAAAATCATCCATCATAAAAGTAATTGGTATTGGCGGTGGTGGAAGCAATGCTGTTAATCACATGTTTGGCCAGCAGATCGAGGGTGTAAATTTTATTATTTGTAATACCGATGCACAGGCGATCGCTTTGAGCAATGTGCCGAATAAAGTGCAGCTTGGCCCGCATCTTACGCAGGGTTTGGGCGCCGGTGCCAACCCTGAAATTGGCAGACAAGCTACAGAAGAGTCGCTTGAAGAGATCCGGTGCATGCTGGAAGTGAATACAAAAATGGCTTTCATCACGGCAGGTATGGGTGGTGGAACCGGAACGGGAGGCGCACCTATTATTGCCAAGATTTGCAAAGATCTTGGGGTGCTTACCGTAGGTATTGTCACAACACCTTTTGCTTACGAAGGGAAAAAACGTCAGCAACAGGCAGAGGAGGGGATAAAGATGTTGAAACAGTACGTTGATACCCTGCTTGTCATCAGCAATGATAAATTGCGTCACCAGTTTGGCAATTTAAAAATGCGTGAAGCATTTGCAAAAGCAGATAATGTCTTGGCTACGGCTGCAAAATGTATCACCGATGTAATCAACAGCACAGGCCAGATCAATGTTGACTTTGCGGATGTATGCACAGTAATGAAAAACGGTGGTGTTGCCATTTTGGGAAATGCGGCGGCAGCAGGAGAGAACCGTGCGCACAAAGCTATCGAAGAAGCATTGAATTCACCGCTGCTGAATGACAATGATATTCGTGGAGCGAAATGGATCCTCATCAATATTAATTCTGCTGAAGGCGAAACTGAGTTCACAATGGATGAAGTAGAAGTGATCCAGAATTACTTGCTCACACAGGCCGGGGAAAATACAGATGTTATACTTGGTCTCGGTTATGATAATTCTTTAGGTGATAAGATCGGGATCACTCTCATTGCTACAGGGTTTCAGCATAAAGATCCTTTTATATTGCCAGTTGTTAAAAAACCAGAATCAAATGAAGAAAAGATCGTGATGGTATTGGGACAGCCGGAAGAAGCAAAACAGGGAAAGAAAGAAATAAAAGAAATCCAGGAGGACTCTCCCACGGAGTCCTTAGTTGGAGAGAAGAAGACACCGGTAAAAGATTCAGCGAAAGAGCACTTACGTGAAGAATTGGCACCCAAATTAGTCGAATCAGCTCCGGAATTGGAAGAATCTTTTTCTGCATTTATGATGTTTGACCAAGAAGACCTGCTGAGAGAAACGGAAAAAGAATTATTGCCTGATGAACCAACTGTGATTCATTGGGAATTAAATATGGCAGACTCAAACATTAGTGAAAATACGAGAGAAAATGCGAGTAAAAAACCGGGGAAAACTACTGTTGAAAATGCAAAAAATACTGTTGAGAAGATTTCCATTGCGGAAATGAAAGAGATAATAATTTCGGAGAACCAATCCAGTACTCACCTACACAAACAGGAAGAACCTTCCGAGCAAAAAATAATTTTTAAAGATAGTACTACCCCGGTGTCTGCAGCATCGGGCGGTTACCTGGCCAGGCCATCCAATATTTACGCAGAATCAAAACCAGAAGTTTCTACTTCAATACCTTCTGTAGAAGAACCGGTTTCGCGGACCAATACCACGCACGAGAGCAAAGAAGATCTTTGCAATATGCAAATGGTTATGCGGGATGACATTCCTGCGGCGGATGCGTCGTTAGCCCATCAGGCTCAACCACCTTTGTCTGCTGATGCTGA
>Ga0068868_100001249_pt1 | contig 17464 bp, 15 predicted proteins | sample KBSMisM42_FD_64660 | JGI IMG/M metagenome (GOLD analysis project Ga0068868, IMG submission 64660) | Miscanthus rhizosphere microbial communities from Kellogg Biological Station, Michigan, USA - KBS Miscanthus M4-2 | ecosystem: Host-associated > Plants > Roots > Rhizosphere > Soil ...
GCCCGAGCGCGCGGCGCCCCGCTTCATGCGTCCGATGATCGTCATCAACTTCGCGCTCGTGGCTTGCTCGACGACGTGCTTCGGCCCGTTCATCTTCGCGCCCGCGATCGCGGCGACGAGCGCGTCCGTGTTCGCGGTGGCTCTCCGCGCCAATCAGCTCACGCGAAGAATGCTCATGGTGTTCTCGGTCGCGAGCATCTTCGTTCCGTTCGCGCTCCAGTGTCTCGGCGTGATGCCGCCGTCGTATTCGTTCCACGACGGCATCATCGAGATCAAACCGGTGCTCGAGTATTTCCCCGCGACGTACGCGCCGTGGGGCCTCGGCGTGGTCACGGCCGCGCTCCTCGTGATGCCGATGATCCTCATCACGCGCGCGGTCGATGGTCTCGTCGCGGCGGAGCGAACGAACTTCTCCCAGGCGTGGCGCTTGAAGCAGCTCCTCCCGCCGACGACCTGATCAGGGCTGCGACCAGACCGTCATCCGCTGGAGCGGATCGTTGTCGTCGCACGGGGTCGTCACCATCTGCTGCCCGCTCGGCGTGGCCTTCAAGCAGAGGTTCGACGACGCGTTCAGCTTGAGCTTGCCGCGCATGCCCCACATCTGATCCATCGTGTTCGAGCAGGTCTGCACCTCGGCGTCCGCAGGAGCCTCCGCGTTCGGGCCACCGGCGATGCCGAGGCACATGTTCGTGCCCGCGCGGTTCTGGAAGCCGCGATGCGCGTCGTCCCACTTTTGGCTCGCCGATCCGTTGCACGTCTTCAGCGTGACGCTCGTACCCGCCGCGTCGAAGCAGAGGTTCGGCGCCGAGGCCGGTGAGATCGTCTCGTTCGCGAGGTCGTACGTGAACTTCTGATTGTCCTTGTCCGAGCACGCGCGATAACGAACCGGCGCGCCGTCCGTGTAATCGCCGTACGGAATCGACAGGCACTGGCCTGTCACGCCCTGCACGATTTCGACGCCCGTCATCGACCAGTCTTGCAGCGTAGACGTGCTGCACGCCGCGTGCGAGACGACGCCGGCTTTCGTCGTCGTCGAAGCCTGCGCGCACGTGCTCGTCGCGACGTTCTGGAGCTGGCGCGACGTCGTGCGGCGCCAGTTCTGATTCGTGTCCGTCTGGCTGCACGCCGTCATGCGGACCTCGCCGCTCGAGACGTGCGCACGCGCGCAGAGGCCATCGTTGCGGATCGTTCCGGTGAGCCACCACGAGACGGGGAAATCTTGTTCGTCGTTGTAGTCGCCGTAGCCGCAGACGTTCGCGGTCCCGCCACCGCCGCACGTGTCGCTGCCGCTGCACGATCCGCAGTCGACCGTGCGCGTCACGTTGCAGTTGTCCTGATCGGTGACGGGTCCGCAGTTCTTGTTCTGGCTCGCGCAAAACTCGGCGTCGCTCTGTTGGATGCACTTCTCGGGCGGAGGCTGCGTGGAGCCGTGCTGCATGCCGCGGCCGTAGGCCATTCCGGAGATCATGCCCGCGCCACCGTTCGCCCATCCGAAGAGCCTCGACGAAGACCACGCGGCTTCCTTCACGATCGAGCACGCCGGATCGTACACGGTGAACGTGTCGGTGCTCGGGTCGTAGTCGTGCGCGAAGATGAAATGGTCGCCGGGACCGTCGTAGCAAGGCGAGCCCTTCGGATCGTTGTTGATCGATCCTCGGATCGCCGCGACGTAGCCGCCGAGGAATTTCGTTCCGTCGCACGTGCCGCCGCTCGGGCTCAAGCGCTTCTGGAACTCGCACTGCGACATCGATTTCTTGTGACCCGTGCATGCGGTCGCGTTCACGGCGCAGTCCGCGCTCAGATCGGGTCCGCCATCTCCGGGGTGACCGCCCGCGCTCTTGTGGACGGCCGCGAGCGTGGTCGCGAGGCCGTTCGCGTCGCTGCCCTTGCCGCAGTAGTCCGGGTTGTCCTCGAACGAGTGATGGAGCGTGATCGCGTTGTAGTACTCGCGCATCACCTTCGCGCTCGCCTTCGATTTGCCCGTCGGGCACGTCGAGTTGTTCGAGCAAGGCCAGAGGCTCGACGCGCTCCCGTCGCTCCCGCTCATCACGGCGCGCATCATCGCGGCGGACGCGAGCCCGCAGTCGACGTGCGCGCACACGCTGTTGTCCATCTGCGTGATCTTGACGGCCGCGTATTGCCCGAGCGGCTCGGTCGACGTCCCAACATCGGGTGCGGACGAGCAGGCCGCCGCGAGAGGGATCACCGCGATGAAGATCGAGAGGTATCGAAGGTCGCCCATGCCCCGTGGCTCTGCAGCCGACGTGCCGTATGAAAACAGCCTGATTTGCAGCCGTTTTCGACGCGTTCGATGACTCGAGTCCGCTCGCTGGTGACTCGAGTCTACAAGCCCTTTCGGACGGCTTCGATCGTCTGGACGACCCAGACTTTGTACTCGTCGAACTTGCAGAACGGCGCGCCCGCGCGCTCGGCCTCGGCGATGACCTCTTCGGGGCTCGCGTCCGATCGAAGCCCTGCGTACATGTACGCGACCGCCGACGATCGAGGACCTGCTCGGCACGTGACGAGCGTCGGCCGCGGAAGATCGTCGAGCGCTGCGATGTGACGCTTCGCGAGATCGAGATCGAGGACGCGCGGCGGATCCGAAATGACGTTCGCCGAGCGCGGCACGGCCTGTTCGACTTGGGCGTACGACATCCCACCCTCCATCGAGGCGAACTCGGGACCGTTCAAGTAGAGCCAAGACGCGGCGTGGTGCTCCTTCGCGAACGCCGCTGGGTCGGCGATCTTTCCGTTGTTGAACACGAGGTCGCGCGGCAGCTCGAACTTCTTCATCGAACCGAGCAAAGCACGGTTATCGTGGCGCGGTGAAGAAGATCGCTGCCCTCGTCCTCGTTGCGTGTGGCAGTGCTTCACCGTCTCCGAAGCCGCAGGCGACGACGCCACCCGTTGCGTCGAGCGCGCAGGCTGCACCGACGACGACGCCCACGGCATCGGCGGGCGCGACGTTCGACGAGGAGGTCGCGTTCCTTCGCGCGCACGGAGCGAAGGTCGAGATCATCGCTTCGGGCACGGGGCACATCGCGATCGCGCCCGACTATCAGATGCGCGTGATGACGAGCGAGGTCGCGCCGCACGGTCGGAGCCTCGGATTCGTCCATCACGCGTTCATCGAAGCCGGCAAGCACGGCACGCAATTCGACAACTACGGCGGCGAAGATCGCTTCTGGCTCGGCCCGGAAGGCGGGCAGTGGGGCCTCTATTTCCCGCCGGGCGCGAAGTACGAGTTCGGCCTATGGCAAACGCCGCACGATCTCCAAGAAGGCGCGATGAAGCGCGTCGCGGTCACGAATCACCTCGGCACGAAGCTCGAGGTCGAGGTCGATCGCCACATCGACGTCGCTCCCACGCCGACGGAGCTTCCCGCCGGCGTGACGTGGGTCGGCTTCACCTCGCGCAACGTGATCACGAACCGCGGCGCGCGCCCGATCAGCGACAAGGACGGCCTGATCAGCATTTGGATCCTCGGGATGTACGCGCCCGCGCCCGACACGAAGATCATCGTGCCGTTCGGCAAGGGTGACGGTCCGACCGTGAACGATCGCTATTTCGGCAAGGTGCCCGCCGAGCGTCTCGTCGTTCACGAGGACAAGGGCTTCATCACGATGACGGCCGACGGGCACTACCGCAGCAAGATCGGCGTGCCGCCCACACGCGCGAAGCAGGCGCTCGGGAGCTACAGCCCTTCGCTCGGGTTGCTCACGGTGGTGACGTTCTCGGATCTGCAGCCGCGCGGCTACGTGAACAGTCTCTGGGAAGATCAGAAAGATCCGCTGACCGGCGACGTCGTGAATGCGTACAACGACGGGCCGACGGAGCCAGGCAAGCCTTCGCTCGGCGGATTTTACGAGCTGGAGACGAGCTCTCCCGCGACGCCGCTCGCGCCGAAAGCCACGCTCCGCCACGACCAGACGACGTACCACTTCATGGGCGAGCGCGCCGCGCTGGAGACGATCGCGCAGCGCATGCTCGGCGTCTCGCTCGCCGACGTCGTCGTGCGTTGATCACTTCGGCAGCGTCTCGCGGAGCTGCCACGCTTGAACGAAGAGCCGCTCCTCGGCACGCGTGAGACGATCGCGCATGCGACCGACGAGCACGACGGGCGTGATGGCCATCCCGATCGACGTCGCGAGGAGCATCGACAGCGTCGCGGCGGGCGGGAAATGGCATCCATTCGCGCTGATCGTGAACGTCGAGCCGTCGAGCTCGTAACGCGGAAAGACGCCCGCGAGCTGGAGCAAGAACGGAACGAGGATCGCGGAGACGCTCGCGATGATCGTCCACGGCCTGTAGCGCGGCTGGACGCTCATCGCGAAGTACATCGCGTTGGTCGCGGCGATCGTGGGCACGAGCACGAACGGACCGAAGAGCGCGCTCATCGTCGCGACGGCGACCGAGCTGATCGCGAGGAGCGGCATGATCGAGGACGACTTGCGATTCGTGCTTCGGGCGAGCCACCACGCCCACGCGCCCGTGACGGCGACGAACGCCATGACGACCGCGCCGAGCGTGACGTTCCGAAACCCCATCCAGAACAAGAACGGCGTGTAGGCGGCCCAGAGCACGTAACGCATCGCGCCTGCACGGCTCGCGGCTCGTCTCTGCACGGCGCGCTCTTCGTCGAGCGCCGCGCGGGCTTCGGCGGGCACTTCTTCCGGCGTCGTCACGAGCCGCTCCGCGAGCAGATCCCGCGCGTGCTCGTTCGACGGATCGAGCGCGAGGGCGCGACCGAGCTCGAGCAGCGCGGCTCCACCCTTCGACGCTTCGGCATTCTCGGTGTGCTCGTTCGAGAGCTCGCGACGGCGCTCGAGATCGCGATCGCCGTCGAGGTAGCGCTCCACCGCGTGCGCGAGGTCTCGCGCGCTCGCCGTTCGTTCCTTCGCCGAGACCCGCGTCGCGTTCACGCAAATCTCGTCGAGCTCGGGTGGCACGTCTTTCCCGCGCGCCGAAGGTCGTGCGTCGACGCCTTGCGCGGTCTCGAGCATCACCGCGATCGCGTGATCACCTTTGTGGAGGCGCTCGTGCGCGAGGATTTCGAAGAGGATGGCGCCCAGCGCGTACACGTCCGACGCGGGCGTGATCTCTTCCGTGCCTCTCGCTTGCTCCGGCGACATGTAACCGACCGTCCCGATCGCCGCGCCACGCTCCGTCGCGCCTGCGCGCGGTTCCTGCTCCGAGAGGGCTTCGTCCGAAAGCGCGGGGTCGGTCGTTCCCACCACCTTCGCGATGCCCCAGTCGAGCACGCTCACCTCGCCGAAGCTTCCGAGCATGATGTTTTGCGGCTTGAGATCGCGATGGATGACGCCGCGCTCGTGCGCGAAGGCGACGGCGTAACAAACGGCGACGAACGCCGTGAGCAGCTTGCGACGCGACTCTTCGCCGGAAGCGATCACCGCGGCGAGCGATCGCCCGCGGACGCGCTTCATCGTGAACCACACCGCGCCGTCCTCGTCGCGCCCGATGTCGTAGACCGGAACGATCGAAGGGTGCTCGAGCCGGGCCTGCACCTTGGCCTCGCGAACGAATCGCGCGAGCGTCGAGCCGTTGCGTGCGTGCGGAAGGATCGTCTTGCGCGCGATCTCGCGCCCGATCACCTTGTCGACGCACAATCGAACTTCGCCCATGCCGCCCTGTCCGAGCAGCGTGTCGCCGCTGTAGCGCTCCCCCGTCACGTCGAGCGTATCGAGCGACTCATTCGGATGTGTACCCACGCCCTCGAGGGTACTTCGGGTGTCACGGACCGAGGTAGATGCCCATGTCGCACGCGGGGAACGTCGCCGTTTGCACGAACTTCGCAGGCGGAACGGTCACCGGTTGCTGCTCGCGGACGCTGTTCGCCGCAGAGCACTGATTGGTGTCGAGGACGGGGAGATTTCCAGTGGGCGAGACCGCGCCGATCCAAAGCGCCTGACCGGCGTCGAGCTTCAACGGTGCATCGAGCGTGGCGCTGTTCCAGCCGACCTTCGGCGGCGCGCTGAGCGAAGCCGTCGCGACGCGGTTCGACGGGTTCCCCAAACCGTCCATGTCGTACGCCGCGACGAAGACGCTCGACACTTGCGGGTCGATCGCTTGGACGTAAAGCCACGCGCATCGCGCCACGCCGCCTCCTTGCGACGTGAAGCGGATGACGTCGAGCGCGCCTTGAGAGATGTAGTCGTTCGTCAGCGGGGAGAGATCGTTCGACCCGATGAGCGGCGTAGCCACGCACGGTCCCGCGTCGACGCTCGTCTCGGACACCACGTCGCTGACGGCGTCGATGACGATGACGTCGGTCGATGCATCGCCGCCGACGTCGATCGCTGCGTCGGTCGCGCCAGCATCGCCTTTCAGATCACCGAGGTTCGTGAGGACGGCACACGCGCTCGAAAACAGCGCAACGAACGCGACAGCTCTCACGTATTCGAAGGTATCACGGGCGCTGGCGGTAGAAGGAGACGAGCAGCTCGTAGAGCTCGGGGTGCGCGTTGCGGAGCTTCTCCGGACGTTCGAAAAATGCCTCGGTGGCCGTCGCGAAGAGATCGGACTCTTTCTTGGCGCCGTAGACGTCGATCGCCGTCGGGATGCGGAGCTCGCGCGCGGCGCGGAGGCGATCGAGCGCTTCGCCGATGACGCGCCGCCACGTCGGGAGCTCGCGCGGATCGATCAGGCGCGGGATGCCGTCGCACACGCCGTCTGCTGCGTCGAGGACGTGCGCGAGCTCGTGGTAGACGACGTTGACGCCGTCGTCGTCTTCGCGAAGCGCGTCGGCGAGCGCTTCGTGTGTGAATGCCACGGTGTGAACGGTGCCGGTCGTCATGAAGCCGAGACGGAGATCGCCGTCGTCTTCGTCCGGGAGCGATTCGGCGAGGTTCACGAGCTCGAGGCGTCCGTACTGCTCCTCCGGCAGGTTCACGGTGAGCCTGCACGCGAGCGCCGCGATGGCGAGCTCCGTCGCGGCGTCGACGTTGCCGGTGTCCGATACGAAGCGCACCGATCGAAGGAATCGCGACACCTGCTCGTCGAAGCGCGAACGCTCGTCGGCCGAGAAGCGCGCTCGAAACGCGAAGGGAAAATCGCTCATCGTCGCCTCGACGCGCGCCACGCGCTCGGGGACTCCCCGGTGAGCCTTCGGAAGAGCGCGCTGAAATGTTGAGGCGAGGCGCAGCCCACTTCGAGCGCGATCGCGGTGAGCGAAGATGTGCCGCCCGTGAGGAGTCGCTTCGCGGCGCGGACGCGGGCTTCGGCGACCTCTTCTTGAAATGTCGCGTCGTGCTCTTGGAGCTTTCGCTGGAGCGATCGTTCGGAGAGGGCGAGCGCGGTCGCGGCGTCGGCGATGACCGGATTGGCGAGGTGTGCGTCGAGCCACGATCGAAGCGAGCCGATCAACGCGGGTGTGCTCGACGCCGACGCATGCACGTCGGCGATCGCGTGCGCGATGTTCGTGCGGTCCGCGATCTCGAGCCACTCGAGCGCAGGCTCGACGCCACCGAAGACGCCGACTGCGTATGGCCGCGGCAGAACTTCGTACGCGCCGGCGACGATCGCGCCTTCGAGCCCGCTCGGTCGCACGAGCGCGAGCCTTCGGACTTGCTTCGCGAGCGCTTCGGCGTGGCGCGACATGTAACGCTCGAGGAGCGCGAACGCGCCGACGTTCCCTCCGAGGAGGCGGCTCGCGTCGACGATCGAGACGTGCGGCACGGCAGGCGGCGCGAGCTCGAGGACCAACGTTCGCCCGAGACGCACTGCGTCGTCCTCGCTCGGATGTCCCCACAAAGTGATGCCCCAGAGCGCGGGGCTCGCGCAGAAATGCGCGTACGTGGGGCCGGCGACGTACGAGCCCACGGGGTTTTCCGTGAAATCTTCGATGGTCGCCGCCCGGAGCTCCACGTCCGAAGGATGTCTGGGTGGCGCCCCGAGATCAACGATTGGCGCTCGGACGAAAGCACGCCAGGGCGTTCGAAGGCAGGCTGGCGCCCACATGCGGCGAGCCCTTTCCTTCATCTTCCTTTTCGGATGCGGCTCTGCGCCGCCCGCGGCGATCGTCGCGAATGACGCGGGGCTCCCCGACGTCGGCGCGCCGGACGTGCCCACGATTCAGGTCGAGGCTGGACCGCCCGACGCCGCAGCGCCGATTCCGTATCCCGACCCCGATTGGACGACGGGCTCCGCGCAATCCGAGGACGTCGATCAGTCGTTCCTCGATCAGGCCGACGCCGTCGCGGCGGCGAACAACTCGTTCTGCCTGCTCGTCATCCGGCACGGAGTGCTCGTGCACGAGAGCTACTTCAACGGTCACGATGCATCGTCCGCCGATCCGTCATGGTCGATCGCGAAGTCGTACACGAGCGCGGTGACGGGCATCGCGATCGATCGCGGCGACATCGGAAGCATCGACGACAGCGCGGCGAAGTACGCGACGAAATGGAACGGCGACGACAACGCGGCGATCACGATCAAGGATCTGCTCAGCATGTCGTCCGGTCTCCACTGGGACGTCTTCGGCGACTACGTCACGATGGCGGAGCTCGCGCCCGACAAGACCGGCTACGCGCTCGGTCTCGGGATGGACGCCACGCCCGCCACGACGTGGGTCTACAACAACAGCGGCGTGCAGGTCCTCGAGCAGGTGATTCGCTCGGCGACCGGCGAAGCGATGGACACGTACGCGAGCGACCACCTCTGGTCGAAGATCGGCTCGCACGCGAAGTGGGACAAGGACGCGATGGGGCACCCGACGGCGTACGCCAACGTGCGCGCCACGTGCCGTGATCACGCGCGCCTCGGGTACCTCTATCTCCACGAAGGGCAGTGGAAGAACGAGCAGGTCATCTCGAAGGCGTGGGTGAAGGCTTCGACGTCGCCGTCGCAAGCGATCAATCGTGCCTACGGCTACCTGTGGTGGGTGAATGGCGGAACGCCCGCAGAGGACGCGATGAACGAGGCTTGGCCGGGACAGATGGTGGCGAACGCGCCGGCTGATTTGTTCGCGGCGCGCGGCTTCGGCAACCAGTTCATCGACGTCATTCCGAGCCTCGACATGATCGTCGTTCGCTTCGGCCAAGACCCGCTCGCGAAGTTCGACGTGCCCACGCTGATGGCCGACTCCAAGTTCGAGCTCCACGACAAAATCCTCGCGCCGATCCTCGGCGGCACGCACTGATTCACGCGAGCGCGCGAAAGAGCTCGCTCGCAAGCCGATCGGACTCGCGCGGCGAAGGCAGACCGAGCCTTCGCGCGAGCTCGCGCGGGGCGCGAATTCGAAGCGTCCGTCGAGCTTCGCGCTCGCTCCGGCGAATCGCGCGGAGATCGCCTGGCTCGAGACGCGTCCTCGCCCAAGCGTCGACGCCGAACGCGAGCGCCGCGTGGCGGGTCTCGTCCGCCGCGATCTCGCGCATCACTTCACGCACGTCGGCGTCTTCGGCGTGGAGCGCCTGATGCCACGCGACGAGCGCGCCGAACGTCTCGCGCACACATCCTTCGACTGCGTTCTCGCGCGCGATCGATCGCAACGAACGTACGCGCGGCGCGGGCCGGCGAGGCGCGGACGGATCGGCTCCCCGAGAGCTCGCGAGCGAGCCGACGAGCCTCGCGTGACGTCGTTCGTCGTTGGCCGCGACTTCGGCGTCGCGACGAAGCGAGCGTGGAGCACCGAGCCGCGCGAGATCGTCGCGCAACATTTCGAAGGCGAACACGGACGCCGCTTCGAGCTGGGCCATCGCCGCGAGCCACGCACCTTCGCGCGTCGCGCCTCGTGATCGGCGCGCCACGAAGTGGGAGGGTCGCCGGCCCGCGGGCTGATTGCACACGTCGTAGACGAACGTGCACTCGACCTCGGTCGACGAGATCGCGCGACACTCGTACGACTGCGTCGAATCCGTGGGCGGTCCGCAAATCGCGTTGCAATCGATCACGCCGCCTTCGGGGATCGGTCGCGTTCCTGCATCTGAACGCGTCGGATCGCCACAGCACGGCGCCCCGGCGGTGGTCATCGCTCCGAGGAGCGCGGTGATGGCAACGAGGAGGCGTCGTGAATCGGAATAAGCATTCAAAGTACGTCGATCATGACTCAGCGGCACGCTTGCTGCACGGCTCAGCTCGTAGTTGCCATGCAGAACATCTTGCTCGTCGACGATGACCCTTGTCTGCGCTCTCTCGTGGCGAAAGTGCTCGCCCGACCGCACAGGACGGTCGATGTCGCCACACACGGCGAAGAAGCCATCGAGCGGATCGCCGAACGCAAGCCGCATCTGATCATCACCGACGTCGTGATGCCGCGAATGAATGGCTGGTCGTTCGTGCGCCGTTTGCGCGCGCAACCGAGCACTGCGTTCATTCCGGTCATCTTCATGACGGCGCTCGACGATCCGAAATTCCGACTTCGAGGCTTCCGCATCGGGGCGGACGACTTCATCGCCAAGCCGATCGATTTCGACGAGCTCGAGCGCCGCGTGGAGAGCGTCTTCTTTCGTTCGCACGCCGATCGCGGAGGCGCGGGGCTCTCTGGCGATCTCTCTCAGTTCGGGCTCGCGACGCCGCTCACCATCCTCGAGCTCGAACGAAAGACCGGCGTGCTCTCGGTCGATCGTCCTCCGAACCACGCGCTCCTCGTCGTCAAGGAAGGGCGCGTCGTGCACGCCGAGCTCGGCGATCGCGGTCCGTGCGACGTGCTCGACTGTCTATGCGTCACGCTCGCGTGGGGAACCGGTCGCTTCTCGTTCACCGAGCAAGCCGTGAACGTGAAAGACGCCGCCGCCGACATTCAGCCGACGACGGCGCTCCTTCTCGACGCCTCCCGCAAGCTCGACGAACTCGCCGATTGATCAGGAGGTAGCGCGAGCCGTCAGTAGCTGTCGCTCGATCCGCCGCCACCCGAGCTGCCGCCTCCGCCGGAGTAGCTCGTATCGATCGAAGACGAAGAAGACGACGAAGAGCTCGATGAGTCGAACGACGAGGAAGAAGAAGAAGAGGAAGACGACGACCACGACGAATCATTCGACGTGCTCGACCCGCTCCAGCCGTCGGAGCCGGACGTGACGCTCCCGCCGCCGCCGCTTCCCCAGTTGCTCGATTCGAACCACTGCTCGCCGCGCCGCCAAGAAGCGAGGCTGAAGCGCAGGAGAATGGCGCCGAGGATCAGGCCGACGACCCCGAGGATGCCCGCGAGGAAATACACGCCGTCGAGGTCGTATCGAATGATCGCGTGCTCGAAGCCGTTGCCGATGTACTCGTCGCCCTCGACCGCGGCCATCGATCCAGACAACAGATAGAAGACGATGGCCACCCCGATCGGCGGCAAGATCGCGATCCAGAGTTTGCGCGCCGCGACGCCGATGGCCGCGACCAGCAGCGCGAGAAGGAAGGAGACGCCGGCGCGCTCGCTCGAGTGCTCGTTTGGCGGTGGATGCGGCTTTCGTGGAGGCTCCGTGCGCGAAGGCTTCGGCGGTTCCGTGGTCACCGGCGGCGCCGCGCTCGTGACGGACGGAATCGTCGCCGTCGCCGCCGTGAAGACGCGCGGCATGGAGCATTTGCCGCCGATGGCCGCGCCGATCTCGGTCGTCCCGTCGTCGACGGCGGCTTGGAAGTCGTTCGCCTTGAGGTGCGGCGAGACGTGGTTGCGAAGAATGTCGTTCGATTGGAGATCGGTGAGGTTGCCCTCGAGGCCGCGGCCGACCTCGATGCGCACCCTGCGCTCTTCCGGCGCGAGGAAGAGAAGGACGCCGTTGTCCTTCTTCGGGTCGCCGATCTTCCAGGCGTTGAAGGTGGCGTGCGCCGCGTCCTCGATCGTCTCGCCGTCGAGCGACCGCGCGATGAAGACGACGACGTGGTTCGTGGAGCACTTGCGGTACAGCGCGAGCTTCTCGTCGAACCGCTGCGTCGCGACGGGCGTGAGCTTGCCGGCTGGATCCGTGACGTAGCCGTCGATCTTCGGCGGCACGAACGCCGCGTACGCGCGCGCGGGCAGGGCGAGCGCGATCGCGAGGAAGACGACGAACAGCAGGCACCGCCGCACGGCGGCAGTCTATCCCAATCGCGGCTCAGAACCCCGCGCGCCGGATGCCATGGTACGAGCTCGAGAAAGTGCGTGTATCATGCACGCATCCGTACGAGCAGCCCTTGCACTCGTAGACCGTCGACGAGCCCCAGCCGTCGCCGCTCTCCCAGAGGACGATGTGGCCGCTGCCGCCCGAGTTGTAGACGAGCGCGTCGCCCTTCTTGAGCGAGCTGCGCGAGACGGTGCTCCACTTGCCGGAGACGTCGTTCACGAACGTCGACGTGCTGTACGGGTGCGAGTTCACGTTGAGCGCGACGTTGCCGAACTGCCAGGCCTTCGCGACCATGCCGCTGCAGTCCGCGCCGTACATTCCGGTGTGCGAGCACGAGGGGCAGCTGCCCGAGCACGTGCCGGCGGTGCCGTTCGTGACGCCGGTCGAGAGCCACGCGCCGCCACCCCACCAGTACGAGAAGCCGACCGCGGCGTTTGCGCGCGCGATGGCGTTGTCCGGCGAAGGCGAGCCGTTCGGATCGGTGCTCGGCGGCGGCGGGTTCGTGCCCGACGACTTCAAGTACGTGCCCGAGCTCCAGCCCGTGTTGCCGCTCCACGAGATGTTGAAGAAGCCGTTCTGCGCCGTCGCGTTGAGGAGCTTCACGCTCGACCCGGAAGGGATCACGACGATGACCGCGTACGACGTCCCCGGACCTTTGCGGAGGTTCAAGTTCGCCGTCGTCGTCATCGACTGGCCCGCGCTGAGATCGGACGCGACCGATCCGATCACCGAGTCGTCTGCCGGCGCGAGCGGCCCGTCGCCATCGTCACCTACATCTCCGACTCCGCTCGACGACCCGTTCGGATCGACGGCCGAGCAACCCATCATCAGCACTGCAGCGACGGCGAGAGCAGCGAGGCGCATGATATGTGCTTGAGCAAAGGTCGGGCCTACGCGCGTTCGTGAAAGTTCGCGCAACGGGGTTGGAATCCGGACACTCGCGATGGAAAAACCTGCTTCATGAAATCACAGGTGCGCACAACGTATTCGCGACCCATCGCGCGCAGCGGAGCGCGATCGTGAACCGTCGCGCGCTCGCGATTTGCCTTATTTTGGCTGCTTTGCTGGCCATCGTGTGGTGGGCCCGTTCAAACGAGCCGAAAAAATCGGTCGCGACCGGAAGCGATGGGGTGGGGGTCGCGAGCACCGCCAGTGTCGCCAGTGCGTTGACCATCTCGAGCGCCACGCCGAACGCGAGCGCGGCTCCGAGGGTCGTCGATCCGGTGCGCGTGCTGACCGCGAAGTGGGGCTCGGGGAGAGGCGAGCTCGGAAAGGACCGACCTTCGGAAGGGAACCCCGAAGGTCCGATGAGCTTCGCGCGAGCGGGGAAGGATCTGCTCGTCGTCGATCAGGTGAATCAGCGGCTCGTGAGGTTCGACAAGGACGGCAAGGTGAAGTCGACGCAGTCGATCGGGCCCACGGTGCAAGACATCGCCGTCGGAAAAGACGGGACGGTCGCGCTCCTCGATCGGCTCGGCGACAAGAACGTGACGCTCACCGATTCGAATGGAAAGAAGATCGGGACGCTGCCGCTCGGAACCGGAGATCCCGGGAGCATCACAGGCGTCTTCGTCGATGGGAACACGGTCTATGTCGAAGAAGGTCACGGCGGCCTCACGGGCATCGGAACGACGGACGGGCAACCGATGGGCTCGCCCGTGACGCTCGGCGGGCGCCCCACGAAAGACGGTGCGCTCCTCGTCACGGGCTCGCTCGTCGCTCCCGAGGGCAAGCTCACGGTGAACGCGATCGATCGCACGAGCGGCACGAGCCGTTTCGCGCGCCTGGTTCAGATGCCGCGCCCGTCGAATTTCATCGTCCTCCTCGACTCGGACGATCGCGGCGTCGTCTACGCGGGTGTGGCAGCCGGCGAGCCCGAGCAGGCCACGATCGCGTGCCTCGATCCGCACGACGGCCACGTCATCGGCCGCGTCATCATGCCGATGAGCCGCGATCCCGAAGAGACGTTCCGCGATTTCTCCGTCGACGGCGACGGCACGATCGTCCACGCCCTCCGCGACGCGACGGGCGTCACGTACGCCACCGCCACGTGCCCGTGATCGGTCAGGTCTCGGCCGGAACCGCGTCTTTGGCGTGCACACGGGATCGTAGCTCAGTGAGGAGAGCAGCACGCTGCGGCGAGCAAGACGCCGGTGCGAATCCGGTCGGTCTCCACCAAACTATTTGCGCGCTTTGAAGACGAGGGTGCCGGGGACGACGGCGAGCTTCGCGAAGTACTCGCGGCCTTCCCACACCATGTCGTTCGTGGGCTTGGGCTCGAGTAGGGCTTCGATCGTGAAGCGTGCATTCTGCAAGCACTTGAAATAGTCGGCGACCGTCCGGTGGTATCGGCGGAAGGGCGCGCCGTGGCCGCCGAGCGAGGACCAGACTTCGTTCGTCTCGAGCTCGAAGTAGCTCTTGATGAAGCCGTACGGCGCTTCGTCGCTCGTCGCGCAATCCATCGGGTGTTGCGTGCTGAACGCGAAGATGCCGCCGGGCACGAGCACGCGACGCGCCTCCGCGAAGCAACGGTCCACGTGCTCGACGTACGACATCACGTGAACGCTCACGACGAGATCGAACCGCTCGTCGCCGAACATCGGAAGCTCCGAGATGCTCGACTCCACCAAATGCGCCGCCACGTCCGCGCGCGCGAGGTTCTCCTTCGCGTGGGCGAGCTGCGTCTTCGAGAAGTCCACGCCCGTCACGTGCGCCGCGCCGAGCTTCGCGAGCGCGATGACGTCCTGCCCGCCGCCACACCCGAGCACGAGCGCTCGCTTCCCACGCACGTCGCCGAGGAGCTTCAGCTCACGCTCCGGCGCCACACGATGGCCCCAACAGAGATCCGCGCTCGGCCAGCCTCGCTCGCGCTGATACCGCTCGGCGATCGCCTCCCACCCCGCGATGTTCTTCTCGTCGCTCATCGCGCGCAGGTTCGCATGAAAAGCGTATGTTCGCTTTCCATGTCCAAGCTGAAGATCGTCACGCTCGCGATGATCTTCTGCGCGTGCGGCGCCCCGCGCGCCGAAGTGCACGAGGCTCCGAGGCCCGTCGTGGCCGAGTCGCTCTGTCACGATCGCCCGGAGGTCTCAGCGCCTCCGGCGCGCACGGTCGACGGTTATCCGCTTGCCCTCGCCGTGCTCTCTCGAGACGAAGCGCGAGCGCGCGCCGCCACCGCGGAGACCGCGGATTGGCCGCAAATTCGCCTCGATCGCCACGGGTTCATCGACGTCGTCGGAAGTCGAAAAGGGTTTCGTCCGCCGGGATATTCGGAAGGACCGAGCGAGACGGGCGAGCGGCCCGAGGACATGGCGCTCGTGCAGAAATTCGTCGACGCGCACGCCGCCTTCTTTGGACCCGAGCCACGCGATCGCGTCGCGGGACACGGTCGCATCGGCACCGACTACATCGTTCGGTTTTGGGGAGACGGCGTGATCAGCATTCAGTCGATGCACACGCAGCGCTTTCTCGATGTGCTCGCAGCCGGTCGCGCGATGCCTGCTCCGCGCGCTGCGAGCGATCTCCTCGCGCCATGGGTCGGCGTCGAAATCGTGAAGGCACCGATGCCTCCGCCGCCGATGCCCTGCGATCCCGTGACGCCGAGCGGTCGCGAGTGCGCGCGCTCCGAGCCGGTGGTTCCCGCGCCGACGCTCACGACGTTCGAGGCGCACGCGACCGCGCCCACCACGATGCTCCGCGGCGAGCCGCCCGCGCTCCGGTCCGTCGCTGTGATCGAGCTCCAACGCGACGAACGGCCATGCCAGAAGCTGCCGCACGAAATCGACGCGGTCACCGGAGAAGTGCTCGCGTGGACGCCTGCGTCCAGGTGATACATTCATCGGCCATGTCTGGTCCCAAGTCGAAAGAGCTCTTCGCGCGCGCGCAAAAGTCGATCCCCGGCGGCGTAAACAGTCCGGTGCGGGCGTTTCGCGCAGTGGGAGGCGATCCGCCGTTCATCGCGCGCGCCAAGGGCGCCCATTTGTGGGACGAGGACGAGACGAAGTACATCGACTTCGTCGGCTCGTGGGGGCCGATGATCCTCGGGCACGCGCACCCCGACGTGGTGCGTGACATCGCTTTCGCGGCCGAGCATGGGACGAGCTTCGGCGCGCCTACGGCACTCGAGGTGAGGTTCGCGGAGAAGGTTCGGTCGATCTATCCGTCGATCGAGATGATGCGCGCCGTATCGAGCGGCACCGAGGCGACGATGGCCGCGCTACGAGCGGCGCGAGGCTTCACGGGTCGCGACGTCGTCGTGAAGTTCGAGGGCTGCTACCACGGCCACGCCGATTTTCTCTTGGTGAAGGCCGGAAGCGGTCTCGCGACGTTCGGCGTTCCCGATTCGGCCGGCGTTCCTGCGCCGACGGCGAATTCGACGCTCACGCTTCCATACAACGACGAAAAAGCGCTGCGCGAAGCGTTCGACAAACGCGGCGAGGAGATCGCAGCGGTCATCGTCGAGCCCGTCGTCGGGAACATGGGGTGCGTGCCGCCGGAGCCCGGGTTTCTCGAGGCGATCGTCGATGTGTGTAAAGTACACGGAGCCGTCAGCGTCTTCGACGAGGTCATGACGGGTTGCCGCGTGGCGCTCGGAGGCATGCAAGCGCGCGCGAACATCACGCCGGACATGACGTGCCTCGGAAAGATCATCGGCGGCGGGATGCCGCTCGCGGCCTACGGCGGCAAGCGCGCGATCATGGAGAAGATCGCGCCGCTCGGGCCGGTCTACCAAGCGGGCACGCTGAGCGGAAACCCCGTCGCGGTGAGCGCGGGCCTCGCCACGCTCGAGCGTTTGAACGACGCGCTCTACGCGCACGTCGAAGCGCTCGGCGCGCGGCTCGAAGCGGGCTTCGTGAAATCAGCGAAGGAAGCGAACGTCACGGCGTGCGTCCAGCGCGTCGGCTCGATGATCACGATGTTCTTCGGCAAGGGCCCCGTGAAGAGCTGGGACGACGCGAAGGCGTGCGACACCGAGCGCTTCGGCCGCTGGCACCGCGCGTTGATCTCGAGCGGCGTCTACTGGCCTGCGTCGCAGTTCGAGGCCGCGTTCATCTCGAACGCACACACGGAAGCCGACATCGACCAGACGATCGCCGCATGCGCAGCTGCGCTCAAAGCGGACAAGGCGTGAACGTCTGCTCCCACGCACCGTCGGTGCACTCGAGCGCGACGCCTCCGGTGCACGCGCCGTAATCGCATTGCAGGCCCGCCTGGCTGCAGCCCGAGCCGATGTCCGGTCGCGGCGAAGGACAACCTTGCGTCGCTGGGCTGCAGTGCCAGGTCGCCTGCGTTTGCTGCACAGGTCCTGCCGTCGAGCAGTTGCACTGGCCTTCCTTGTAGGCGCAGTCGAGGCCCTCCGGTTTGCAGTCCTGACCGTTCGGCACCGATGCGTACGTCGCGGGGCAATCCGATTGGGGCGC
>Ga0068868_100001251_pt1 | contig 17460 bp, 16 predicted proteins | sample KBSMisM42_FD_64660 | JGI IMG/M metagenome (GOLD analysis project Ga0068868, IMG submission 64660) | Miscanthus rhizosphere microbial communities from Kellogg Biological Station, Michigan, USA - KBS Miscanthus M4-2 | ecosystem: Host-associated > Plants > Roots > Rhizosphere > Soil ...
CTTCGGGCGCGGTCGCCGAGCCGTCTGAGTTGGTGTCGCCGCCGACGGTGTCGTCGCGCAGCGAGGTGAAGGTGACCGGTTCAGAAGCGGTGCCGTTGGCCTGCAGGGTGCCGTTGACGACGATGCCAACTCCGCCTTCTGCCTTGAGGATCGCACCAGCTTCGACGCTCAGCGTCGCGCCTCTATCGACGGTGACATCGCAAGTCAGCACGTAGCGTTCGGCGTAGTTCGGACCGATCGTCTCGTCGTGGGATATCTCTCCACAAAGCGAGAGTTCGGGAGGAACCGACCCCCCCACGGCGGTAGCTTCGTCGAAGGTGGCGGTAACTTCCCTGGACCCTTCCATCGTCACCGAGCATTCGGTTGGGGTCGATTCGCTTTCGCAACCAGTCCAGGCGACCTGCTTGGAGCCTGGAGCCGAGATGGCTTTGAGGGTCACCGTCTTACCCGGTTTGTTTTTCGGCGCGATCCCGGTCGGGCCCTGGTAGAGGTTCGTCGTCGAGGTGCAGAGCACTTCGCAGGCGAGCCCCGCGGCCCTAATCGTGCCGAAGCCGGATCCAGCCTTGTTCAGGGTCAGTACCTGGGCGTTGAGTATCGCTTTCGCGGTGCCGCCGAATTTGGCGGTCACCGTGCCGGCCGCGGAGAGTTTGACCGTGCAGGTTTCTCCAGCGCCGGCGCAGGCCCCCCTCCAACCTTCGAACGGGCCGATGGCCGGTTTCTCTTTGAGCATAACTTCGGCTTCCTCAGGCACAGCGGCCGACTGCGAGGTGCAAGTCGTGCCGCAATTGAGCGCCTTCGGCTTGGAGGAGACCGTGCCGGTTCCGGTGCCCGCCTTTTCGACCGTCAGCGTGGTGATCGGTTTGGCCGCAAAGATGGCTGTTACCGCCGCCGCCGTGTTCATCGTCACGGTGCAGGTTTCTCCTGTGCCCGAGCAACCTCCGCCCGACCAGCCGCTGAATTCCGAGCCGAAGGCGGGTGCCTCTTTGAGGGTCACGGTCTTGCCGGGTTTGACTTTCGGCGGAGTCCCGATTTCGCCTTGGTAGAGGACGGTGGTCGAGGTGCATTCAGTTTCGCAGCTGAGGGCGCCGGTGCCATTGACGGCGCCGGTGCCGGTGCTTTCGCCCTTGGAGACGGTCAGCGGCTGGGGGTTGACGATCGCTTTGGAGGTGTTACCCCAGGTGGCTTTGACTTCCTGATCTTGGGTCATTTTGACCGTGCAGGTGCCTTCGGTGCCCGTGTTGGTTGAGGATTCGCAGCCGCTCCAGCTACTCAGCGAGGAGCCGTTGGAGGCCTTGGCTTTGAGCACGACCGTTTCGTCCTCATACATCGAGGCCACCGCCTCGTCGCAGGCCGCGCCGCACCTGATGCCCTTCGGCTTGGACTGGACTGTGCCGGTGCCTTCTGGGCCACCCGCCGACTGGGTGTAGGTCAGGGTGCGACGGTTGGTGGGTGCGGAAGAGGCGGCAATCGCAGCCGTGACAGACGCGGCTCCGGCAAGCAGGACGACGAGAACGCTAAGAAAGATGCGGCGTCCCTTTCGAGCCCTGCGAGAACCCTGCATCGCCTCAGGTCGCGGGAGTTGCTGCAGAGCAAGCACCATCTCAGAGTGCCGCCCTGCTGCCCTGTGTGCCGTGCCTTCCCTCTCCACAGGGACGAGGCTATTGGAATCCCGGCGATCGCTGGGCAAACATAGACCATCCGCGGCCAGGCCGGATCTGCTCAGCTGGGCGTAAGGTCCCGACTGAATCTCAGCGCTTGTGGCCCAAATGTGTGGCCCAAGCTCCAAGATGTCGCCATTGTGCTGCCGAACGGGAACGGCAGCAACCGGCGCTACAATGCCAATTGCTGCCGTAACGGGAGCGACGGGACTCGAACCCGCGACCTCCGGCGTGACAGGCCGGCGCTCTAACCAGCTGAGCTACGCCCCCAGGGGATGGGCGACTGGCGCCCGGGGGGCATTATCTCAGGGTCGCTGGATTTGGAGCTTGTAGGGGGTCGGGCGGGCGCTGCGGGAGCGGAGCTCGAGGCGGAGGCGGGACTGGCCGCAGACGGTGAAGTCGGTCTGGGCGGCGGTCGCGCGGAGGCGGAAGTCGTGCAGCAGCCTGCCGGCGCGGCTACGGAGGGCGAGTTCGTAGCCGCGCCTGTGCAGGCCGATCGGGCGCAGGGTCACCGTCCCGTCGAGCGGCGTAGGGATCGACTCGACGGCTGCGCCCTCCCCCCTGGCTGGCACGCGCCCGGACAGGACGAGGCCGGTCCGCCCCCGCCAGGGCAAAAGGGTGTCCTCTTCGACCGCTCGCAACGAGGCGGCGGTCGGCCGCAGCGCCCCGAGGTAGCGCCAGCGGACGGGCATTTCGGGGAAGCGGAGGTGGGCGAAGGTCTCGGCGAAGGCCTCGCCGGGGTCCTCGTAGTAATGGTCGCCCTCGTCGCCGGGGAAGAGCTTGCCGAGGCGCCTGCCCTGGCAGACGCCCTCGACGCTCGCCCAGCGCTCGGTCCCCCAGTCGATCGCGCTGGCGAAGGGAGATGGCAGCTCGCGGTGCTGGGCGACGTGGTGGCCGTACTCGTGGGCGAGGACGAAGTCGCGGGTCGCGCCGTCGCGGTCCACTTCTTCGTCGCCGCTGAGGACGATCCGGTCCTCGCCGCTGTAGTAGCAGGCCTCGGCGCCATAGCCGCAATCGAGTTCGAGCTGGAACGGCGTGTCGAGCTGCACCTCGAGCAGGTCGACCTCGAAGCCGTGGGGCAGGGTGCCGACGAAGCTGGCGATCCGCTGCGGTTCGGCCGCCGTGCAGAGATCCGCGCAGGCGGCGGTGACCGAGACCTCGATCGTCGCCTCGCTGCCGTCGCCTACCAAATAGCGCTGCGACGACGCGGTAGCCGAGATCCGCGCCGCCACAGCGCCCGGCGCGCCCCGTACGACGTCGTGCGTCGGCGCCACCGGTCGCGGCACCTCGAGCACGCCCGCGGGAATGGGACGGCCAGCAGCCGCTCCGCCGAGAGCGGTGAGGAGGAAGACAATGGCTATGCCCGCAAGCGCCCCCGCCGGGCGCCGGTTCACGGGGCGCGACCGGGGCGTATCTCGTAGGCGTGGGCTGGGAGCGTGGCCGAGAGGGGACGGCTGGCCGGCACCGGGCGGAGCCTGCGCGCGCCTCCGCGGGCGCGCGTCCTCGCCCGGCGCGCCGACCAACGCGGCCGCACCGGCGTGGTTTCGAGCAGGGCCGGCCAGGTGCTCGTCCCGACCGTGCCGTCGACCGGCAGGCCCCGCGAGAGCTGGAAGGAGCGCACCGCGGCGGCGGTGCGCGGACCGAAGAACCCGGTGAGCGGCAGGCTCTCGCCGGCGCCGGCCAGGTGCTGTTGGGCCCAGACGACGAGGTCGCCGCGGCTGCCGCGTCGCAGCAGTGGCTGGCTCGCGATTGGGCGGTAGCCGCCGATCGGCCCGGCGGTGCTCGCGCCCAGCGCCGCCCAGTCGGCCTGGCTCGTCTCCTGCCAGTCCCACCAGCTCGGCGGCCGCCCGCCATAGCTGTCGGCGTAGCGGCGGAAGCCGATCAGCTCACGCCGGCTCGGGCTCATGTAGGTCTGGCCGAGCGGGTAGATCGGATGGCCCCAGAGCCGATTGAAGAGGTAGGTGTGCTCGTAGACCGCGCGCACCGAGGCGCCGATCGCCCGCCAGTACATCTGCGGCTGGTCGACGGTGGCGCCGCCCGGCCCGAAGAAGACCGAGTAGGGGAAGGCCGGGTGGTAGTCGACGTAGGGGAAGCCGGCGAGCGAGAGCGGGAAGGCGGCGCCGATGCGAGCGCGCAGCGAGCGGACGTAGGTGTCGGCGGCGGCATAGCGGCCCTCATAGCTCGCCTCGGCGTCGATCGCCAAACAGTCGGCGCCGTCGCGCACCGCCGTCGCCCCGACCCTGGCCTCGGCCAGGGGGCTCTTCCCGTAGACGAACTGCCAGGCGCAGACGTCGAGCCCACCCCGATGCAGGGCGTCGACGAGGAGTGGATTGAACTGGCTCCAGTAGTCGCCGCCGTCGCCGGCCTTGACATAGAGAGTGCCGATCCCGGCGCGCCTGGCGCGGGCGATGATGCCCAGCGCATTGCCGCCCTCGGAGCGATCGACGTACCAGATCCACATGCCCGCCCGGTCGAACGGCGTGCTTGCTTCGGTAGCCAGGCCCGATTCGGTTTCGCCCGAAGCCTCGGGAAGCTGGTCGGCTCCACCCGGAGCCGCGCGGGCAGCGTTGGGCATGTACGCGAAGAGCGCCATTGCGAGGAGAGTCGCCACCAGCGCCGGGCGAAACCGTGAGGCCGCGGTGCGTTTGGGGGGAACGGCGACTGAAAACACGTTAGCGGGAATGACGCTGAGGGTGGCGAAAATCAACCGACGCACATGTACCGGAAATGGCCCGCCAATATCTGCCCAATCGGCTCTTCGCGCAAGCTCGCGTGCATCGCGCTCGCCCTCCTCGCGGCGGCCAGCCTGGCCGCGCCAGCAGGCACCGGGGCCGCGCCTCCTCGCCTCCTCGACGCGAGCCTCTCGCAGGCCGGACGGCGCCTGATCTTCACCGTGCGCACCTCCGAGCCGGTCGTGCTGAAGCGACTCGAACGGCGTCCCAGCGGCGTCGCGTCGCGCTTCCTCTGTATGGAGCTACACCGCCAGGCCCGGGGCGGCAGCCGACGGCTCTGCCTCGGCGGCGCGCCGAACTCCCACCGAGGCGCCGGGCTCGAGCTGCTCAACGCCAGGGGACAGGTGACGAAGAGCAAGACGATCGCGGCGCGCCTGAGACGGCCCGACCCCGACGAGCTCGTGCTCGCCCTGCTGCCCGCCGACGCCGGACTGCTTCCCCGCCGCTACCGCTGGCGCGTCGTCGTCGACTCTGACTGTCGCCACGCCGGGAACTGCGAGGAAAGCCTGCCGGCCCAGGGCGAGCGCCTCTTCCGCCTGCGCCCGGTGCGGGCGGTGGGATGCACGGGCGGCAGCGCCGGGCTCCTCACCAACGGGCCGCGCGAGCGCAAGGTCGTCGCCCTCACCTTCGACGACGGGCCGAGCGACTACACATCCGGCTTCCTCGACGTTCTGCGCCGCGAGCGCGTCCCCGGCACCTTCTTCGAGATCGGCCAGGAGATCGACGGACGCGAGGCGACCCTGCGCCGCATCCTGCGCGAAGGCGACGAGATCGGCAACCACACGAGCCACCACACCGAATACCCCGGCTACGCGGACATCGCGCCGACCACCTCGCTGATCGAGTCGGCCACCCATTTCCGCCCCTGCCTCTTCCGCCCGCCCGGCGGCGCGGTCGACTCGTCCGTGATCGCCGCCGCCGCGGCCGACGGGATGCGCACCGTCACCTGGGACGTCGACCCGGCCGACTGGTCCAATCCGGGCAGCGCCGCCGTCTACAACCGCGTCGTCGATGCCGTGCAGCCGGGCTCGATCGTGCTCATGCACGACGGGGGCGGCGACCGCGCCGGCACCCTGGCGGCGCTGCCGCGGATCATCGACACCCTGCGCGCTCGCGGCTACCGCTTCGCCACCGTCACCGAGCTGCTCGGCGAGCGGATGCTCTACCGGCCCTACGGGTAATACTTCGACCGTGATCGTCGCGAGGACGGAGAACCCGCGGTGGCTCTCGAACGCCTACCTGGTCGCCGACGAGACGGGCGGCACGGGGGTGCTGATCGACGGCAACGACGACCTCGGTCCGCTGCTCGACCGCGCCGAGCGCGACGGGATCGAGATCACGCACGTCCTCGTCACCCACCCCCACCTCGACCACGTGGCCGGGCTGGCCGCGGCGCGCGCGCGGCTCGGCGGCGTGCCGATGGTCGCCCACGCCGAGGCCGCGGCCGAGATGGACGAGGAGGTCGAGGTGACGATCGGCGACGGCGAGAAGCTGACGACCGGCGGCCTGGAAATCGAGGCGATCTCCACTCCCGGCCACGCCGCCGGCCACGTCGCCTACCTGGTCAACGGCAGCGACGTCTTCACCGCCGACGTCCTCTTCAAGGGAACGGTCGGCGGCACGATGGCGCCGGGCGCGAGCGGCTTCGCGGACCTGCGGGCCTCGGTCCTGCGCCTGCTCGAGCTGGCGCCGGAGACCGTCGTCCACCCGGGCCACCGCGAGCCGACGACGATCGGCTCCGAGCGCGAGGGCAACCCCTTCGTGCGGGTCTGGCGCGGCGAGGAGGAGACGGGCGAGGAGCAGGTCACCGTCTGGGGCCGGCCGGCGACGCTGAAGCTCTGGGCGCCCGACTACGACGGCGGCAACAAGGCCTGGATCGTCTTCGCCGACGACGGCACCGAGGCGATCGTCGGCGGCTCCCAGGTCGAACGGGCCTGACCGCCAGACAACTTTAGCCCCGCACGGCTCTTCTGGACACATGTGCGATTGGAGCGGGGAAGGTTTCCCACCACACTCCCCTCCCTACTTCTGACGTCTACCCGAACGGCGGCGAACTTGAGTCAAGCGGTCACAGCCAGCGGCATCCAGGAATTCTTCTTCGACTGGTACCCGGTCTTCGGGGTCTTCTTCATGGCCTGCCTGCTGCTCGTCTTCATGCGACTGATGCGCTCGACGATGGGGACGACGAAGCCCGAGACGGTGAAGGCGAGTCAGACCGCGCCCGTCCTCTGGGACGAGGTGCAGGGGGTCGACGCCGCCAAGGACGAGCTGATGGACGTCGCCGAGTGGCTGCGCGACCCCGAGCGCTTCGCCGCGCTCGGGGCCCAGCCGCCGCGCGGAGTGCTGCTCTTCGGGCCCCCGGGGACCGGCAAGACGATGCTGGCGCGGGCGGTGGCGGCGCAGGCGGGGGTCGACTTCTTCGCCGCCTCCGGTTCCAGCTTCGTCGAGATGTTCGTGGGGAGGGGTGCCGCCCGGATCCGGCGGCTGTTCAAGGAGGCGCGCAAGTCGGGCCGCGCGGTGATCTTCATCGACGAGCTCGACGCCGTGGGGGGAGCGCGCAGCGGTGGAGGCGGCGACGGCGGCTCGAGCGAGCGCGAGCAGGCGCTCAACCAGCTGCTGGTCGAGCTCGACGGATTCGAGCGCGACCCCGGCACGGTGATCGTCATCGCCGCCTCCAACCACGTCGACAAGCTCGACCGGGCGCTGCTGCGCCCGGGTCGCTTCGACCGCCAGGTGCTGGTCTCCCCACCCGACCGCGACGGCCGCGAGGCGATCCTGCGCTCGCACGCCAAGGGCAAGCCGCTCGGCCCCGACCTCGACCTGCGCGACGTGGCGCGCAAGACGACCGGGATGACCGGGGCACAGCTCGCCAACGCGCTCAACGAGGGCGCGATCATCGCCGGCCGCGCGGGACGCGGGGAGATGGCGCGCGAGGACCTCGACGAGGCGCTGCTGCGCCAGTCGGTCGGGGCGCAGCAGGCACGGCGGCTCAACTCGGAGGAGCGCCGCATCGTCGCCTACCACGAGGCCGGGCACGCGCTCTGCCGTCACCTGGTCGGCGGCGACCCGCCGGAGATCCTCAGCATCGTCCCGCGCGGCCCGGCGCTCGGCTTCGTCGCCTCCTCGCCGCGGGAGGACAGCTACCTGGAGTCGCGCGAGAAGCTGCAGAACGAGGTGGTGACGCTGCTCGGCGGGCGCGCGGCCGAGGAGGAGGTCTTCGGTACCTCCTTCTCCGGCGCCTCCGGCGACCTGGCTCGGGTGCACGCCGTCTGCAAGCAGATGGTCGGCGAGTTCGGGATGGGGGTCGCGCTCGACTCCGAAGGGGCGCCGCCGATCGCGCTGCCGACCGGCGACTACGCGCTCTCCGACCGCACGCGCCGCGACGTCGACGTGGCGGCGATGATGCTGGCCCGCGACGCGCACCGACGGGCGCGGATGCTGCTCGCCGCAAACCGGCGCTGCCTCGACGACCTAGCCGCCGCCGCGCTCGAGCGCGAGACGCTGAGCCGCGAGGAGCTCGACGAGGTCTTCGCCGCGCACGAGCTGCACAGGGGCGAGGACGTGGGCGCGCTCGAACGGGCCGTCGCGCTCGCCTCCGAATCCGCCGAACCGAGGTAGCCCCGGGGTACCATTACCCGCTACCGGTGGCGTACCTCGACGACGACTCTCAGTACTACTTCCCGCCCGGCCGCTCGATGGCGCGCCGCGTGCACGGCGAGCGCGCCGTCGGCCTGCTCTACGGCCAGCGGGCGCTGCTGATCGGCGCCCTGGAGCCGCTCACCTACACCGGCACGATGCTGAGCACCCGCTCGGCCGACCGGCCCTTCCAGCGCCTGGCGCGCACGGCGAAGATCCAGGAGACGATCCTGCTCGGCACCCGCGAGGAAGCCGACAAGGCGCTGGCGATGGTCGAGCGACTGCATCAACGGGTCAAAGGCGAGCTGCCGGAGGCCGCGGGCGCGCACCCTGCCGGAACCGCCTACTCCGCCTTCGACCCCGAGCTGATGCTCTGGACGCTGGCGGTGATCGCCGACTCGGGCCGGGCGATGTACGAGGCGATGGTGCGGCCGCTCTGCGACGCCGAGCGGGAGGGCCTCTGGCAGGACTACGTCCGCTTCGGGGAGCTCTTCGGGCTGCCGCGCGCCGACGTGCCCGGCAGCTACCGCGAGTTCAGCGCCTGGTGGCGGGAGCGGATGTCCTCGCCCGACCTGCAGGCAACCGACCACGGCCTCGAGATGGCGCCGCTCGTCGCCTTCCACCAACCGGTGCCGGCGCCGGCGCGTGGCAACCTCGTCGCCCAGAACCACATCATCAAGGGGACGCTGCCGCCGCGGGTGCGGGAAATCTTCGGCATCCCGTGGGGCCGGAGCCACGAGGCCCTATACCGGGCGATGACCGCGGGGCACCGTCGCGCCCGCCGCTTCTTCCCCCACCAGGTCCGGCGCGGCCGCAACGACGTCTTCTTCGACGTGGTGACGGAGACCGAGCGCCGCCGCGGCGGCACGCGCACCCCCCGCCCGCGGGTCAGCGGCTGACCGAGCAGGGTTCGAGGAAGGTCGCCCGGATTTCGGTGCCGTCCTTGAAGTTGAATTCGCCGCGCGCCTGCAGGCGGCCGCCGACGCAGCCGGCGTTGACGTAGCTGTAGCGCCTGCCCTTGTAGGTCCAGCGCTTGCCGATCTTCAGGTGGCCGGCCAGCGGGATGCCGTTGCCGCCGGCGATCGGCGGTATGCGCGCTTCGGTCCGGTAGCCGTAGCGACCCTTGTGGATCCGTTTGATCACGATCGGGATCACGAAGGCGACGGGCGCCGGAACCGTGGTGTAGAAGTGGGCGAAGACGGTCGGATTGCCCCCCTTCCGCGGTCCGTTGAAGAGGGTGATCGGCGAGGAGACCGGGATCGCGGGCTGTTCGGGGAAGACGACGACGCCGTGGCCGAAGCCCTTGCCGACGATCGCCCCGGGGCAGTTGCGGCGGGCCACCGGAACCGTGGTCGCCTGCAACTTCGCCGCGGTGCAGATCGGCAGGCCCGTGGTCACGACCGAGCCGTGCTTGTCGAATTCGAGATTGATGTCCTCGATCACCGGCGGGTAGGCGCCGGACTTGGTGCTGACCTTGCCGCCCCCGTGGATCTCCACCGGGGCGAAGCGGTCGCGTGGCAGCCGCTTGGGAGTCACGCCTCCCTCGGCGTGGACGACGATGTCGCCGATCGAGACCGTGACCTTCACCGCGTTCGCCGTTCCGGCCACGGCCAGCACGACGACCCCGCACGCCACCAGCACCGCCAGGAAGGCTCTCCTGGAGCGGAGGAGTCTCATCGACTGGGCGCTACTTGCGCACCTTGCAGGGAAGCAGGAAGGTGGCCTTGAACACGTCGGCGACCTCTTCCTGCTGTTTCTGCGTGTATTCGGGCCCGTCTTTGAAGGTGAATTCGCCGTGGACGAGGAAGTGGCCGGTCGCGCAACGGGCGTTTATGTAGCTGTGCTTCTGCCCCTTGTAGGTCCATTTGACGCCGACTTTCGCCGAGCCGGAGATCGGGTGACCGTAGCCGCCGGCGATCTTCGGGATCTTGACCTTGACCCGATACCCGTAGACGCCTTTGTGGATTTTCTCGATCACGATCGGGACGATGAAGGTCGCCGGCCCGGGATAGTCGAGGTGGGCATGGGCGATGATCGTGTCGTTGCCCCCCTTCTTCGGACCGTTGAAGAGCGTGATCGGCGAGCCGACTTTGATCGGGCCCTGTTCGGGGAACTTGACGACGGCGTTGCCGAAGCCCTCGCCGACGATCGCGTCGCCGCAGGCGCGGCGAGCGGCGGGCACGTCGGTCGCGACGAGTTTGCCCTGCGTGCAGACCGCAAGCCCGGTGGTGTCGAGAGCGCCGTGCTTGTCGAATTCGAGCACGAATTCGTCGAGGATCGGGGGCAGCTCGCCCGAGGCGGTCGAGAGTTTGCCGCCACCGTGCGTGACGATCGGCGCGTTGACGTTCTTCGGCAGCGCATTCGGTTCGAAGCCGCCTTCGGTGTCGAGGATCAGATCGCCGACGACGAGATGCTGCTTGAACGTGCTCGCGGTCGCGGCCGCCGCGACGACGAGCAGCCCAAGCACAACCCCTAGAAAGACCTTCCTGCGCATCCTGCCCCCTGTTCCCCGTTTACGTCTTCTAAAGATACCTCTCACGTGCCAAAAGTCGCGGCGGCCTGCCCCGGCGGCATCAGACCGGCATGCGGGCGCTGATGAGCCGCGCCAGCCCGACGCTTCGTTGCTCGACCGATTTCAGACCCGCCTCGGCGAGCGCTCGCATCGGTTCCTCGATGAGGTAGAGGGCGGCGAAGCAGCAGACGGCGTCGAAGCATGCGTCGCGAAAGCGACAGCTCGCGGTTCAACATCAGCCGCTGCCCGAGGCGAGGACCCGTCGGATCCTCCTCGCCCAGGAGGTCGCGATAACCCTTCGCGGCGTCAGCCCCCGACCCGAAAGGGGTAGCGAACATCTCCACCGCCCGCTCCAGCGCGGGCGTCAGCGTCTCCTGCCGTTCGGCGGCGGCAGGCGATTCGGTCATGCTGAAAGGCTAATTGAGCTCCACTCCACGACAGGTTCGCTGGTGGGCGCTGCGTCCCGCCCAGAACCGCAAGCCGGCGACCTACCGCTGCCCGCTCTGCGGCAATCGCCTCCCCGCGCTCAGCGAGCACTTTCTGATCGCGCCCGAAGGCGACGCATCGCGGCGTCGCCACGCCCACACGGAGTGCGTGCTGGCCGCCCGCAAGGCGGGACGCCTGCCGATCGAGGAAGAGTGGCGCCGCGGCCAACCACGACCGCCGTCTGTCTGGCGACGGCTACTCGCGAGGTTTTCGAGATAGCCCGCGTCGAATGGGCGGTACTGGGCTCGAACCAGTGACCTCCTCCTTGTAAGGGAGGCGCTCTCCCAACTGAGCTAACCGCCCAGGCCGGTCTCGATTATGGAACACGCCGGGCGTCGAGGTAGCCCGGGCCGGCGGGGTGGGAGAATGCGCGCCGTGAGATTCGAGGTCTTCTGGCGCGTCGCGGTGGTGCAGCTGATCGCCATCGCCGTCCTCTCGATCCTGCTGGCAATTGTCTTCCCGCACGGCTTCTTCGAGAGCTGGGGATGGCTCGTCGGGCCGCTGTCCTGGCTGGCCTGCGCCTGGGTCACGGCGAGGGTCGTTGGGCTGGAGCCGGCGCCGACGCTCGTGCGGGCGATCAGCGCGGGACTGGTCAGCCTGCTCTTCGTCCTGGTGGGACTGCACTGGCTCGGCGCACTCGTGGCTATCGGCCTCTTCGCTTATCTCTGCGCGCATCCCTCGGCCGAAGGAACCGTGTGGAGCTAGGGCTGAAGGGCCGCGTCGCGCTGGTGATGGGCGCCAGCCGCGGGATCGGCAAGGCGATCGCGGTGGCGTTGGCGGGCGAGGGGGCGCGAGTGGCGATCGTCAGCCGCTCCGTCGAGAAGCTCGAGCAAGCCGGGGCCGAGATTGGCGCGGCCGCGACGCCGTTCGTCGCCGACACCGCCGACCTCGAGCGGCTCGCCGCTCTCCCGGCAGAGGTCGAGGCGGCGCTCGGGCCGATCGAGGTCCTCGTCCTCAACACGGGCGGACCGCCGTTCGGCGGCGCGCTCGACCATGAGCGAGACGACTGGGAGGCCGCCTATCGCTCTCTCGTGCTGGCGCCTCGCCTGCTCGCCGGCGCGGTCGTCCCCGGCATGCGCGAGCGCGGCTGGGGGCGGATCGTCAACGTCGGCTCCAGCTCCACCCGCGAGCCGCTTCCCGGCCTCAACCTCTCCAACTCCCACCGGATGGCGGCGGTCGGCTTCCTCAAGACCCTCGCGACCGAGGTCGCCGGCGACGGGATCACGGTCAACACCGTCGCCACCGGCCGCTTCGCGACCGAGCGCCTCGCCTCCGCCGACGGCTCGCTCGACGCCGCCGAGGAGGCAGCGCGGCGCGAAGTCCCGGCCGCCCGCCTCGGCCGTCCCGAGGAGTACGGCGACCTCGTCGCCTTCCTCTGCTCCGAGCGCGCCGCCTACCTGACCGGCGCCGTCATCCCGCTCGACGGCGGCCTGCTGCGCTCGGCCTTCTGACGCCGACGGGCCGATATGTCAAGGCATACTTGACATATCGGCCCGTCGGCCCTCAGTCGGGGGTGGGCGCCTCGCGCATCGAGGGGAAGAGGATCACGTCGCGCAGGTTCTCGGCGCCGGCGAGGAGCATCGTCAGGCGGTCGATGCCGATGCCCGAGCCGCCGGCGGGCAGCGAGCCGTACTCGAGCGCCCTCACGAACTCGTCGTCGCTCGGGTAGGGCGACTCCTCGCTCTCGGGGTGCCGGCGCTGGCGCTGGCGGACGAAGTTCTCGCGCTGCATGTCGGCGTCGTTGGTGTCGGTGCCGCCGCCGATGATCTCCATCCCGTCGACGACGCCGTCGAACGCCTCTCCCAGCAGGTCTGGGTGGGCGGTAACGGGCTTAACGGTGGGCCAGAGCTCACGCGGCAGGTCGACGAGGAAGGTGGGCTGGATCAGCTTCGGCTCGATCAGGTTGGCCTGGATCTCATCGACGATCCAGGCCCAGTCCGCGTCGGGGTCGACGTCCTCGTCGAGCAGGTCGACCAGCTCCTCGCGGCTTGCGGTGAGGATGTCGGCGCCGGTCTCCTCGCGAATCGCGTCCCGCAGGGTGATCCGCTTCCAGGGAGCCTTGAAGTCGATCTCGCGGCCGCCGCGCTCGATCACGGTCGTGCCCAGGACCTGCTCGACGACGGTCGACAGCATCTGCTCGGCGAAGGTCATCACGCCCTCGTAGCCGGCGCAGCTGAGGAACCACTCGAGCATCGTGAACTCGGGGTTGTGTTTGGGCGAGATGCCCTCGTTGCGGAAGAAGCGGCTCAGCTCGTAGACGTTCTCGAAGCCGCCGACGATCGCCCGCTTCAGGTAGAGCTCGGTCGCCGTGCGCAGGAACAGTTCGCGGTTGAGCGCGTGGTGGTGCGTAGTAAAGGGGCGCGCCGCGGCTCCCCCCGCGAGGGTCTGCAGGATCGGCGTTTCGAGCTCGACGAAGTCGCGCTCGTTCAGGTAGCCGCGGATCGCGGCGACTAGCTTCGCCCGCATCGCGAACGCCTCGCGCGAGCGCTCGTTGGCCATCAGGTCGAGTTCGCGCCGCCGATAGCGGACCTCCGGGTCGGAGATGCCGTGGAAGAGGTCGGGCGGGTCGCGCAGCGCCTTGCCGAGCAGGACGCACTCCCGCGCCGCCAGAGCCAGCTGGCCGCGCTTGGTCACGTAGAGGTCGCCCTCTACGCCCACGGCATCGCCGATGTCGAGCTCCTCGATCCGGTCGAAGGCCTCGTCGCCGAGGGCGTCGCGGCGCGCGTAGGCCTGGATCGTCCCGGACAGGTCGCGGACGTCGAAGAAGACGGTCTTGCCGTGACCGCGCTGGCCGACCAGGCGACCGGCGATCCGGTAGGAGAACTCGGCGTGCTCACCCTCGCCGAGCGCCTCGGGGTCGTGCGCCTCGAAGATCGTCGAGATCCTGTCGCGGTCGGGCCAGCCCTCGTGGGGGAAGGGATCTATCCCTTCGGCCCGCAACCGTTCGAGCTTCTCGCGACGGACGCTCTCGGTGGAGCCCTCCGAAGGCTCGGCCTTCGAAGGAGCAGCCTCGCTCATGGCACCAGGCCGACCGTCACCCGCTCGTCGCCGCGGTAGTCGAGCCGCGTCTCCGCCTCGCGCAGCAGCTCGCGCATCGCCGCGCCATGGTGGGTGTCGTGCTCGAGCGCGACGCGCCAGCCGCTCGGCGTCTCGGCGAGCAGGCCGCGGATCACGCCGAGCCCGTCGTCGCCGCTCTCGCCCATCACGGCGACCGCCGGCTCGCGGCGGATCTCGGGCGAGCGCTCGTCGATCGAGGTCACGGTGACGTAGGGCAGGTTGGCGATCAGCAGGTCGACGCCCTCGACGTAGTCGGGAATCCCCTCGTCGACGCTCACCTCCAAGTCGATGCCGAGCCTGGCCGCGTTCTCCCGCGCCGCGGCGGCGGCCTCCTCGGAGAGGTCGGACGCGGTCACCCGCAGGTCGGGCCGCTCGCTGAGCAAGGCGAGCGCGATCGCCCCTGAGCCGGTGCCGACCTCGTGCACCCGAGCCCCTTCGGGAAGCTCCGCGCCGACCTCGACCAGCAGCTCGGTCTCGCGGCGGGGGATCAGGACCCGCTCGTCGACGGCGAGCTCGATGTCGCGGAAGCGACAGCTGCCGAGGATGTACTCGAGCGGCTCGCGCTCGACGCGGCGCGCCACGTAGCGCTCGACCTCGGCGCGCATCTCGTCGCTCAGCTCGGCCATCCCGTCGCGATCGAGCTCGGCGACGTCCATGTGCAGCGCTTTGGCGACGAGCGCCCTAGCGTCGGCCTCGGGGGTCTCGCAGCCCGCTGCCGCGATCGACTCCGTGGCCTGCTTGACCGTCTCCCCAGCGCTCACCATCGGCGAGTCTCCCTCCATTCGATCTTCATCGCCTACAACCCGGTTGCGGGTGAGATCGTAGCGGTGGCAGACACCTTCGCGAGGCTACCGTGCCGCGCTCGGACGACGAGCAGCCAGGCGACCCCAGCGAGCATCATCGCGAGGCTCTCCAGCTGCGCCGCGGTGAGGCCGAGGGCCACCTCGTGGTTGCGGCGCAGGAACTCGATCAGGAAGCGCTCCGCCCCGGCGTAGAGCAGGTAGATCGCGAAGAGGACGCCGGCGCGGAAGCGATCGCGAAGCTGCCAGAGCAACCAGGCGCCGAGACCCATCGCCAGCGTCTCGTAGACCGGCGTCGGGTGCACCGTGCGGTCGGTGGGGACCGTACCGTCTGGGTAGGCCATCGCCCAGGGCCCGTCCCATGGCTTGCCGTAGTCGCCGTCGCCGGAGAGCTGGCAGCCGCAGCGGCCGATCGCATAGCCGAGGGCCAGCGCCGGCGCGGCGAGGTCGAGCAGCGCGAGCCCGAGGAAGCCCCGGTACCAGGCCCAGAGCACGACCGCGAGAGCGCCCCCGATCGCTCCCCCGTACCAGACCAGCCCAGAGCCGGAGAAGAGGTTGCCGAGCAGGTCGTCCTTGACGCCATCGTAGTTCTGGACGAGGAAGTAGACGCGCGAGCCGACGACGCCACCGAGGAGCGCCGCGAAGGACATCTCATAGGCCCAGTCGACGGGCTTGCCGATCTCCCCCAGCCGCTTCCAGATCAGCGCCCCGGCGGCAAGGAAGGCGAGGGCGAACATCAGCCCGAAGCTCTGCAAAGTGACGGGCCCGATATGCAGGTCGGGGTACATCTCAGTCCGCGAGCAGCGCCTCGAGCAGCGCCTTCTGGGCGTGCAGGCGGTTCTCGGCCTGGTCCCAGACCGCCGAGCGCTCACCGTAGAGGACCTCGGCGGTTATCTCCTCGCCGGGGTGCGCGGGCAGGCAGTGCAAGACGATCGCGTCGTCCTTGGCGGCGCCGAGCAGGTCGGCGTCGATCCGGAAGGGGGCGAGATCGGCGCGGCGGCGCTCGGCCTCGGCCTCGTCGCCCATGCTGACCCAGACGTCGGTGTAGACGGCATCGGCCCCGGCGACGGCGTCGCGCGGGTCCTCGGTCAGCTTCGCCCCGTGACCGTCCTCGAGCCGATATCCGGAGGGGGATGCGACGACCACCTCCACGTCCGTCAGGGCACCGGCGATCGCGAGCGAGCGAGCGACGTTGTTGCCGTCGCCGACGTAGGCGAGGCGAAGGCCGGCCAGCTCGCCGCGGCGCTCGCGCAGGGTGAGCAGATCGGCAAGCGCCTGGCAGGGATGGTGGAGCGGGGTGAGCGCGTTGACGACCGGCACCTCGGCAGTGCCGGCGAGCTCTGCCACCGCCTCATGCGAGCCCGAGCGGATGACGATCGCGTCGACGTAGCGGGAGAGGACCCGGGCCGTGTCGCCAATCGACTCGCCGCGCGAGAGCTGCAGCTCGTCGCCGCGCAGGACGACGGGGTGGGCACCGAGCTCGGCGATCCCGACCTCGAAGGAGATCCGCGTCCGGGTCGAGGGCTTTTCGAAGACGAGCGCGACGGCGCGACCGGCGAGGGCGTCGGCCCCGACCCGTTCGCGCCTGCCCGCCTTCAGCTCGGCGGCGCGGTCGAGCAGCCGGGCGAGCTCGAAGGCGCCCAGCTCCTCCCCGGTGAGGAAGTCCCGCTTGTCCGTCACTCTTCCCTCGCGCTCACGGTGAACGGATACTAGGCGGGTGCGGTTCACCGCGATCAGCTGGAACCTGTTCCACGGGCGAGATTTCCCTCCCGACCCGTCGCTCTTCACATGGCGCTCGCGCCTGCTGGGGATCGAGGCGCGGGGCAAGACCCACGTTCAGGTCAACCGCGACCTGGTGGACGAGTTCGCCGAGGTGCTGGCGGGCGCGCGGTGGGACGTCGCGCTGCTGCAGGAGTGCCCGCCGCGTTTCGGGGCGCCTCTGGCGGAAGCCTGCGGGGCGGAAGGGCACAGGGTCCTCACCTCGCGCAACTCGATGAGCGGGCTGCGCGCCGCCCTCGCCCGCCTCAATCCCGATCTGATCGCCTCCGCCGAGGGGGGGTCGAACTTGACCCTCGTGCGCAGGGCCGGCGCGCTCGGCGCGATCGTCGATGAGCGCGAGGTCGCGATCCACCTGGGCGCGCCCGAGCGGCGCGCGATGTCGTTCGTGCGCACATCGTCCGGCGTCTGCGTGGCCAACCTGCACGCGACGAGCGACCAACCGGCGCTGGCGACCGAGGACGTGCTCAAGGCCGCGCAGACGTGCATCGGTTGGGCTGGAGACTCGTCGCTGCTCTTCGGCGGCGACCTCAACCTGCGCCCCGGCGAGGACCCAGGCGTCTTCGACGTGCTGCGCGAGCGGTTCGGCCTCACGGGCTCGACGGCACCCGGCGCGATCGACCACCTGCTGTCGAGAGGCCTGAAGGTCGCGGAGAGCTCGGCTGCCTGGCCGGCCGAGCGGCGCGAGCTGCGTCGCGGAGAGCTGGCGCTGCGCCTCTCCGACCACGCTCCCGTAGAGGCGAGCTTCGAAACGGGTAGGACGAACGCGATGCGAGCAGGGATGCGATAGTCAAGCGGGAAGA
>Ga0068868_100001253_pt1 | contig 17445 bp, 18 predicted proteins | sample KBSMisM42_FD_64660 | JGI IMG/M metagenome (GOLD analysis project Ga0068868, IMG submission 64660) | Miscanthus rhizosphere microbial communities from Kellogg Biological Station, Michigan, USA - KBS Miscanthus M4-2 | ecosystem: Host-associated > Plants > Roots > Rhizosphere > Soil ...
GGGCGCGCGGCGTTGCGTTCGCGGAGCGTGCGCAGGACGCCGACGCCGTCGAGTTTCGGCATGCGCAGATCGAGCAGGACGACGTCCGGCTTCTCGCGCTCGATCACCTCCACCGCCTCCTCGCCGTCGCTGGCCTCGGCCACGACTTCGATGTCGGGCACGAGCGCGAGGAGGCTGCGAAGGCCCTGGCGGACGATGGTCTGGTCCTCGACGATGCAGATGCGGATCACGCGGCGGCTCCGAGCGGCAGCGTGACGTGGAGCGCGAAGCCGCGGCCGCGCGTCGACGTCACTTCGAACGTCCCTCGGGCTTGTTGCACCCGCTCGCGAAGGCCGAGGAGGCCGTTGCCGAAGCGGATGTTGTCGGCGCCGACACCGTCATCGCGCGCGTCGATCGAGAGCGTCTGATCGTCCGTCTTCAGGCTCAGCCAGAGATTGCGCGCGCCGGAGTGGCGGACCGCGTTCGTCACGATTTCCTGCACCGTTCGCAAAGCAATTTCGGCGATGTTCGCGTCAGCCACCGCAAGCTCGCGCGGGAAGTCGAGATGAAGCGACGGCGTCACGATGACGTCGCGCAGCGATTCGAGCGACGACGTCAGATTCACCGGCTCGTCGTTGCGAAGGCGGCTGACGACGTCGCGAACGTCCGCCAGGAGGTGCTTCGCGATCGACTTGCTCTTCTCGACGTGCTCCTTCGCGTCGCCCGTCGCGAGATGGCCGGCCACTTCGAGATTGAGACTGAGCGCGGTGAGGTGATGGCCGAGGAGGTCGTGGAGATCGCGAGCGATGCGGAGGCGTTCCGAGGTGCGGCTGCTGATCTCGAGCAGCTCCGTGGTCATGCGCAACTCGGCATTGGCCTCGGCCAGCGATTTCCGCGCCTCCATCTCCGAATGCGCGACGTGCATCGAGAAGAGGGAGAAGAGCGAGAAGGCGAAGTAGACGAGCGCGTAGATGACCGGCGAGGCGTCAGTTCTCGCGACGATCGCGCCGAGGACGATGCAGTTGATGGCGATGGCGACGATGGCGACGCGCGGACGGTACGCGCCGAGTTGCGCTGCGATGATCACCAGCAGCACTGGTTGAAAGCCGGTCGGCTGTAGAGCGACGCAGACATACGCCGCCAGCGTTTCGACGACGATCATCGAAATTCTCGTCGGCGTGCCGCATCCGGGGCGCGTGCCGAGGAGGAACGCGACGATGAAGATGATGAAGGCGGTGAAGAGCAGCGCGGCACGCGGACCGGCTAACGAACGGTACTGCGCCTGCCACAACACACTCGGAATTCCGATGATGATCCAGGTCAGAACTCCGACCCACTTCATCTTCTGTTCGTTCACGTTCATCGCATTCTAGGCGGGCACGGCCCGCGGCGTTGGTTGCCCAAGGCTCAGTCGACACTGCAGTTTTGAATTTCCATCGCACAGACTCCTGGGTTCCGGGAGATGTCTGAGTGGTGACTTAGAAGTACACGCGCGCACCTGCGGTGGTCACGCGCCGCACCTGCATGTACGACAGCTCGCTGCCGCGCGCGCCGGCGAATTCGGTGTCGATGGCGTAGATGCTGACGTTGGCGCGCACGCGGAGCGACAGCGTAGCGCGCGCGAGCAGCGATCCGTCGCGCAGATTGGCGATGGCGATCAGCTCGAGGTCGAGTTTGTCGTGCGGGACGTCGAGGCGGACGAAACCGTAGTTGCGCGCCATGCGCAGCGGCGAATAGGCCGCATTGACGGCGCGGAAGGATCGCTCGTCGTGCGCGAAATCGGCGGCGGATCGAAAGGCGCGGAAGGCGTTTTCGTCGAGTCCATCGCCGCCGTAATACAGCTCGGCCACGGCGTTGACGCTATTGCGGAACGTGTACTGCCCGCCGATCAGCGCGTGGCGCCGGGCGATCTCGCCGTGCAGTTCGAGCGCATCGCCGAAGACGCGCGCGGCGCTGATGCCTTGCTGTGTGCCGCCGCCGTCGCGGCGGAAGTGGAGCGAGACGTCGGTGCCGGCGACGAGACGATAGACGCGTCCGGCCACTGCGCCGTCATCGAGCGCGTAGAGCGAGACATTCGTGCCGCGGATGAAGAGATCGGTGCGGATCATGTCGACGCCGACGTTTGCGGAGCGGCGATCGGACGGATCGGCGGGATTCTTTTTAGGACTGACGAACGCGGTCGGATTCCAGGCGTAACCGGTGCCCCATTTTTCGATGACGCGTCCAATGGTGACGTCGAGCCACGGTTTCGGATTGAGTTGTACGAACGCTTCGCCGACGTCTGCGCGTTGGTTTCCGCCCTCCTCCGCATCGCCGCGAAGTTTGAGATGGAACTTCCAGGCGCGACTTTCGGGGGCGGCGTCGAGGAACGCGACGGCATCGGCGGAGCCGCTGCGGTACGGCAGGTTCGCGATGTTGCGCGGGTTCAGTGCCGACGCGGCGTTCGCAGGCGTGAGCTGCCATTCCGTGCCGGCAGAGCCGAAGAATTTGAAGGTTTCGGCGTGAATCGATGTCGCGACGATCAACATCGTCGCGATGATGATCGTCTTCACCATTTGCCGAGCGCGTCCTTCGTGAACATCTTTTCGGCGTTTTCTTTAGGGGTGAGATTCGCGTAGCGCATCACGGTGCGGTTGCCGGGACGCAGCAGGTCGTCGATCTCGATCTCCGTCACCACGCGGCGTCCGGCCATCGTTCCGTACGCTTTGTAGGTGGCGCGCTTGATCAGCTTTCCGGAGACGACGTAAAAGTCGGCGCGGCGCGGCTCGTACGACTGCTTGTCGATCCAGAGCCGCACGCGGTTGTAGGCGACGGAAGGATCCTTCGCCACGAGATCGATCACGAACGCGTCGCCATCCTCGGCCACGGCCGTCGCGTTGTAGTCGACGGTGAAACTCGTTCGGGCGACGTCGCCGTTCGAGGCCTGGCCCATCAGCCGCTGCAGCGGCGAGATGCGGATCGGCCGGCTCGCGCTCGGCAGATAGATCCACATGGCGTCGCGCAGCATGAGCAGGTATTTGCCCTTCTCCGTCTGCGGGAAGGTGAACTCGACGACGCTGCGGTCGCTGCTCTTTCCGTAGACGCGAAAGCGCGAAGTGTCGGTTTTTCCGCCGGTCGCGAACGAGGTCAGCTCGACGTCGACGGAGAAGCTCTCGATCGGATTGCGGAAGACGTCGGAGCGCGCGAGAACGGCGGCGGCCTTGTCGTCAGCGTGCAGCGACATTGCGACGAAGAGAAATGAGATGGCAATGAGTCGTTTCATGGTTAGCCCTCAGATGTGTCCCAACGCGTCGACGATCTTCAGCCGCGACGCTTTCAGCGCGGGGAGGATCGACGACAGCGTCGACGTGATGACGGCGATGAGGAAGGCGGTGACGAGAATGCCGGGCTGCAGCATCACCCGCAGCGGGTAGCCCTGCGTGTAGCCGGGAGGCGGCGGAAGCATGATGTGTACGCGGTTGATGAGGCTGGAGATGCCGGCGCCGCACAGCAGCCCCGCCACTCCCCCAATCACGCCGATCATCAGCCCCTCGGCCAGGAACATCCGCCAGACGCTCGCGCGCGTCGTGCCGATGGCCATCATCGTGCCGATCTCGCGCGTGCGCTCGAAGATCGACATCACGATCGTGTTGGCCACGCTGAAGATCACGATGGCGAAGACGACCATCCCGATGAAGCCGAAGATGCCGTTATAGAGCGCCACGACCTGGTGATAGAAGGTCGCCAGCTGCGACCAATCCTTCATCTCCAGCGCCCAACGGTTTTTCGCGAAGAGCGAGGTGAGACTGGCGCGGACGGCGGCCGTGTCGTCGGTGTCGTTGAGCATGACCAGCAGGCGCTCGACTTTCGTCGTCTGCAGGAGCTGCTGCGCGCCGGCCAGCGGCATCTTGACGGCGCGGTCGTCGTACTCCTTCACGCCGCTCATGAAAACGCCGGCCACGCGCACGTCGATGGCGTTGAGCGAGCCGGAAGTCGTGGTCGACATCAGCGTCAGGTAATCGCCCGGCTTGGCGTGCATCGATGCCGCGAGACCGCGTCCGATGATGATGGCGTCCGATTCGTTGTTGGGTAGATCCGTTCCGGCTACGAGGCGCTGCGCGTTCATGGCCTTGTCCTCTTTCGGCTCGACGCCGGTGGCGATGAAGGTCTCCGACTTGTCGCCGTTGCTGACCAGGCCCATTAGCGTGATCTGGGCGGTGGTCATGCGCACGCGCTTGTCGTTCTGGATGGCACGGCGCAGTTGCGCCACATCCTCCAGTCCGTACTCGAGCGGCTTCCTGGCCTCGGCGCGCTCGAAGCCGGCTTTGTAGATCTGCAGATGTCCCAGCCGGTTGCGGATGGTGCTCTCGCGCAGGCTGTGGAAGGTGATGGCTTTGTAGCCGCCGAAAAGAATCAATCCAACCGCGCCGAAGACGATGACCAGCAGCGTGATGGCCGAGCGGCGGCGATTGCGGAAGACGTTGCGAAGGGCGAGTTTGGTCAGCATGTCGGTTCCTTTACGAAGCGCGCGCTTCGAGCAGCGGTTCGTTGACGATCGCGCCGTCGTGCATGCGCACGCAGCGCCGGGCGCGCGACATCAGAGCGGGATCGTGCGTGGCGAAAATGAAAGTGCAGCCGGTCCCGGCGTTGAGCGTTTCCAGTAAGTCGAGGATCTTCGCGGCGGTGACGGAGTCGAGATTCGCGGTCGGCTCATCAGCCAGCACGAGCTTCGGCTGCCCGGCCATGGCCCGGGCGATGGCCACGCGCTGCCGCTGACCACCGGAGAGCTGATCAGGACGCTGCCGCGCCTGATCGCTGAGTCCGACCTGCTCCAGCCACTCCAGCACGCGCTTGCGCCGCGCAGCCGCCGGCACATGCTGCAGCAGCAGCGGGTACTCGACGTTTTCGTACGCGGTGAGCACCGGAATCAGATTGAACGTTTGGAAGATGAAGCCGAGGGTGTGAAGGCGCGTGGAGGCGAGCCGGTGGAGCGGGACGGGCGTGACGTCGACGCCGTCGATGACGATTCGTCCCGAGTCGGGTTTATCGATACAGCCGATGAGGTTGAGCAGCGTGGTCTTGCCGCTGCCGGACGGGCCCGCCAGCGCGAGGAAATCGCCGTGGTCGACGTCGAGTGAGACGCCGGTCAGGGCGCGGACATTCACGCGTCCCAACGGGTACGTTCGGGTCACGTCGAGCAGGCGGATCAGTGGTGGCTGGTGCATCGGTATCTCCTTCGCCGCCCAATCTAGGCGCCGGCCGGAGGCACCGCATGTGCAGGAAGAACGGCGTCCGCATCATGACTTTCGGCATACCCACCGAAAATCGACGTTTGACGCGGAGAGTGCGGTAGAGCACAATCGGCCGAAAACGTAGTAGGAGAGGAAACAAACTGATGGCGACAACGAGTAAGAAGAAGAGCGGCGGCAGCGGACTGTCCGCGCTAGTTACCCCGAGCAGCGATCTGGCGGCAATCGTCGGCAGCAATGCCATGCCGCGCAGCGAGATCACCAAGAAGGTGTGGGACTACATCAAGGCCAATGGCCTTCAGGACCAGACCAACAAGCGGATGATCAACGCGGACGACAAGCTGCGGAAGATCTTCAACGGCAAGAACCAGGTCTCGATGTTCGAGATGACGGCTCTGGTCAGCAAGCACCTGAAGGCCTAGGCCGGGCCGACACGGCCGGCGGCGTTGGTTGCCTTCGGCTCCGTCCACATTTGCGCACTGAGGAAAGGCCGGCGTAATGCCGGCCTTTTTGCGTCTGTAGTTGCGCGCGCGCCTACCGGATGCCGGTGTCGATGTTCACATCCACGCGCGTGACGGTGTTCGCGTGGATGTCGACCACCTTCGGCAGGTCGGAAGTGCGGTCGATTCCGTTCGGCTTCAGATCGATCGTGTACTTTGCCGGCGCGGCGAGATCGATCAGATACAAACCCTGGGAATCGATGTCGACGGTGAAGAGCAGGTTCGTCTTCGCCTCGTTCCACACCTCAATCTTGCGCGCGGCGTAGGCGGACGGCGGCGTCGGACACGGATTTCCGTCACGTTCCGGACCGGGACAGTTCGGTCCGATCGTGACTACGCCGGAAAGCCGGCCATGATCCGCGGCCGATCCTGATGCCGCGGACTTGCCGTCTGTCGGCGACGTCGGACTATGGCAAGCGATGACGACGGCGAGAAGAGCGGTCGCAAAAGCAGAGCGTTGGGGGCGCATCGCGCTATTGTAGTCATCCACGCGGCGATGGGCGCCGTAAAGATCGCGAGGGAGAGCCATGAAACGATCCATTTTGGTAGCCGCTGCCGTAATTTTCACCGCCTGTGCGTCGTCGCCGTCGATTTCCTCCGACTACTCGCCGGGCGACGCCGAAAACGCCATCCGCCGTGCCAACGCCGATTTTGCCGCCAACGCGCGCGCCGGCAATGCGGGAACGCTGGTCGACAACTACTACGCGCCGGATGCCGAGGTCATGGCGCCGAATCTGCCGGCCTTCCGAGGCCGGGACGCCATCCGCGCGTTCTGGACGGCCTTCCTCGCCACCGGTTCGGTCGACGTCGCGCTGACCAGCACGAACGTCACGCAGCCGTCCAGCGACGTGGCCATCGAGACCGGACGCTACGACCTCTCCCTTCGTCCAGCGAGCGGTCAGGCCGTCAAAGACGCCGGCAAGTACATGGTCCTCTGGAAGAAATCGAATGGTCGCTGGTGGGCCGTCGAGGACATCTTCAACTCCGATATGCCCGCGCCGAAGTAAACCGGGTACATCCATTGCTCCGCACAGCCGTTTGCGGAGCGAGAGATGAAGAAATACCTGGGACTTTTCAAGCAGACCATCACCGAATTCAGCCAGGACAAAGTGCCGCGCCTCGGCGCGGCGCTGGCCTACTACACGATCTTTTCGCTGGCGCCGCTGCTGCTGATCGTCATCGCCATCGCCGGCCTCGCCTTCGGACACGACGCCGCGCAGAACAAGATTTTCGCGCAGCTCCACGGTGTGCTCGGCGCCAGTACCGCCGAAGGCGTGCAGGAGATGGTGAAGAACGCGGCCAAGCCGAAAAGCGGCACCGTGGCCACGATTCTCGGCATCGTCACGCTGCTCCTAGGGGCGTCGGGCGTCTTCGGCCAGCTCAAGGACGCGCTCAACACGATCTGGGACGTGAAGCCGAAAGAAGGCCGCGGCATCATGGGGATGATCAAGGATCGCTTCCTCTCCTTCGCCATGGTCTTCGGCCTCGGCTTCCTGCTGCTCGTGTCGCTCGTGATCGATACGGCGATCGCGGCCATGGGCAAATACGCCGGTAATCACCTTCCCGGCGGCGAGGCGCTCTGGCACATCGTGGAACTGGCCTTCTCGTTCTGCGTGATCACGGTGCTGATGGCGGGGATTTTCCGCTTGCTGCCCGATCTGAAAATCGAATGGCGCGACGTCTGGTTCGGCGCGGCTCTCACGTCGCTCCTCTTCGTGCTCGGCAAGTTCGCGCTCGGGATCTACTTCGCGAAGAGCGCGGTCGGATCGAGCTTCGGCGCGGCCGGATCGCTCGTCCTGGTCCTGCTGTGGGTCTACTACTCCGCGCAAATCCTCCTCTTCGGCGCCGAGTTCACGCAGGTCTTCGCGCGCTCGCACGGCAGCCTGAAACAGGAAGCGGATGCGAAGCGGACGGTGAAGGAGAAAGAGGAACAGGCGCCGCCACCGGCACAAGCAGCAAAGCCGGTCGTGGTCTACAAGAACGCGCCATCGAAGGGTGGCGGAGCGGGAATCGCGAAGATGGCCGCCGGCGGCGTGGCCGGATTGGTGATCGGCGCACTGGTCGGCGGCGTCAGCGCGACGATCGTCGTGGTGAAGTCGGTGAAGAAGCTGTTTACGCGGTAGCGATCATTTCGACCGCGTCGCCTTCGTCATCAGCCCGATGCCGACGGCGATCGCCGCGGCGCCGGCGGCGAGCCATGAGGAGTTCGCCCTTGCGTTCTTGACGCCGCGTTTGATCGACCGCGTCGCGCTGTGGCGTTTTTTATAAGCAAGCCCATCCAGTTCCATGACGCTGCCCTTGACGCTCGGCGTATCGAGAATTTTGCCGATGGCCCAGATCGTCAGCGGCGGAATCAGCCGTGTCAACGTAGTGTGAGTCGGGGATTTGACGTTCATCACGTCCTCCTGCGAAGAGAAGAGCAAGGTCCGGGCCGCTTGGGAGATGTCAGGGTGACAACTTCACTTCGCGCACGGCGTCCGCGGGGCCGCAGATGTAGAGCTGATCATCGGGTTGAATGATCACGTCCGCCGTCACCGGCACAAACGCGCCATCGCGCTCGATCGCCAGCAGCGAGCAGCCTTGTTGCCGCAAGCCGAGGTCGCGCAATGCAGTCGTTGAACGCGCGGTAAAGCGCTCCACGCGGCGATGCTCATCGCGCGAGCGCGCCACGCGTCCCAGGAGTCTCGACGACAGCATCTCGCCGGAGATGTCGGAGATCGACAGCGCGAAGTCGGCGCCGGCGCGGTAGATGTTGTCGATGTTGCGCGAGTGATTGACGCGCGCGATCACCGGCACGTCGGGTGCCGCGTCGCGCGCGATCACGGTCGCGAAGAGCGTGGAGTCGTCACTGTTCAGCGCCAGCACGACCGCGCGGCACTCGTGCAGCGCCGCGCGTTGCAGCACCGAGGAATCGAGAACGTTGCCCACGATGTCGACGTCCGGCGCCGGCTGACGCTCGACGACGCGCACTTCCTCGCCGGCATCGGTGAGCAGCTCATGCACCTTGCGGCCGACTTCCCCGAACCCGGCGATCAGATACGGACCGTTGCGGCGCAGGAACCGGCTGCCGATCATCGCCGCGGCGCGGTCGAGCGACGCGGCATCGCCGGCGAGCTCCAGGATCGCGCCCGGTTCGATGATCATCGCTGCATCGCAGCGCGCGTGCAGGCGATTGCGCATCCATTGTCCGACCACGATCGCACCCGACGCCGCGCCGAGGTTGGAGGAGGCGAGCGTGACGCCGGCGAGTGGACTCGCCGCGGCCACGCGGATTTCTCGTCGCTCCAGCGGCAAATGCTCGGCGCCCGGCAATCGCGGACTGATGCGATCGCTGGCATGCGCCGCCAGCGCCGCCGCCACGATGTGCCGCGGTGTGTACGCGGCCGTAGCGCCGGCCAGCTCCATCGGCTTCCGATGCGCCGGCTCCTCCACGAACGCGAAAATCTCGCCGCGAAACCCCATCTGCCGCGCGCGAAGAATCAGCGCCGCGTTTTCTTCATCGCGTCCGTTGGCAACGAGCGCCCGCGCGTGCGGCAAGCGGCAGACGTCGAGCGCGTCCTCCTCGTCGCGGGTGAAGACGGCGGGCAGTCCGCGTTCGAGCACCGCGCGCGCGGCGCTTTCGTCGGTCTCGACGACGATCGAGTCGACGTCGTGATCGGCCAGCCGCTGCAACAGCGTCTCGACCGCGGGGCCGTAGCGATAGACCACGACGTGATTGGCCATCTTCGGCGCGATGCGCGGCACGCGGCGCTCGAATCGCTCTTCCAGAAACGGGACGAGGAAAATCGGCACGATCAGGAAAACGAGAAAGACGCCGGCGAACTGCACGACTACCACAAGCACAACCATGGCCGGATCGCGCCAATGGCTGTCGGCGCCGTAGCCGGTCGTGCTCAGCGTCTCGGCGGCCCATTCGAAGCTGTCCCAGAACGTGCGCGGCTTGTGTTCGAGCCGCGCCATCCCGGCTTGATAAAGCAGCGCCGAGGCGATCAGAAACAGGAGCAGACCCGCGACGAGCCACAGCAGGCGCCGCGTGGAACGGTGCATGGTTCAATTGTAGTGGCCATGCTCCTCTGCACCGTCCGCACGTGTCACCAGCCGCTCGTGCGCGAGGATCGCCGCGTGATCTGCGCGCGCGGCCATTCGTTCGACGTGGCGCGCAGCGGCTATATCAACCTGCTGCAGCCGCAGGACCGGCGATCGAAGCAGCCCGGCGATACATCGGATGCGGTCGCGGCGCGGCGCCGTCTGCACGATCGCGGCGTGACTGCGCCGTTGCGCGACGCCATCGCGGCGATGGCCAATGTGAAACCGGACGACGCCGTTCTCGACGCCGGCTGCGGCGACGGCTTCTACCTAGGAACGCTCGATTGCGATGCGCACGGCGTCGACATCTCCCCGCCCGCGATCGAAGCCGCCGCGAAGCGCTATCTCGATTGCGAATGGATCGTCGCCAACGCCGACCGCTTCATTCCGTACGGTGACGCGACGTTCACGCGTGTCATGAGCATCACCGCGCGCATGAACAGCAGCGAGTTCCGGCGCGTCCTTCGCGACGATGGCCGGCTCCTCGTCGCCATTCCCGCGCCCGACGATCTCGTCGAACTGCGCGGCGCCGGACGCGATCGGATCGAACGGACCATCGAGACGTTCGCGAACGAATTCGCGATCGTCGACCAACGTCGCGCCTTAACGATTGCCGATCTCGATCGCGATGCCGTCCACGACGTCCTGCTTTCGATCTACCGCCCGCGCGACATCGAACGACTGGAGCCGATGCGCGTCACCTTCAGCCTCGACCTCCTCCTCTTCGCTCCACGCTGACGCTACAATCCGCCGCCCGATGTCCGAGCCGTATTTTTCGATCGTCATCCCGACCTACAAACGCCTGCCGATGCTGCTGCGCGTGCTCGATGCACTCGACGCGCAGGTCGATGCGCCGGAGTTCGAGGCGATCGTGATCGACGACGGCTCCGGCGATGACACGCCCTCGGTCATCAGCGAGCGGATTGCGAAACATTACGCGCTCACCTTCCGCTCGCAGCCGAACGCCGGACCGGGCCGCGCGCGCAATCACGGCGTTTCGCTGGTGAGCGGACGCTACGTCATCTTCATCGGCGACGACACCGTCCCCGAGCCGCGATTTCTGGCCGAGCATGCGCGCATCCACCGCGACGCCAACGACGACCGTCTGACCGCCTGTCTCGGCTACACCGGCTGGCCTCCCGGCGAGCGCGTGACCGCGTTCATGGACTACATCAACGATTACGGCCTGCAGTTCGGCTACAAACTGATCCGCGACGGTGAGATCGTCCCCTTCAATTTTTTCTACACGTCGAACATCTCCATCGATCGCATGGTCCTCGGCCACGAACCGTTCGACACAACCTTTCCCGCCGCGGCCTGGGAGGACATCGAGCTCGCCTTCCGCCTCGACTCGTTCGGCCTGAAGATCCGCTACAACGCGAAGGCGGTCACGCGCCACTACCACCCGATGACCGTCGATTCCTTCGCCCGCCGCCAGTACACCGTGGGCCGCTCCGGCGCGATCTTCTACCGCAAGCACCCCGAACTGGCCGGCTTCCTCGGCGTCCACGAGCTCGAAACGCGCACGCTCGCCGACGAACGCCGCCTCGCGCATCTCCGCCGCCGCGCGCGATTAGGCGAACGCTTCCGTGTACTGGCCACGAACCGCGTATTCGAGACGCTGATGCGGGAGCATTACTTGCGGGGGTTGCGCGATGGGTTAGCAACCCCGAGATCCTGACGGATCGCTTCGCGATCCGCAGGATAGAGTTAGAAAAAATGTTCATCACGTTCGAAGGCATCGAAGGTTCCGGCAAGTCGACGCAACTGCGGCGGCTCGCGGAGCGCATTCCGGGCGCGGTCATCACCAAGGAGCCCGGCGGCACGCCGCTGGCCGACCGCATCCGCGCCATCCTGCTCGACAGCAGCTCGCAGCTCGATCCGGTCGCGGAGTTGTTTTTGTTCGCCGCGTCGAGGCGGCAGAACGTCATCGAGGTCATCAAGCCGGCTCTGGATCGCGGTGCGGTCGTGCTGTGCGACCGCTTCACCGACTCCACGCTCGCGTACCAGGGATTCGGACGGCTGATCAACCTCGATCAATTGCGCACGCTCAACGCCTGGGCGACCGATTCGCTCACGCCCGACCTCACGCTGCTGTTCGATCTGCCGGAAGAAGTCGGATTGACTCGCGCGCGCTCGCGCAACGCCGGCGCCGCGCAGGATGAAGGGCGATTCGAGGCGGAGGATCTGCGTTTTCATCGACGCGTTCGCGAGGGATATCGAACGCTGGCCGTCGCCGAGTCGGAACGGTTTGCATTGATCGATGCTGAGGGATACGCGCACGACATCTTCGCGCGCGTGGTCGCCGAAGTGCAGAACAGAACGGGGCTGCTGCGATGAGCGCGACCGCGGAACTGCTCCTGCACACGGCGCAGCGCGGCGAGCTGCATCACGCCATCCTCTGCTACGGGCCGAATCCGGCGACGTTGCGCGAGGTGGCCGTCCGCATCGCCAAGACGCTCAACTGCCTCAATGGGACGGAAGGGGACGATTGCACCGCGTGTACGCGCATCGAGCGGCGCATGCATCCCGACGTGCACTTCATCGAAGTGGCCGGCGAGCGGAAGATGATCAGCGTCGAGCAGATCCGGGAGATGGTGGCGGCGGCCGCGCTGCGTCCGTACGAAGGGCGCAACAAGGTCTTCATCATCGATCCGGCGCACGCGCTGAGCGTCGGCGGCTCGAACTCGCTGCTCAAAACGCTCGAGGAGCCGGCCGGCGACACGACCTTCATCCTACTGACGCGATCGCCCGATCTCCTTCTGCCGACGATCCGCTCGCGCTGCCAGCCTGTGTTCATCGGCGGTGAGGCGAAGATGAACGACAAGCTGGCTGCCTCGATCGTGGCCGGCCTGACGCGCTTCTCCGACGATCGCGATTCCGCTGCACTGCTGGGTATCGCCGCGCTCGTCGCCTCCGAGGACGACGTCAGCGATGCCGTCGCGCTCCTCGGCAAGGTCCTCTGCGACGCCGTGGCCGGGCGCGTTCCGCTGTCGATCGATCACGACCGGCTGCTCGCTGCAGCGGATGCGATCACGAACGCCATTCGCTGGCTCACGGTCAACGCGGACGCCCGGATGATGGTCGAACAGGCGCTCGCGGAGCTGGTTACGTAACCGGTTACAAAAAAAGCCGGCCCCGCTTTTGGCGGGGCCGGCGAAATCTACTGGATTGGGTGGGTGCGAACGCTCGGGTGGAGTGAATTTCTGGATCGGTAAGATTCAAAGAAGAATTCAAGCGGTGAAACTGGAGGCGGGCTGTTACTTCAGAAAGCTAATCCGCCCCCACGTCATCCAGTAAACCTTTAATTTTTCAACGACGCGTTGGATTATCTCACGACCTTGTGAAACTTTTCACCATGTAACAGCAACGTGACAACCTGCTGAACTGCTGAGAGATAACCAACATTTTCGGAACGGCGGTAAAGCTACTACAGAACGACTGTTCGGTCAATCTACGTACGAACTCGATTTAAGGTTTCGGTGTGTCGCGTACGCCTTATGCCGATCCGATGCCTGGTCCCGCGCTCGGGTACACTTCGCGCCCCCATGCCCCGCAAAAAACGCGTCGTTGGAACTGCCGGACACATCGATCACGGCAAGACCGCGCTCGTCCGCGCACTGACCGGCGTCGACACCGATCGGCTCCCCGAGGAGAAGAAGAGGGGGATCACGATCGATCTGGGGTTTGCGAGCTGGTTCACCGACGACTACCAGATCGGCTTCATCGACGTTCCGGGCCACGAGCGCTTCGTCAAGAACATGCTGGCCGGCGTCGGCGGCATCGACAGCGCGCTGCTGGTCGTGGCCGCGGACGAGTCAATCAAGCCGCAGACGCGCGAGCACTTCGCCATCTGCCGCCTGCTCGACATTAAAACGGGAGTCGTGGCCATCACGAAGCGCGACCTTGTCGAAGACGACATCGTCGATCTCGTCCGCCTCGAAATCGAAGAGCTCGTGGCCGGCAGTTTCCTGGCGGGCAAACCGATCGTTCCCGTCAGCAGTGTCACCGGCGCCGGCCTCGATGACCTCCGCCGCGCGCTCCTTACCTCGGTTTCTGAAGCCGAAGACCGCGATGCCGCCACGCGCGTGTTCCGCCTGCCGATCGACCGCGTCTTCACGATGAAGGGATTCGGCTCCGTGATCACCGGCACGACCTACGCGGGCCGCCTGAACATTGATACCGACGTCGAAGTCCTGCCCGGCGGAAAGCGCAGCCGCGCACGCAACATTCAGGTTCATGGCGAAGCCCGCGATTACGCGTCGGCAGGCGAAAGAACGTCCGTCAATCTTCCCGACATCGACCTCGATCAACTCCACCGCGGCCAGCAGCTCGTTACGCCGAATACGTTGCGGACGTCGCAGGTCATCACGGCGCGCCTCGATCTGCTGCCCGATGCGAAGCCGCTCAAAGAGCAGACGCGCATCCGTTTTCATCACCTCTCCGCCGAGCTCCTCGGCAGCATCCGTTTCGTCGATCAGACGGCGGAGCTGAAGCCGGGAACGTCCGCGTACATCCAGGTGCGGCTCGAATCACCAGTCGTCGCCGTGGCCGGCGATCGCTTCGTCATCCGCCGCTATTCGCCCGCGCTCACCGTCGGCGGCGGCGTGATCCTCGACGCGCATCTGCCGAAGCTGAGCCGCAACACGCGAGGAGAATTGCTCGACACACTCGGCGCGGGAACGCTGCAGGAACGCGTCGAACTGATGGCTAAGCTGGAAGGGCTGCGCGGCCTGACCATGCACGAAGTTCAGGCGCGCACCGGCGTCCGCATCGAGACGCTGACGAAGGAGCTGAAGAACGTGCCGCATCTCGCCGACAGCGGCGAGCGGCGCTGGATCCATCACGACGTCCTCATCGACTTTCGCCGCAAGTCAATGGAGTTCCTCCGCGCCTATTTTGAAGAGAACCGCATGGCGCTCAACGTCCCGAAGAGCGAGTTCGTGCAGAAGCTGCTGCCGCGCAACGCCGACGGCGCGATGATCAACTTCCTGCTGCAGGATCTCGCGCGCGAGAAGATCGTGGCCATCGCCGGCGACGCGCTCGACATCCCCGGCCGCTCCAAAACCCTCGGCGGCGCCGAAGGCGAGCTGGCGCGCATGATCGAGTCGCGCTTCGCCGAAGCCGGATTAGCGCCGCCGCCGGTTTCCGAACTGATCAACGAGCGCACGCAGAAAGCGCGCGTGATCGAAGGCGTGATTGGCTTCCTGGTCAAGCAGGGAACGCTGGTCCGCCTCGCCGAAGGCATTTACGTCCACCGCGACGCCCTCGCCGCCGCCCGCGAGCGCATCAGCACCCGCGCCGGCGACATGATTGACGTCGGCGCGTTCAAAGAGTATTTCGGCCTCTCCCGCAAGATCGCGATTCCGTTGCTGGAGTGGATGGACCGCGAAGGCGTGACGAAGAGGGTGGGCGACTCGCGGAGAGTGCTGTCGGCGAACGCTGTACAATCGGCACGTGACTGACATTGCCGAAATTCGCAAGCTTCCCGTCCCCGAGCGGCTCCGGCTGGTCGGGGAGATCTGGGAGTCCATCCTGGACGCACCGGAGCTTCTCCCGGTTTCCGAAGAGCTGGTGGCAGAACTTCACAGACGGCTCGATTCACACCACGCGTCACCAGAAAACAGTGAACCGTGGGAAGCCGTCGACCGGCAGATTTTCGGAGCTGATTGAAACGACGCGTCATCGTCCATCCTGAAGCGCGCGCCGAGCTTGCCGAAGCCGCTGCGTGGTACGGCCGCAAATCGCCGGCTGTCGCCGCGAGCTTCAAAGCAGCGGTTCGGCAGACCCTGAAGAGTATTTCTGACTGGCCCGCAGGTTCGCTGAAGATCTCCGATCGGGTTCGACGCGCTCTTGCGAAAACGTTTCCGTACGCCGTGTTCTACTCGGATGAATCGGAGGAGATCGTCGTTCTAGCGATCCGGCATCAGGCGCAGGATCCAAAGTCGTGGCCTACCGGCTACTGACTTGCGGGCTTCACTTCGGCCACACCTGCTCGCCGGCCCAAATACTGAACTCGTCCTCACCCTCGGGTGCGGTTTCGTAGCCGTGGCGATGCTCTGCTTCGCTCTGCCTTGTGATCGCACTCGTAAGCGCTTGGCGAACAAAAGCCGCGCGCGTCGTTTTCAAACGCGACGCAGCGCGATCGATCTCGCAGATCAGGTCTTCACCAAGCGTGATTCGATGGCGCATCTTCGTTGGCGCTGGCTTCACGCGGCACTCCTTAAGAATTGAGCCATCACTTCCCAGCCGTCGAAGGGAGGGGAGCAGGCTTCGAGGCAGAGTATGTGTTGTTCACCGTCAGCAACGTCGCCGGAACATCTCTTTGCTCGATCTTCGTCACGACGTTGTCGACCACCATCTTCTTGTTCTCGTACGGCAACTCGGCGTGGTCGGCCAAGGGGAAGCCTTGTACTTCCAGGAGCGCTTCATCGGCGGTGCGGGTGATGCCGGCGAGGGGCGACGAGGCGGGTTCGCTGGCTTGGAGCATCGCGAAGAGGCCGCGCGGGATGAGCGGGTGCGATCCGATCCACAGTTCGCGCTGGTAGGCGCCGAGACGGATGACGGATTGTCTGGCGACGACGCCCTGGAGGGTTTTCTGTGCGTTGGTCACGGTGAATTGCGCGCGGGGCATTCCGTCCGGGACGGGATGTGCGAGCGCAGCGCGGCGCGATGCGATCGCATCGGCGAACGATTGCACGCTGGCCGTGTGCGCGACGTCATCGACGAACGTCACCTGCTTCTGCGCGAAATCGAACAGGCGCCATTGATCCGCTTCGTCGGTGCTGCGAGCGCGATTGTTGGCGATCACGATCTCGTGCGTGTAGGTCTTGTTCGCCGGTTGGATCGTGGTCTGGATGGTGACGACCGTGGCGCGGATCGTCGGTTCATTCTTTTTTGCAACCGGCGTCGCCGGAGCGGGCGGTTTGTTGCAGGCGAAGAGAAACGTGAGTGCGAGCAGTAACCCGGTCAGCCTCACTCGTCACTCCTTCGCGTCGTACCAGCTCCGGCCGTAGTGCGCGTCGACCTGCAGCGGCACGGCCAGCGGGAAAATGTTCTCCATCGTCTCTTTCACGATTCCCGCCACGTCCGCGGCGCGCGCCTCGGGGACCTCGATCACGATTTCGTCGTGCACCGTCAGCAGCATCGGCGCCGCGTCGTCCAGACGCTTGTCGAGCGCGATCATGGCCAGCTTCAGAATGTCCGCGGCCGTCCCCTGGATCGGTGCATTTGTAGCCATCCGCTCCGCGTTGCCGCGCACCGTGAACGACTTGTTGTGAATCTCCGGGATGTAGCGCACGCGGCCGAACAGCGTCGTCACCTTGCCGCTGCGGCGCGCCTCCTCCAGCGTTCGATCGAGATACTCCTGAATCTTCGGATAGCGCGCGAAGTAGGCGTCGATGAAATCCTTCGCCTGGCCGGTGGGGATATTGAGCTCATTCGACAAACGGAAGGCCGACATGCCGTACAGCACGCCGAAGTTGATCGTCTTCGCCGCGCGGCGCTGATCGTGTGTCAGCTCATCCTCGGGTACATTGAACATCTTCGAAGCCGTGGCGCGATGGATGTCGGCGCCGCGCTGAAACGTCTCGATCAGCTCCGCGTCCTGCGAAATGTGGGCGAGGATGCGCAGCTCGACCTGCGAGTAGTCG
>Ga0068868_100001254_pt1 | contig 17445 bp, 20 predicted proteins | sample KBSMisM42_FD_64660 | JGI IMG/M metagenome (GOLD analysis project Ga0068868, IMG submission 64660) | Miscanthus rhizosphere microbial communities from Kellogg Biological Station, Michigan, USA - KBS Miscanthus M4-2 | ecosystem: Host-associated > Plants > Roots > Rhizosphere > Soil ...
AGGTGCTCGGGCTCGGTGGCGCCGACGACCGCGCCCATGCCGCTCAAGCCCTCTTCTCCGAGCAGGCGATCGCCGAGCTCGTCGACCAGGCGCGCCAACCGCTCGTGCAGCGGGGCGTCGGGGGCCGGCAGGTCCTGCACGTCGGCGGCTCCGGGGTTGCTCGTGCGCACCAGGGCGAAGACCCCGGCCCCGGCGGCCACAGCCGCCGCGACCAGTGGCTCGAGCGCGTCGGCGCCGAGCAGCGGGTTGGCGGTGAACGCGTCCGCCCCGAGCCCCGGCACCTCCCCCCAGGGCGTCGGCGTCGCGCCGACCAGAGCCTGCCCGTAGGCCGCGGCCGTGACGGGGACGTCGCCGCGCTTGCCGTCGGCGACGACGAGCAAGCCCGCCTCGCGCGCCGCGGCGCAGGTCTCTTCCAGCGCCGACCAGCCCGGCGCCCCGAGGCGCTCGAAGCAGGCCAGCTGCGGCTTGATCGCGACGCAGGCCGGGCCGGCCCGCTCGATCAGGGCGCGGCAGTGCGCCGCGACCGCGACGGCGGCCCACTCGGCCGCGGAGGAAGCGGGCTTCGCCGCCCCCTCCGCGGAGAGCTTCGACGGATCGGGGTCGAGGCCGAGGCAGATCTGACTGCGGCGCTCGGCGACGAGCGCCGCCAGCCGATCCGCGAAGGGACGCAACACAACTGGACTTCGCCAGGACTCGCTTCGCGAAGAGTCAGGCTGTGACGCTCGCGAGTCCTGGCTCAGAACTCAGCCCTTGACCTTGGTCTTCAGCGCCGAGCCCGCCGAGAAGCGCGGGACCTTGCCGCCCGGGATCGTGATCCGCTCGCCGGTGCGGGGGTTGACGCCCTGCCGGGGGCCGCGCTCGGCGACGTGGAATTTGCCGAAGCCGGTGAAGCTGACCTCGCCGCCGCCGCTCAGCGTGTCGGTGATCGCGTCGAGCACCGCGTCGACCGCGTCGCTGGCGGCTTTCTTGCTGCCGAGACGCTCGTCGCCTGCAAGTTGATCCAGAAACTCAGCCTTAGTCACGTCGAAGCTCCTCTGTCATGGGTGGTTGAAATCGCGCGCAATCTAACAGCGGCCACGGCCGTAAAGCGCATTGGAGTCAGGATCCGGCGACGGTCATCTCGCCGATCAGCAGCGGCGGCGTGTGGACCGAGCCCCCGAACGGCACCCAGCGGGCGGCCGAGCCGGTGGCTCGCACCGCCTTCAACATCGAGACGAGGTCGCTGGCGATCGTGAACTCGCGCAGCGGCTCGGCCGTCTCACCGCCCCGAATCGCCAGCCCCGAGGCGCCGACGGAGAAAACCCCCGTCACCGGATTGACGCCCGAGTGCAGGCCGGCGACGTCGGTGACCAGCACCCCGTCGCCGGCCTCCGCGAGGAGTCCCTCGAGATCGAGCTGTCCGGTGGCGACGAGCAGGTTCGAGGCGCCGACGGAGGGCTGGGACCGGTAGCCGCCGCGACTGGCGCTCCCGGTCGAAACGGTCCCGGCCCGCCGCGCCGTGTAGGTGTCGTAGAGGAAGGTCCGCAGCGTTCCGTCCTCGATCAAAGGGAGGCGGCATCGCGGCGTTCCCTCACTGTCGACCGGCGAGGAATCGGGGCCTTCGGGATCGAGGCCGTCGTCGTGGACGACGAAGGCCTCGTCGGCGACCGCCTTCCCGGCGAGCTCGGCGAACGGCGAGCGGCCGCGCTGAACGGCGTCGGCGCCGAGCGCTCGCCCGATCAGGGCGACGAAGCTGGCGGCGACGGTCGCGTCGAGCACCACCGGGCAGCCGCGCGAGGACGGCTTCCCGGCGCCGATCATCTCGGTCGCCCGTGCCGCCGCCTCGCGCCCGATCTCCTCGGGATCGAGGGCCGCCGGGCCGCGACCCAGGCCGAAGCCAAGCCCCGTCTCGCGGGCTCCCTCCCCCTCCGCCAGAGCCTGCGTGTAGCCGTAGCAGCTGGTGCGCTCGTACTCCGCCTCGACCCCCGCGGAGGAGGCGATCGCGATCCGCTCGGCCGAGTCGGCGTAGACGGCCTGCTCGACCCCGGCGACGCGGGCGTCCGCCTCGATCGCGGCGCGCTCGACCCCCAGGGCGAGGTCGGCGATTCGGTCCACCCCCCACTCGCCGATCGAGCCGTCGCTTAGATCCAGGGCCCCGGCCCGTTCCGGTGCGCCTTTTGGACCTGTGGGGTCCATAAGGCGCACCGGAGCCTTGGGCGGGCCAGCGAACTCGTCCTCGTCGGCGATCCGCGCCGTCTCCGCGGCGCGGGCAGCGAGCTCGCGGATGCCCGCGCCGGAGAGGTCGGTGCCGTAGGCGTAGCCGGCTCGCTTCCCGATCCAGGCGCGAACGCCGATTCCCCGGCGGGTCGCGGCGGTGAGGCTCTCAACCGCGCCGCCATGGGCGCGCACCTCGCGCCCCGCGTCCTCGGACGCGTACGCCTCGGCGTCGCCGGCACCGGCGGCGACGGTGGACTCGACGGCGTGGCGCGCCAGCTCGATCACGACCAGTCCTCCGCCGCGGTCAAACAAGGCCTCCGCTTCGCTCCCGGCGCGAAGAACCAGATATGCACGCTTGGTCGCTCCGCGATCAGAGCTCGGTCCCCCCCACCGTCATCGCCCGCACGCGGACGTGCCCCTGGCCGGTCCCGACCGGGACTTTCTGGCCGGCCTTGCCGCAGATGCCGGTCTTCATCTCGAAGTCGCTGCCGACCGCGTCGATCGCCAGCAGCGCCTCGAGACAATTGCCGATCAGGGTCGCGCCGCGACAGGGCCGGGTGACCCGGCCACCCTCGATCAGGTAGCCCTCGGAGACGCCGAAGACGAAGTCGCCGGTCGCCGGGTCGACCTGGCCGCCGGCGAAGGAGGCGGCGTAGAAGCCCTTCTCGACCTCGGCGACGATCGCCTCCGGCTCGGCGTCGCCCGGCGCGATGTAGGTGTTGGTCATGCGCGGCACCGGCAGATGGCGGAAGCTCTCGCGACGCCCGTTGCCGGTCGGCGCGACGCCGTCGCGTGCGGCGGTCAGCCGGTCGTAGAGGAAAGACGTGAGCCTTCCGTCCTCGATCACCATCGTCTTCCGCGTCGGGATGCCCTCGTCGTCGATCGAGTCGCTTCCCCACTCGTTCGGCATGCGCCCGTCGTCGTACGCGGTGAGCAACGGCTGAGCCACCTGGGCGCCGAGCTTGCCGGCGTAGACGCTGGCGCCCTTCTGCACGTGGTCGGCCTCGAGCCCGTGGCCGGTCATCTCGTGGAAGAGCACACCGCCGAAGCCTCCGCCGATCACCACCGGCATCGAGCCGGCCGGTGCGGGGCCGGCATCGAGCAGGGTGAGCGCCTTGCCGGCCGCCGCCTCTGCAATCGCGCCCGCGTCGTCTTCGAGCAGCTCGAAGCCGCGGTGCCCGCCCAGGGTCTCGGAGCCAGTCTGGACCTCCCCCTCGCGCCTGGCCACGGCCTGCACGCCGATCCGCACCCGAGTGCGGTCGTCGCCGCTGAGCAGGCCGTCGGAGTTGGCGACCGCGATCTCGCGCCGCACCTCGGCGTAGGAAGCGGTCAGCTCGGAGATCTCGGGGCCGGCGTCACGCCCGCGGGCGTCGAGCTCGCGCAGCAGCTCGGCCTTGCGCTCGGCGGGTACCTCCGCGGGGCGCAGCGCGATCGGCTGCGGTTCGACCGCCTCGGCCCGCAGGGGCCGCGGCTCGGCGCTCTCCGCGTGGAGCGCCGCGGCAGCTTCTCCCGCGGCCCGCACCAGGTCGTCGGGATCGAGCCCGTCGACGTGGGCGAAGTAGGTCGTGCCGCCGCTGAGCACGCGCACCCCGGCGCCTGCCGACGCCCCCGACTGCACCGATTCGATCCGCGACTCGTCGATCGCCAGCGTCAGCCCGGCGCCGCGTTCGCAGAAGACCTCGGCGAACTCACCACCGCCTGCCAGCGCCCGCCGCAGGACGCGCTCGGCGACCTCGGGCTCGATCAGCTCGTTCACGCCTTGGGTCGCTTCCCGGCGACCTCGATCAGCCGCCCGGCAGCCACGAAGAGCTCGCCGCCCGCGACCGAGTCCGCCGCGTGATCGCTCGCCCGCCCGCCTGAGTAATAGAGGCGGGCGAAGGGACGCCGCGCCAGCCGGCGACGGCGCATGTAGGCGGCGGCCTCGTCGGCGTAGCCCGAGACCCGGTCGAGCAGGACGCGGTGCGGCTTAGGTGGCATCCCGCCCCCTTCCGTCCCCTCCGGCGGCGAGGTCGCGCAGGATCGACCGCATGTCGAAGAAGAGCAACGAGGCCAGCGCGAAGCGATCGGCCACGACCGCCGCCGCCAGCCCCTCGTGGCGCAGGGCGAAGACCTCGCCCTGCTCGGTGCCGACGTGGAGTTGCTCGACCGGCTCCTCGCCCGCGCGGTCGGCGACCGCGAACAGCGTCGCGACGTCCTCACGCCAGCGATCCGCCTGGCCGCTGGCCGCCAGCACGGTCCCGTCAGTCGCGAGGATCGCGCCCCCGCGCAGGTCCGGCGACATCTCGGTTAGGTAGGCGAGCGCCCCCGCGGCCGCATCGGCGGCGACCGCCGTTTCCGTACCGCTCGTCTCGCCGTCGGCCATCTCGGCCAAAATACCGGCCCGTGTCCCTGGCCCGAGCATCCTGGATCGTCGTCGTCTCGGTCTGCGCGATCGCCGCGGTGGCCTTCGCTCTCAGCGACTACACCGGCTACGCGGTCACGGTCGTGGCGGTGGGACTTGCCGCTGCGGTGAACTTGTTGCCCAATCCGTAGGGGGTAGGGATGTCGGTGGCCGTCCCCAAAACGCGCGCCGGAGGCGCGCTTGAGTGTTTTGGGGACGGCCACCGACATCCCCTCCAAGCAGCGATTTCGCAAGAGGTCCCGAAGCCCACAAGCTCCGCGTAGCGACCGCGAACGTAGCCTCCTCAAAAGCTTCTCAACCCTGACGCCGCCCCTGCAATTTCAGACCTTTCGGGCGGGAGTCGTTCGGGCGCGGAGGGCAGTCGGGGGTCACTCTCCAGGAACTCCCGTGAAGCGGCCTGGAGAGTGACCCCCGACGGCCCTCCCCCGCCCAAGAACGACCTACCCCGCCCTGAACGGTCCCGACCTCGCGCGATCGGGATCGCGGAGGGAGCTCTCCGGCTCGACGTGGATCAGGACCTCGGCGCTCGGGACCTTGGCCTCGATCGCGTCGCGCATGGCGTGGGATAGCTCGTGGGCGCGCTCGAGGCTGGTCCCGGAGCGGTACTGGACGTGGAGGTCGATGTAGCGGCGGGCGCCGGCGCGGCGGGCGCGCAGCTTGTGGTAGCCGGCCACCTCCGGCGTGCGGGCCGAGGCGATCGCGGCCTCGATGCGGTCGAGCTCGTCGGTCGGGAGCGCTTCGTCGACCAAGACCCCGGACGAGCGGCGGATGATCCTGATCCCGGCGGCGACGATCGCGGCGGCGACGACAAGCGCCGTGATCGAGTCGAAGGCGGCGTTGCCGGTGAGCTCCACCAGGCCGAGACCGAGCAGGACGCCGGCCGAGGTCATCGCATCGGTCCGCAGGTGCGCGGCGTCGCCCTCGAGCGCTGGCGAGTCGTGCCTGCGCGCCTGCCGCGAGAGCACGGTCGTGACGAGGAGGTTGGCGAGCACCGAGAACCCCATCACCGCGATGCCCACGCCGAGCGTCTCGACCCGCGCGCCGACGACGAGACGGTGGGTGGCCTCGTAGACGATGATCCCGGCGCCGACGAGGATCAGCATGCCCTCGATCGTCGCCGCCAGACTCTCCACCTTCTCGTGGCCGTAGGGGTGCTCGGCGTCGGCCGGCTCGTCGGCCTTGCGCACCGAGACGAAGGCGACCACGGAGGCGACGAGGTCGATCAGCGAGTGAACCGCCTCGGTGAGGATCGCGATCGAGCCGGTGAGCGCCGCGGCGGCGAGCTTGAGCGCGATCAGCAGCGCGTTGGAGGCGATCGAGAGCGCGGCCGCGCCGCTCTTGGTGCGGATCATCGCCGGTCCGGCGCCGCCTCGCGAGCCGCGAGGTGCGCGGCCAGCAGCCTTGCCGCGTGGCCGCGGTGGCTGATCTCGTTCTTCTCGACCTGGCTCAGCTCCGACATCGTGCGCTCGTCGTCCGCGCCGGTGGCGTCGGGCACGAAAGCCGGGTCGTAGCCGAACCCGCCGGAGCCGCGCGGCACGTCTATCAGCCGTCCCTCGCAACGAGCCTCGAAGACCCGCTCGATGCCGTCCTCGTCGACCAGAGCCAGCGCGCAGTGGTAGGCGGCCCGGCGGTCGTCGCCGGCCGCTCCGACCTCGCGCAGGAGCTTCTCGAGGTTCTCCTCGTCGCTGGCGCCGGGTCCGCCGTAGCGCGCCGAGTAGATCCCGGGCTGGCCGCCGAGTCCCGCCGCCTCGATGCCCGAGTCGTCGCCGATCGCCGCCCTGCCGGTTGCCGCGTGCGCGGCCCTGGCCTTCTCCAGGGCGATGCCGGCGAACGAGTCCCCGACCTCGGGCGGCAGCTCGACCCCCTCTGGGAGGCCCTCCAACTCGAGCTCTGGAAGCAGTTCGCGCATCTCGCGCAGCTTGTGCTTGTTGGCCGTGGCGAATATCAACGAGCTCACCCCTGTCCGGAGCTACCCGCTTCCGGTGACCCGTTCCTGCACGGTCCGCAGACGGGAGATGCCCATCTCCGCGAGGCCGAGCAGCTCGTCGAGCGAGGCACGGGAGAGAGGCGTGCGCTCCGCTGTCGCCTGAACCTCGACCAGGCCCCCGTCGCCGGTCATCACCACGTTCGCGTCGACCTCGGCGTTGGAGTCCTCGCCGTAGTCGAGGTCGCACAGCGCGCGCCCGGCGACCATGCCGACGCTGACCGCGGCGACCGAGCCGGTCAGCGGCAGCTCCTCGATCTCGCCGGCGTCGAGCAGCTTCTGACAGGCGAGCCGCAGGGCGACGTAGCCGCCGGTGATGGCGGCGCAGCGAGTGCCGCCATCGGCCTGCAGCACGTCGCAATCGACGTAGACGCTGCGTTCGCCCAGCGCCTTGAAGTCGACCACCACCCGCAGCGAGCGCCCGATCAGCCGCTGGATCTCCACACCGCGGCCATCTTGCCGCCCCTTGGACACGTCTCGCGTCTTGCGATCCCCCGTGGACGCCGGGAGCATCGCGTACTCGGCGGTCACCCATCCCTTGCCCCGCCCCTGCATCCAGCGCGGCACCGAGCGGTCGACGGAGGCGGTGCAGATCACCCGCGTTCGTCCCAGGGCGATCAGGGCGGAGCCGTCGGCGGTCTCGACGAACCCCGGGTCGATCGAGACCGGCCGGATGTCCGCGGGGGCGCGGTCGTAGCTACGGGAGGCTGGCATCGGCCCGCGAGTCTAAGCGAGCGCCGCGGGCCCGGCGAGGAAACCGGGAAGGGCCGCGACCGGCGCGGCCCTTCCCGCCCACTGGGGTAGCCCTGACGTCAGACATGGCGTGACGCCTGAGAGCACGCGGCCAGCATATGACGGTCTTGATCGATTAGTCAAGAAGTTTTCTCTGGAAGCACGCGAAGGCCGCGCTGCGCGAAGTGCGCGTCGAACGCGAACGCGTCGCTGACACCGTCGCGCTCGACCAGCGCGAAGGAGGTCGCGTCCACGTAGCTCCACCTCTTGTCCTCGTGCCGCTCGAGGATCTCCCAGGCTCGTTCCTCGATCGGCCGATCGAGGTGGACCAGGTCGATCGCACCGCCCCGAAGAAAGCGCCGCCCCCATTCGATCGCCTCGTCACGTCCGACACGGACCATCAGCGCCGTGTACGTCTCAGCGAAGACGTAGTTGGAGGTGAAGAGGGCGGCGCCCTTGGAGATGAGACTCCGCAGCGCTGCTCTGGCCGTCTCGTGCTCGGCCTCCGAGGAATTCCGCAGCGCCACGAAGGCGCTGGTGTCGACGAATACGGATCTCATCGCCCGTAGACGTCAAGATCGAGCGAGGCGACGCTGCTCTTCTCCGCCCCCACGCCCGGCTCCTCGTCGACCAGGTAACTCAGCAGAGGATCGACCGTCGTGTCCAAGCCGCGTATCCGCTCGGCGTCGATCAGCTCGCGGACGACCGCGGCGATGCTCCCCGCCTGACCGGCGCGCTGCTTGAGCCAGCGATACTGGCCCTCGTCGAGATATAGCTGCGTTCGATGCCTCATGCTGTAATACAGCGTACTCTTCCACCCCGACGTAATTCCGCCTCGCGGGCCCTGAAGGGAGTCGACCACCGCGTGTCCGGCCGCGGCGGCGCTCATTTGAACGCCACCTTGTCGACCGCCTCCTTGATCTTGTTGACGATCACGTCCGCCAGCTCGGTCCCCTGCTTGCCGTTGAAGCCCTTCATCGCGGCCACCATCCCGACCATCAACAATGAGACGAGGAGGATCAGGCCGACGTACTCGACCGTCCCCTGTCCCCTCTCGCCCTCGGCAAGCGAGCGGATCGCCCTCACTCGGACCTCGACCGCGGCGTGCAGGTATCCCATCAACGCGTAGAACATCGGCTCCTCCTTTTGGTGATTGAGGTGCCGATGCTCGGCCGGCGCGACGCGCCGAACAAGGCCCAAAGGTGACAAATCTCCGCCACGGGCCGTTACGCGCCCGTTGCGCTCGGCGGCGCGGATACGCTCAGCCGGTGCGCGTGCTGGTGGTCACCAACTTCGTGCCCGATGCCGGCGCTCCCCAGCGGGGGCGCTGGATCGAGGACCAGGTCGGCGCGGTGCGCCAGCTCGGCGTCGAGGTCGAGCTCTTCGCCTTCCCCCCCGGGCGCCAGAGCTATCTCCCCGCGACTCGGCGCCTGCGCCGCCTGCTCCGCGGGGAGCGCTTCGACCTCGTCCACGCCCATTACGGGCTCGTCGGTTGGTGCGCACGGCTGGCCGGCGCCCGCCCGCTCGCGGTCAGCTTCCACGGCACCGACGTCCGTCATCCGCTCGTCGGCCCGCTCTCGCGGCGGTTGGCCTGGCGAGCGGACCTGGTCGTCGCCGTCTCGCACGGGCTCTTCGCTGCCGAGGGCGGCCGGCCCGGCCTTCCCAAGGTCCCGGCATCCGCCGTGCTGCCGTGCGGGCCCGACCTCGCTCGCTTTCGCCCCCTGCCCCGGCCGGAGGCACGCCGTCGCCTCGGCCTCGACCCCGCGGGCCGCTACCTGCTCTTCCCCGCCAACCCGCGCCGTCCCGAGAAGCGGCACGATCGAGCGCGGCGACTGGCCGAGGCTTGCGACGCCGAGCTGCTGACCGGCGGCTCGATCGAGCCCGAGCAGATGCCGATCTGGATGAACGCGGCGAACGCCGTCCTCGTCACCTCCGAACACGAGGGCTTCGGCCTCGTCTGCGTCGAGGCGCTCGCCTGCGACGTGCCCGTTCTCTCGACGCCCGTCGGGATCGCGCCCTACGCGCTCGGCGGCCTCGGCGGCACCCTCTGCGCGCCGTTCGAGCTGGAGACCTGGAGCGGTGCAGCGGCGCCGCTGCTCGACTCCGCCGATCCACGGGTACGGGGCCGGCCGCGCGGCGTCGCGCTCTCGGCCGAGCGCATGGCCGAGCGCACCGTCGTCGCCTACCGCGCCGTTCTCGACCGCGCGTAATAGATTGAGGGCGATGGCTGACGCGAACCCGCAGCCCGGCGGCGCCGACCTCAGCGCCCAGGTCGAGATGGCGAAGAAGCGGCTGGAGGAGGCGGCGGCCGCGGCGAGCACGGCGGAGAAGCAGGTCGCGGCCGAGATCGAGGCGCTCGAGCGGGACCTCGAGCGGGAGCGCGGCAGGGCGTCGGAGGCGCTGGAGGAGCTGCGCGCCGCCCACGCCGAGGAGTTGCGCCGGGAGCGCGAGGCGAAGGACCAGGCGATCGCCGAGGCCCAAGGTCGCCTCAGCGAGATCGAGACCCAGACCGCGGCCGCCGAGCGGCGCATCGAGGAAGCGGAGAAGCGCGCCGCCGAAGCCGAGGCCACGATCGCCGACGAGCGGGCGCGGGCTCGAGAGGCGGCCGCCGCTTGGCTGCGAAGCCAGATCGCGGAGACCCCGCGAGAGGCGGAGCGGCGATAGCCGCCGACGCCTTCGACGTCGCCGTCGTCGGCGGCGGCGCCGCTGGCCTGTGGACGGCGCTGCGGGCGGCCGAGGGCGGCGGCTCCGTCTGCGTCGTATCTCGCACGCCGCTCTCCCAGAGCGCCAGCTTCTGGGCACAGGGAGGGCTGGCGGCGGCGCTCGAGCCGGGCGACGCGCCGGCGCGCCATGCGGCCGACACGATCGCCGCCGGGCGCGGCCTCTGCCGGCCTTCGGCGGTGCAGGTTCTGGTCGAGGAGGCGCCGGCGGCGGTACGAGACCTGCGCGGGCGGGGGGTCGTCTTCGACCTGGAGGACAATGGCGATCTGGCGCTGGGCCTGGAGGGAGGCCATACGCGCCGGCGCATCGTCCACTCGGGTGGCAGCGCCACCGGCCACGAGATCACCTCGAAGCTGGCCGCGATGGTCGCCGCCGAACCGCGGATCGAGGTACTTGAGCAGGCCTCGATGACGGCGCTGTGGAGCGACGGCGAGCGCTGCCACGGCGTGCTGACCGAGGACAGGCGGGTCGCGGCGCCGGCGACCGTGCTCGCCACGGGAGGCGCCGCGGCGCTCTGGAAGCGGACCTCCAACCCCTGGGGGGCGATCGGCGCCGGGCCGACGATGGCCGCCGCGGCCGGCGCCGAGCTCGCCGACCTCGAGTTCTGCCAGTTCCACCCCACCGCCCTCTTCCTCCCCGGCACCCGCTTCGACGGGATGCTGATCACCGAGGCGGTGCGCGGCGAGGGCGCGAACCTGCTCGACGCTTCCGGGCGCCGCTTCACCGACGAGCTGGCGCCGCGGGACGCGGTGACGGCCGCGATCCTCGACCGGCTGCGGGCCGACGGCACCGAGTCGGTCGACCTCGACATGCGCGAGCTCGACCCCGCTCGCTTTCCCAACGTCTTCGACGCGCTCGCCGAGGCAGGTCTGCAGCCCGCGGCCGAGCTGGTGCCAGTCGCCCCCGCGGCCCACTACACGATGGGCGGCATCGCGGTCGACCTCGACGGCCGCTCCTCGCTCCCCGGCCTCTACGCGGTCGGCGAGTGCTCGTGCACCGGCCTGCACGGGGCAAACCGGCTCGCCTCGAACTCGCTCAGCGAGTGCTTCGTGTTCGGGGGGCGAGCGGCGCTCGCGGCGCTCGAGGAGGACCGGACCGCCGTTCCCCCCGCCCCGGGCGAGTGGTGCTTCGAGCCGCCGACCGAGGCGACCCGCGATGCCGTCTGGCGACTCGCCGGGCCGCTGCGCCGGCCAGGGCAGCTGCGCGAGCTGCAGGGCGATCCCTATCCCCTCGCGGCGGCGATCGCCGATTCGGCCCTCGAGCGGCGCGAGTCGCGCGGCGGCCATCTGCGCGCCGACTTCCCCCACCTCGACCCCAGCTTCGACGGCGTCCACCTGGTCGTCGAGCCCAACGGGGACATCCGCCACGAGACCTGGCGCTGACTTCGTCTTTTCCCGCGCCATAGCACCGGAAAGTGCGAACTCAGCGAGACGGGTAGCGTCGAGCCATGCTGCTCGGGGTCGACGTAGGCGGGACCTTCACCGACGCCGTCCTCTTCGACGGCGAGCGGGTCCACACCGCCAAGCGGCCGACCACCCCCGAGGACCAGTCGGTCGCGGTTATCGCCGCCGTCGAGGAAGTCCTCGCCGGTGCCGGAGCGAGCGCCGAGCAGGTCGAGTCCTTCGCCCACGGCATGACCGTCGGCACCAACGCCCTGCTCGAGGAACGCGGCGCCCGCACCGCTCTCGTCGCGACGGTCGGCTTCGGCGACGCGCTCGAGATCGGGCGCCAGGACCGGCCGTCGCTCTACCGCCTCTGCGAGCCGAAGCCGGCGCCACTGGCCGACGCCTCGCTGCGCTTCGAGGCCGCCGAGCGGGTCGGGCCGGAGGGAGTCGTGGAGCCCCTCGGCGACGAGGAGCCGGCGCGCCTGGAGACGCTGCTGCGCGAGTGCGATGCCGAGTCCGTTGCCGTCTGCCTGCTCTTCTCCTACGTCGATCCCGCCCATGAGCGCCGGCTCGTCGAGCACCTGCGCCAGGCGTTGCCGGACCTGCACGTCTCCGCCTCCCATGAGGTGCTGCCCCGCTTCCGCGAGTACGAGCGTTGCTCGACGACCGTGATCGACGCCTACCTCTCGCCGCTGCTGGGCCGCTACCTGGGCCGGCTCGCCGCGGCCGCCGCCGCGGCGGGACTGCCGCCGCCGCGCGTGATGCGCTCCTCCGGAGGCCTGGCCGGCGCCGAGGAAGCCGCGCGCTCGGGCGCCTGGAGCGTCCTCTCCGGCCCGGCCGGCGGCGCCGTCGGCGCCTCGCTGCTCGCGCGGGCCTCGGGCGACGGCAACGCGCTCGGCCTCGACATGGGGGGAACGTCGTGCGACGTCTGCGTGGTCGAGGAGGGGGACGTGCGCCGCACCGACTCGCGCGAGATCGCCGGGCGCACGATCCAGCTGCCGATGGTCGACGTCCACACGGTCGGCGCCGGCGGCGGCTCGATCGGGTGGCGCGACTCCGGCGGCGCTCTGCGCGTGGGGCCACGCTCGGCCGGCGCCGTGCCCGGCCCGGCCTGCTACGGGCGCGGCGGCACCGAGCCGACCGTCACCGACGCCAACCTGCTGCTCGGGCGCCTCTCGCCGGAGTCCGAGCTGGCCGGCGGCGTTTCCCTCGATGTCGAGGTCGCGCAAAGGGCGGTCGGCGAGCTCGGCGACTCGCTCGGCCTCGACCTCGTGCGGACCGCGGAGGGGATCGTCCGCGTCGCCAACCAGGAGATGGTGCGCGCGCTGCGCGTGGTCACGGTCGCGCGCGGCGTCGACCCGCGCCGCTTCGCCCTCCTCCCCTTCGGCGGCGCCGGCCCGATGCACGCGGCGGAGATCGCCGCCGAGCTGGAGATCGAGCGGATCCTCTGCCCGCGCGCGGGCGGCGTGCTCTCGGCGCTCGGGCTCTGCGCCTCGGACCGCCGCCGCGACACGGTCCGGACGGTGATGCTGAGCGGTGCCGAGCTGAGCGCCGAGCGGATCGCCACCGAGGTCGACGCGCTCGTCGCCGGCCTCGGCGGGGGTCTCCCCGGGGCGGAGCCGGAGGTCGTCTACGAGATGCGCTACGCCGGACAGGCGTTCGAGCTGCCCGTGCCCGGCGATACGCGACCCGACCCGGCCGACCTGCGCGAGCGCTTTGCCGCCGCGCACGAGGAGCGCTACGGCCACCGCGACACCGATGCCGAGGTCGTGCTCGTCGACGTCCGGCTGGCGATGGTCGTCCCGGGCCCGCGACCGCGGCCGGCGGCCGCTCCGCCCGGCGCGCACGGGGAGGGCAGCCGCCGGGTTCGCCTCGGCGGCGACTGGGTCGAGGCGCGCGTCCTGCGCGGTGAGCCGCCGGCGGGCCTGCGCGCGAGCGGCCCGGCCGTCTTCGAGCTGCCCGAGGCGACCTTCGTCCTGCCGCCGGGCTGGGAGGCGGATGTCGACGCCGCCGGCACGATCCGCGCGGAGGCGGTCCGATGACCGGCCTAGACCCGGTGACCCTGCAGGTCATGGCCGGCGCCCTGCACGCCTCCTGCGAGGAGATGGGAGCGGCGCTGATCCGTTCCGCCTACTCCGCCAACGTCAAGGAGCGGCGCGACTGCTCGACGGCGCTCTTCGACGCCGGCGGCGAGCTGGTCATGCAGGCGGAGCACATCCCCGTCCACCTCGGCTCGATGCCGGACGCGGTTGCCGCCGTGACCGAGCTCGAGCAACGCCCCGATCGCTCCTGGATCCTCAACGACCCCTACCGGGGCGGCACGCACCTGCCGGACATCACTCTCGTCTCGCCCGTCTTCCACGAGGGGCGGCTGCTCGCCTTCGCCGCTTGCCGCGCTCATCACGCCGACGTCGGCGGGCCGACGCCCGGGAGCATGCCGGCCGGCTCGACCCGGCTCGAGGAGGAGGGCGTGACGATCCCTCCCACCGAGGCCAGCCCGGAGGTCCTGCACGAGCTCGCCTCGCGGATGCGCTTCCCGCGGCAGCGTCTCGCGGACCTGCGCGCCCAGGCCGCCGCCAACCGGATCGGCGCGCTGCGAATCGCCGAGCTCGCCGACCGACACGGCGGCGAGCGCCTGCGCGAGGCGATGACCGAGATCCTCGCCTACGCCGAGCGCCGCACCCGGGCGGCCCTCGCCGCCCTCCCGGACGGCGAGTGGCACGCCAAGGACGTGCTCGAGAACGACGCCCGCGGAACGCCACGCGACATCGCGCTGCGCGTCGCGGCGAGGATCCGCGGCGACTCGCTCGCGCTCGACTTCAGCGGCACCGACGGCCAGGTCGAGGGCAACCTCAACTGCCCGCTCTCGGTCACCAAGTCGGCGGCCCTGTTCGCCGTCAGGGCGCTGACCGACCCCGACGCGCCGCCCTCGGCCGGCGCCTACAGACCGATCGAGATCTCCGCGCCACCGGGCTGCCTGCTCAACGCCAAGGCCCCGGCCGCGGTCGCCGCCGGCAACGTCGAGACCTCGAGCCGGGTCGCCGACCTCGTGATCTCGGCCCTGGCGGGCGCCCTACCGGCGCCTGCCCAGGGACAGGGCACGATGAACAACCTGACCCTGGCCGGCGAAGGCTTCACCTACTACGAGACGATCGGCGGCGGGCAGGGCGCCTGCCCGGATGCCCCCGGTCCCAGCGCCGTGCACGTGGCGATGTCCAACACCCTCAACACCCCCGTCGAGGCGCTGGAGACGGAGTTCCCGGTCCGGGTGCGCGAGCACTCGCTGCGCCGCGGCAGCGGGGGCGCCGGGCGCAACGCCGGCGGCGAGGGCATCGTTCGCGAGATCGAGGCCCTGGCGCCGCTGCGCTTCAGCCTGATAACCGAGCGTCGCCGCCACCCCCCGCGTGGCCGCGACGGAGGCGCCGACGCCGCGCTCGGGCAAAACACCCGCAACGGCGAGAGCATCCCGGGAAAGACCGAAGGCGATCTCGCGCCGGGAGACAGGCTGCGCATCGAGACGCCGGGAGGCGGTGGTCACGGTGTTCAGTGATCTTGCGCACACATTTTGCGTTCTCGGCGGTCTGCTCTAGAATCCTCGATTCGGGCGGGGATTCCGCCTGGCCAGGGTTCGAGACATCCTCATTTCCCGGTCTCAGATTCAAAGACCTCAAGCAAGGTACGACTGACAATGCCGATCGCATTCAAGGAATGGGCCGTGACGGTCCGGGCGCTCGCCGAGGGCGAGCAGCTGCTGACCCTTCGCAAGGGGGGCATCCGCGAGGAGAACAAGCACTTCGAGCTCGATCATGAGCGTTTCTTCCTCTACCCCACCTTCGACCACCAGCGCAACAACCTGGTGCGCGAGTCCCACCATCCCGAGCTGGGACGCGCCCTCGAGGAGGGCGTCTGGGGCGACGAGGAACCTCCTGCCAAGGCCTTGATCCAGGACGGCGGCATCCCCCAGCCCGAGCGAGTCCGCCTGCGCGCCTGGGCCGAGGTCACCGACCACGTCACGGTGACGGACCCTCGCATCGTCGACGGGCTCTCGCCCTACTACGTCTGGACCCCGGACTACGCCGAGAAGCGGCTCAACTGGAAGCGGCGCCACCCGCTGCACGTCCTCCTCCTGCGGGTCCACCGGATCCCGCGCCCGGTGACGGTCAAAGTCCGCGAGGAGTACCACGGCTGCCGCTCCTGGGTCGAGGTCGATCGCGAACTCCCCTTCGAGGGCACCCCGGTGATGGCCGACGAGGAGTTCGATCGCGCCCGCGCTGAGATTCTCGGAGTATGCGGCGCCGCCGAACCTGTCCTGGCCTAGGGCTCTCTGACCGGCGCATATCGGCGTCCTCGGTCGCTCACGTGCAGAGCACGCTTCGCTCCCTGCGTCCTTGATCTGCTTGGTCAGCGAGCCCTAGTAGGGTCGCGTAATGCCCTGGGTGGAGACGCATTCGCTGAGCTTCGCCGCGCGCCATGACAGCGGCGACACGGCGTTTGCCGAGCGGACGCTCGACCGGCTGGAGGAACTGCGGCTGCGGCTCGAGGACCGCTTCGAGCACGTCCCCGGCGCCGTGACCGTGGTCGTCCACACGAGCCCCGCCTGGCTCGCCCTGGCGCACCCCTTCCTGCCGATCGCGCGCTGGTCGGCGGCGCCCGCCGGGCGCCGCTATCTGGCCGGCTGGGCGATGTCGAGCGAGCTGCACGTGCTCAACGACCGCCACATGGAGAAGCGAGCCGCCGGCGAGGACTCCTACGAGGCGCTGCGCAACACGGCCGAGCGCCTCTACGCGCAGCTCGTGATCGGCGCCAACAATCCCGAGCTCCCTCCCTCGTGGACCCCGCGGCGCTTCGCCCGCTACCTCGGCTGGGCCTGGCTGGTCGAGGGTGGCGCTCAGTACTTCGCCCGTCAGGTCGGCCTCTACCGGGCCGCCGTCATCCGCCGACTGCGCGAGAGCGCCCGACCGTCGTTCCCCCCCTCTCGCCGCGACGCGGTCATCCTCGGTGGCACGATCTTCGACCTGCTGGAAGCCGAACGCGGCCCGGACGCCTGCGAGCGCCTCGCCCTGAACCTGCTCGCCGGCGGCGTCGAGCCGATCTTGGAAGACGCCTTCGAAGCCGGGGTCGGCGACGTCGAGGCAGCCTGGCGCGACTCGCTGCGCGAGATCGCCCGACCGAGCCCCGCCTAGTCGGACTCCTCGACGGCCGCGAGCACTTCGCGGGCGTTCTCCGCGGCCTCCTCCGGCACCAGGATCTGCCTCGGACCGGCGGCGAGGAACTCCGGATTGTCGACCGTGCGCTGGACCATGCTGGGGATGCCGTGCTCGGCGAGCAGGCCCTGGATCATCTCGGCCTCCATCAGGTTGAGGGCGTAGGCGACCTTGACCGGCCGGCCGCTACTCGACGAGGAGCTCGGCATCGGCGATCTTCAGGTCCTTGAGCCAGTAGGCCTTGACGTCGGGCCTATCGGAATCCTCCAGGGAGACGATCACGTAGATCGCGTCGGGCCAGTTGACCGCCTGGTTGACGTCGGTCTGGGAGGGATAGGCGGCGCTCTTCGTGTGCGAGTGGTAGATCGCCAGCAACTCGCCGCCCCCGTCCTCGATCGTCTTCAGGGCGTCGTACTGCCCCTGCGGGTCCATCTCGAAGCGCAGCGGGCTGGCCGCCGAGTTCTCGACGCGGATCACCGAGGTCGCCTCCCCGTCGCTGCCGCCGACCATGCCGCAGCACTCGTTGGGAAGGTCCTCGCGCGCGTGCGCGACCATCTCGTCGATCAGGCTCCGCGCGATCCGCATCGGTCGCGCGGCGGGCTCGATTACCACCAGACGGTGGAATCGAGGTTCTCGATCTCGTCGATCGGACGGGTGTAGACGCCCGAGGAGAGGTACTTCCAGCCGTCGTCGGGGATCAGGAAGACGACGTTGCCGCCGTCGAGCTCGCCGGCGACGCGGGCGGCGATGCGGGCGATCGCCCCCGAGGAGACGCCGGCGAAGAGGCCCTCCTCGTCGAGCAGCTTGCGGGTCCAGACGATC
>Ga0068868_100001257_pt1 | contig 17439 bp, 16 predicted proteins | sample KBSMisM42_FD_64660 | JGI IMG/M metagenome (GOLD analysis project Ga0068868, IMG submission 64660) | Miscanthus rhizosphere microbial communities from Kellogg Biological Station, Michigan, USA - KBS Miscanthus M4-2 | ecosystem: Host-associated > Plants > Roots > Rhizosphere > Soil ...
CGTGTGTGGAGTGAAACCGGCTGTACCTGCTTTCTGATGACCTCGACTGGCGACGCCCTTTTCTGATTTCTGATCAGCTCGCAGTCTGTCGGAATGTCTCCAAGCGAATGAGGCGAGGGTCCTCATGGCGTGCTTCTTCCCGTTGTGGCCGAATGATCTTCACTGCCCGTATCACTTTCTTGACTGCCCGTATCACTTTCTTGGGCATGCAAAAGGCTAACTGAGATGCTGCCAGTCGAGAATACCTGCTTCCTGTAGGTTGCAGTGCCGTCAAGCGCATAAAAGGCTGTGAGCCAGCTGGGGCTTGACCATCCTTGTATCGTTGAAGGTACATACCTTCGCGGGGTGCGGCTATGGAACGCCCGGTAAAAGAACACATCTACTTCCTTGAACGCCGAGTTCAAAGATTGAACAGGCTCATCATGGAAAACGAGCGTACGCAAGAAGAACGCAACCGACTTGAGTCCGAGATTAGGGCCACTCAGTTGGCGCTTGACCACTATTGCAAAGCTTTAGAGTTGGAGAAGCAAATTAGACGTTCGGCTTAAGCCCCGCGGATTGCGTCAATCAGAGCTTCTGGCCCGTCTATGCCGTAGACGACTACATCCGCGAACTCCGGCTCGCCTTTTTGATTCATGACCGTGACAATTCGACCTCGAGGACAGTTCGCTCGGAAGGTTTCGGCCAGCCGCTTTCGTGATGGGAAAGGTAGTGAGTAGCACAGAAGCAGTACGCTACAATCTCCGCGCTCAATCCTTGAAAGCCCGTCCGTGAGATCAAGGCTCGTCATCACGTCAAATCCCGCACAGCGGAGCACGGCCTCTCGCAGCCAAAGAAGCTCCGGGTTTGTACCGAGTAAAAGTACTTTTCTTGAACGCATAGGAAAAGACGGTTCGATGCCGAACCTTACTTTATAGGTTTGACTCGGGGCAACATTTTAACAATCGAAGACTCCGGCCCTCTCACCGGACATCCTTCCATGGGATTGGGGACCGCTGCATGCACTCGCCATAACACCGAATCCCCTCAAGGCACCATGGCGTCAGGGAGGCCATGATCAAAAACGTTTCACGCTAGGTACGATTCTCGGCGGGTGCCTTTGGTCGCTATGCGATGGCTGTCTTGGTCACCGCCATTTGCTTGCTGGGTCGCTGGCTGCTTGATCCCAAGAACCACCTAAGCGAACAACTGCCTCCGGCCCTCCAGGGTTCTCGCCCCACCGTCTGCGTGCTTTGAGTCACGCACTTGAAAAGGTAACGCCCAAAATAAACACCCGCCCACATGGCAGGGCGGGTGCGAGTTACTGCAAATGTAAACCCGAAATTGAATTATTTAGGCAGCTGGTTTCTTTCGTTTTGTGGTCTCGCTTCCTTTCGTGTCAATTTCTACATCGCCTTCTTTGTCAGCCCGAAGTTCCTCGTGGCGTACGTTGTCGGAAACGGTTTCGGTATTCTGAACTGCTCGCTTGCCAACACGCACTTCACCCGTAACCACTGGTTGTTTTTCTGTGCGGACACGTTCCTCCGAGAGTGGCACGCGAATTTCTTCGTCGCTTCCAATCTCGCCAGTTGACGTCCGGCCCGATGCTGGAACGCGCTCCACCACCAGTTCCTCTCGTTTTACTGGAACCTGGACGGTCTGGTTCTCAGTTACCACGTCCTTGCGCAGGCGCACCTCACCCCGCTGTACGCGTTCCTTATACGTACGAAGCATTTCTCCCCGCAACTGAATACGTCTGACATCTTCCAAGCCGACTTCGGCATTCGTCGAGACCGTCTCGAACCCGGTTTCCCGAAGGTCCCCGCCGGCATTCTCCAGAATGCGACGCGCCTCCACATGGCGCGAGCCCGTGACACTCACTAGGGCTCCTCCTGCGGCGATGCCATTGTAATAATAGTCCGCGCGCCTTTTGTCCCAGTTCCACCCTGAGCTGGTATCACGGTAATCAATATCTTCATCTTGGTGCGATTCTCCGGTGAAAAAGTCCTTGACCTTTTCCCAGAAGCTCTCGTCGTGCGTGGCTCGCGTGCTTGCACTTGTAGCGGATTCGTACTTGTCTCCCGTCATGAGACCGATTTGGTCAGTAGTAAACCCAGATTGTCTGAGCTGAGAAATCGCTTCGTAGGCATCCTCCTTCTTCTTGAAAAATGCCACTATGCGATTGTCAATTGCGGACGTATCTCTCGTTGGAGTGTTCGCAAGAACCATAAACTGCTCCTTTTGGTATTTGCTTGATCGGATTTGGCGTGCCCCAGTAGGATGCTCCGCACATCTCGTAGAAAGTAGGTGAGAGCTGGAAATCGCAAGTGGACTGGAGGGGGTCTGGCGGCATTGCACCGGGGTCTCAGCCGTCGGTGTCAACCATAGTACTGATTTGAGGCCGATGAACTGACTCGGAGAAGCCTTCGGTTCGATACCTAACATAATCCGGCATCTACCCGATTCAAGCACCATCCTCTGCAAGGAGAATGTTGATGTGGGATGTTAGAACTTACGAAACATTGACTCGCAGGGATTTCTGCAGCTACACGCAGGGGCCGATGTCGCCGAAAACTCCAAAGAATTCTGCACGTCCGAAGACTTGTGGCGGTCTATTAGCTTGTCATATTTCATTTTGCAACTGCAGGGGTTCACGAGAAGTCGGAGTAGGGATTGGGAAGGTGGCTCGCGAAAATGATCGTATCCTCATCTTTGCTGGTCAGAGCAGTCGTTTGTAGGGTTAATTGGGTCGGCTTGCCATCGTCCGGAATGTGTTCATTACCCTTTCTATTGCCAGCTTTCTTTGCCTTTATTCGTTCGATTAGTACCCGGACCGTTTGCGATGGGCGCTTAGGCTTTTCCTTGGGGGTCTTAGGCATAGTGGATTGATTCCTGTCATTTGAAGGTACGTCCCAAAGATTGGAGGACATTTATTTTGTCATCAGCGTGTACGCCAGCCCCAGAACTGAAAACGCGACCATCGCCACGTACACTGCATCAAGCCACATTCCTTTCTTGATTTCCGTTTTCCTATTGCGTGCCATTTTTTCCTGCTTTCTGCCAAAATCAAAAATGCGCTTTCTCCGATTTCGGCTTTCAAGTCGTTCGGCACGGGATGGCGAGTGGCACGCCGAGACCGTCAAGACGTGGACAGAATAGGCCAAAATGCCGCACGTCCTCGCCATGCCGGTGAGCAAAATACTTGGACGTACTGTTATAGGACGCGTTGCACGAACGTTGGGAAAATTGCAGAGTAGGTGTTTTCTGGGCTTGCGGAAGCTGCCTCGTCGTGTGACACCATCCACAGCTGCGGCGGCATCCTGAATGGCGAACGGGTGGACAATGAGGTCATCGCTGCCGGCAAGATCAGCGTCATGAACGGCTCGTACACTGAAACATGCATCGCGCTCAGGGTGCTTTTAAAAGAAATCTGCCATTGGGCCGGCCGTCGCCCCTGCTCCAGGACAGGTGGCAAATCCGAGGGCGTCGCACACTGTCCGCAATAGATTCTGATGGTGATAAACCTTCCACGACTTGAACTTGTGTTTTACTTTGGGCCCGATCACGAGGGTGGCAACCCGGCCTCCACAACCCTTCGAGACCGACGGACTGCAGCGGAAATCGGTGTACAGGTTGCCCTCATCCCAAACGATGAAAAGGAGCCCGTCACCGCCCGACTGAAACTCGGGGCGGCTCAGGATTTTGGGAACTTGTTGCGATAGCCAGGCATCGGCTTGCGGACGGCCTCCGTCGTGACCGTCATGTTGCAAGTTAGGTGTGATGTAAGCGTAATTTGGGGTGGCGTGATTCGAAATATCTTTGGCCAGCTGTGTGAAGGGCACACTGTTTAGCCTCTGGCTAGGAGCACAGACATCGACAAAGTCGATTAGTGGATTGTGTCTGCGAACGTAATTTGCCCAGCCCAGTCCGGTATAGCCGGCGTACGGCAAATCTTCTTGATATGTTTTCCACGTCATCCCATGAAACAGCAAATGCCGAACCATATTGTCCACATCGAAACAAGAAGTCGTGTTGCTGTTGGTGGTTACGTTTTGTCCGGCCACCAGTCGCATCAAGGCTGAAAGCGAACCGTGCAGATTGGAATAGTAGTTGGCGGATAGAGCGTATTTGTTCGCCAGGTAGTTGTAATAGGGCATATAGCTGCTCCCAATCACGCTCTCATAGCTGCGATTTTCCTCGGTAATGATCCAAACGTGCTTGGAACGCGGCACTGTCCCCGCAAACACAGGTAATGACAATGCCGACACGCAGGCGAGGACAGAAAGTTTTGCAACATTCATCCCATGCGTCTCCAGATACTTTGTTTTTCATCGCCGCAACAGCGGCTGAAGGTGGGCGGATTCTAGATGGCAAGCTACTCACGTTCAATCAGGCTGACTTGTATTTGGCAATCAGAAGTACATCCCTCGTAGGTGTAGGGCTTATTTGCGGCTCGACGATGACCTGTTCCGGCACGATTATCGATGCACGAGCAACAGCTCACGATCCGCGCTTCAGGGCAGTATGCCGTACCCGATGATGCGAGTCTTAGTCCCGACATACACTTTGCCATTCACTACGGTGACCGGCGCGAACTTAACATTAGAGCCCAAAGAATCGCGCGCACTGTTTTGGCTAGTGTTGTAAAGCTCGCTGGATAAATTTGTGGCATCGTACGCGTGAAGAATCGCCTTTGTCGGTTCCACCGCCCAGACGATTGCATTCTTTGTGCCATTGGCGGAGACGGTTAGTGTTGCGCCAGGGTAGCCGAAAGTCTGTGGAGCCTTCGTGTTAGCGCTGAGCATTCCATTTGTGAGGAGAAAATCTTTTACGCGATCATTAACCCCAGAAACGTAGATGTGACCGTTCCAATATACGGGCGTGCTGTAATCGCAGTCGTTTTCACCACTTGGGCCGCATGAGGCTGAAGTGGACACATGCACGCCTACAGCATTTGGAAGTTCCTGAACGATCTGATCAGTGCCACTGAATTTGCCCATTGCGTCGCGATTGACCACGTATAGAGTACCGTTCTTGTCGCCTCCGATAAGTTCGTGTGGGAACGGGCCGGGGAGGCTGGGAAGAATGATGCCGGTACTGGCGCCGAGGTCCTGATCGTCATTGTTGAAGATTTGCCGAGGCGCGAAGTAGTCGACGACCTTGAGTGTAGTGCCGCCGGGGGAGAGTCTCATATAGCTGTTGCCCCAATCTCCAACGTTGGGGTCGAAGGGGCCGTTTCCGGTCACAGCGAAGATCTGGTTGCTGGGGCTGGCGGCGAGAGCGCCGCCCCAAATTGCGCCGAGGCCGCCGCTTCCGCTGCCGTTGGTGCTTTTGTTGCGCGAGGTATTGAATACGGCGACCTGTTGCTTGATGTTAAGAGCGTTATACCCAAGGATCCAGCCATGGTAAGCGCCATTCGGACAGACAGGAGTGTCGTTGATTGATCCAAAGGCTACATAGATTACACCGCTAGCGTAGAGCAGAGCAGAACGATTATTTTCCGCTGCACTATTGAATTTGACGATTCCGTTGACGCTGTCGCAACTGTTGCCAGCGGTGCTGGCATTGATCACCGATGGGCCATCGGGCATCTCGAACCCAGTGGTTATGTCCAGCTTGTGCAGTCCATGAAAAAATCCTCCCGTCGTAGGTGCGGTGCGGGATTCGACGTAAATCACGCCCTGCGGTCCCTGGGTGGGATCAATAAACATGGTGGAGGTAATGCCCACGCCGGGAGTGTTAAACACCTGATCACAATTTGATCCGGTAATAGGACTGTTGGTGGAGCAGGGGACGGGCCGGTCGATGAAGGTGTGCCAAAGCGGAGTACAGGTTTTCCCATCGGCGTCGAAAGCGTAAATGCTGTTGTTTTCTGTGGCGACAAAGACCACGTTGTGAGTAGCTCCGCCAATGCTGAGTTTGGGCACGAATAGCGGCTGGCCGTAAACAAAGGAATCTACGCTGCAGGCGAAGATTTTGCCGAAGGTTGTTGCGTTAACATTTGTTGGATTGAGCGCGGTTTCATACAAGTTCGCGCCTGTTCGTTCGACGTTGTACTGGTAGGTAATCACGGCAGTGCCGGTCACCGTAAGGCTCACGGTTTTCTGCTGAACGCGGCCACATTTATCGGTCGCCTTTATGGTCGTGGTATAGATGCCGAGCCGTTGCGGCAGGAAAGTATCGAGAATCGATCCGCCTACCGAGTAGAGGTTCGAACCCGAAGACGACACAATCGCCATAACGGAAATGCCGCCAATGCAGGTCGCGCTCGACGCCGCAGCAACGTAGTGCACAGGATTAACCGTGCTGGAGCTCTGTGGGCTGCAGATAGCGATGCCTCCACCACTGGGCGGATCGCACGCGGCTCCTTGGGCCGATGCGTGACAAAGAACAAGAAGTGCCCCCAAGATGAGGAGTGGACGTTGGAATGCGATCAAGAGGCTCCTTCGTGCTGTGATGACACCGGCTAAAAGATAAGCCGAAAGTGTCTTCATCCGAGATAGTTACGGGAAAGTATTTGAAAATGCACAGCGGGTCATGGCGAATTCCCCTCCCGACAAGTGCGAAAGAAAGACTCTGGCCGGCAGCTTAGATGGCAAACTGCGCACAGAATGCCGATTGTGGAAAACCTTTTTTTTGAGAATTGCAAAAGATGGCTGTACTGCCGACGCAAATTCGGTGCGCTTTTCGTCGAATACGTCAGAGAGACGCTTCAGGAACAGCAGGCCAAATATGTATTCCTTGTAAATCCCCAGCGTTCGCACTGAGGCGATAGGACTTTGCTGGCTGTTGCATCGCGAGATCCTCGTGTCCTTGTCTGTGGGGAACGTCAGCTCGACTGCATAAGGAACTCGCCAACTAGGTCAACCTTTTTGCTCTTTACCAGGTTCCTGCTGCTGAGTCGATGCCCACTTAGCGTGCTCTTGCGAGACTAATGACTCGATGCGCTCCGCCAGCAGCGAGTGCGGATCAGCGACATTGGCGTACGGTGCCGCATTGCCCAGGTAAGTGTACTTCTCATGCTTCAACGCTTCGCACGTAGAGCGGTAAGTGATCCAATTCTGCTGATACTGGTTTAAGTGCAGCAACCCTTCGAGCACCGTGATCAAGACACCCAGGCCGCCGGTCACGATGCCGGTGTGCGGAAGCCCTAGTCCTGCCAGAAAAGGAATGATCGCCGCTGCCAGAATCTCGGTAACCTTGATTCGTTTATAAGCGCGCTGGTTCGCTAAGCTCTTACGATCGTACCAAGCGAGTTGGTCCTCAAGGCGTTCAATTATGGGATCGGAGTCACGGAGTTGCGTGGAAGATTCGTTCATAGCTCGCAATTCTACCTTCATCGGAAGAAATGGGGACGAAGGAACTTGCTCCACCCTAGAAGGCGACTTTTGGCCCGCCCGTCACCTCGCTAGGAACCTCGGATTGCGTTCGCAGGCTTGTTTGAATAGAGACTTGGCGACTCCCGTCCCTGGTCGCCCGCAGTGACGCGGTGAATCGCAGGACCCTGCTGTAGGGCCGGCCTTCATTGGGCGAGATACTCTCTGATTCTGGTGTTTGCCACCTCTGCAGGACCCATGTCCGTTTAGCAGATAGTTCTCAAATCCGTGCTCTCAATGCTTGCGGGTGGCTCCAAATAAGTAGAGAGCCGTGCGCCGCGAGTCAAACTCCTTCTGGTTTTCCTCTGCTAGCGCCGACTACACTTCTTTGTCGACTCCGATTGACAGAGACGGCCGAGCAGACTAACATCCGCTTCACAGCGAGGTTTACGGGGCGCTATAACTCCCTGGCGTGCGATCGGTATCCCTGATGAAAGTTTTGCTCCACGACACCGCACTCCTTTCCTGGCATAGGAGCGGAGCTCATCGCAGGCCGCTTGATTGTTGTGAATTTTCGGGGCAGCAGCTAGGAGATTCCTTTGCGTGCAATCTTCCTCAGTTATCGGAGGAACGATGCCGAAGGTGAGGCGGGCCGCCTCTTCGATGATCTCATCTCGGACTTCGGCACCGACAAGGTATTCATGGATGTGGCGGGCATCGAGCCCGGACGCGACTTCCGCAAGGTGATCGACCAGAATGTGTCAACATGTGGCGTTCTTCTAGCCATGATTGGTAGGAGCTGGATCGATGCCACAGATGAGGGAGGGCGACGTAGACTTGACGACCCCCTTGATTTTGTTCGTCTCGAAACTGCTTCTGCGTTGAAGCGGGATATTCCGGTCATTCCTGTTTTGGTTCAGCGAGGACGCATGCCGCGCCCCGAAGAACTACCTGAGGATCTGAAGGACCTAGCATATCGAAACGCCGTCGAGCTGACCCACGCTCGCTGGGATTCCGACGTTCAGCTACTGATCAAGGCTCTGCGCCCATACGTAGGTAAAGCACTTGAAGAAGGAGGTAGCACGAAAACGGAGACGGCGCCAAGACCTGAGCTATCCGGCAAGGGGTCGGCTCCTGCTTCGGAGAAAGAGCAACTACTCAGCACTATTACGGCACCCATGCCCCTGTTGAGACGGTATCGGCTGGGGATAGTTGTCGCCGCGGTGGCCATTGCTCTCGGGGTCGGGGGCTTCGGCACGTACGAGTACAAAAAAGCAGAAGAAGCTAGGGTCAGGAGAGCAGTAGCGGAGGACGAGGCCAGACGGTTGGCTGAAAAGCAAAAGGCCCCTGCTGGGCCGGCCGCCACTGAAAAAATCGGTACTGAAAGGCAAGCTGCTGAGAAGTCGCCGGCGAGAATAACCGCTCCCGAAAGGGCGCCAACCGAAACACCATTTGTTGGGGGTGGGAAGAAACCTCGCACTGGGCAAAAAATGCCCGATTACCCAGGTGTCATCGTGGCCTCCACCAGGAGCACAAATAGCAATCGTCCCAGCCCACCCGCCACTGCCCGGTGTAGCTTCGCTACCGGGAGATCAATTGATCTGGCCTACTCCAGTCCGCAGATGAACGGCCGCAAGATCTTCGGCGGCTTGTTGCCTTACGGCCAGGTCTTTCGCGCGGGGGCGAACGAAGCCACGTCATTGGTCACCACTGCAGACCTTTTGCTGGGAGGCAAAGATCTGCCTGCAGGCAATTACACCATTTTTGTTATCCCCAATTCGGACAAGTGGACCTTGATCATCAGCAGGAAGACGGGGGAGTGGGGTATTCCATATCCTGAGGGGTATGACTTGCTCCGAGTGGATATGAGTGTCTCGCAACTGCCGTCCCAAGTAGAGAATTTCACCATCAGCTTTGACCCAGCGGGCAGAAACTGCGATATGCGTATTGACTGGGAAAACACTCGCGCGTCGGCAGAATTCGCTGAGAAACAATAGGCCGCAGCCGCGTAGATTCCTCCGTCCTTCGTCAAAATTGAACGTGCGCAGGATTTGCAATGGTGCCTCGTGGTCCCATAAGGCGCAAAAATAACCACGAAGTGATCGCTGGCTGCCGCAGTGTCACAGGTATGTAGCTAGCACCGGGAAGATTGGAGCATGCATTCTTGTTGCGACGGCGGAATCGCATCGGAGATCTATCGCTACTGGGTGACTGCGAGCCAGTGGGCCTGTGGCAAGAAACGCGTGCGCCTCACCAAAGCGCTTTGCTAGACGATCCTTTATTCGCACGGCGATGTCAGCGATGTCTTCTTGGCGGTGGGAGATAAACACATTCGACATGCCGCCCGCCCCTATTACTCGAGGGCAGAAACATAAGAGTGCCTGGAGTGAGGTGACTGAACACTTCTACGGCACCTCGATGATCGAGCGTGCGTAAGGCATTGCGGATGCGTTTTACTTCGCAGATATTGAAAGAATATAAAAGTTGACACAGGCCACTAAACTCAGGACAGTCGTCCGAGTTGCCCCGTGGTGTTGCGTGACGAGAGCACTTCTACGCGCTTGTGATTTTGTGATTCAAGCTGGCGCGTGTACAGTTGCTTAGTCGAACCGAGGCTGGGAGCCGGAGATGGGTCCTAAAGTATTCCTGAGTTATTCATCCCTAGATAAAGTCATTGCGGATCGCGTTTGCAGTGCTCTGGAAACAGCAGACATCCCGTGTTGGATCGCCCCTCGGAATATCCTGCCTGGTGTGGACTATCCGCGAGCCATCGTGGAAGCAATTAATTCCGTGCAAGTGTTGGTACTGATCCTGACTCAGCATGCCGCTGCCTCTCCCCACATACTCAGTGAAGTAGGTCAGGCATTCAATAACAAAAAACGAATCATACCGTTTCGACTCTCCAACGATCCACTTCCCGAAGATCTGGAATATTTCTTGTCAATGACACAGTGGCTGGACGCCACAGATGGCTGTACTGACGAAAATATAAAGCGGTTGACAGAAGCAATTTTGGACCCGTTTGCGGGAAGAGGCGACCGAGGTGCGATTAAGGCGCATAAGCGGCGAACAATCGTGGCTGGAGCATTTGTGTTGTTGGTCTTGCTCACCGGCGCGATCGTATATCAACGATGGCAGAAGTCGCGTCCTACGCTGCCAACCGCTGAAGCTGACAGTTCGGGGGGCCGGGACACCAAGCCACAACCAAGGATCTGGCTCAACCCAGTTGATGAGAAAAAGTACGTATGGATCGCGCCCGGAAGCTTCACGATGGGCTGCTCACCCGGCGACAATGAGTGTAGTGACGACGAGAAACCAGCGCACCCAGTGGACATCGATAAGGGGTTCTGGCTTGAACAAACTGAGGTAACCATCGGGGCCTACAATATATTCGCTGCCAAACACGCGCTTAAACTCCCGGCTGGCGACGCGACTCTTCCCTTGACCGGATTGATGTGGACAAAAGCGAAGGAGTATTGCGCCGCAATTGGGGGCCGGCTGCCGACGGAAGCGGAATGGGAATTCGCGGCGCGTGCCGGAAATTACCAAGCCTACAATGGAATGCCCTCAAAGGTATCCTGGTTCGCCGAGAACAGTGGAGACGCACGGCATCCGGTGGGAGGCAAATTACCAAATGGCTTTGGGCTTTACGACATGCTCGGAAACGTTCGGGAGTGGGTTTTGGACCGCTACTACAAAAAATACTATCTTGACTCGCCAGCAACCGGTCCGAATGTTGACCAGCCACTGGCTTCCAATGCCACGGCCGTGGTGCGCGGGGCATTCTGGGGCAGTGACGCCAAGTCTGTTCGCGTCTCTCACCGGTCCGAGCAAGAGACCGATGTGGAGGACGACACCATTGGTTTCCGTTGCGCGGTTGACTATCCTTGAATCTCGGTGGTGTGATGACGAGGGGTCCTTGATTCCAGCCTGACCAGCATCGACGAACCAGCAGCCAGAAGAGCTTGGCCTCGGCGAGCCAGCTCGGGTTGGAGGAGAGGTCGGGACACGGAGTGGCTTCGCTCTGCCGATCTTCACGAGGTCGGATGGCGACTCTAGCTCGTATTCCTCTCGTGACTACTTTCGCGCTAATTCCTCCGACTTTGCCTCTGCCGGGGAGCTCGCCGAGATTAGGGATCAGGGTTCGTTCAACTTGTACCAGTGGGGTTTAAGGACCCAAAGATGTCCCCGCATGAGATCCGAAAACATTGCAAGAAACGTGTATCACGTTTGTAATCGCGAGATCGCTTCGTTCCGTTTAGAAATGGACCTCTAGTAAACCATTGATAATATTGGCGGAAGCGAGTGGGGGTCGAACCCACCGGCGACATCGCAAAATGCCGCCCGCCGGTTTTGAAGATCACCAAAGGTGTTCTGAGCCGTTCTGAAAATTTTCTACTATAACTGATTTTTCAAGGGTTTAACGAAATCACTTTCTGACGCGTTTTGATCCGATATGATCCGTTCTGAGCATAGAACTATCACGTTTTTATCACGCTCAGGTTCCCTCGGCGTTTCCTAGGATACGACGATCGAGGAGAATGGCCCAGATCAGAGATAAAGAGTGGTGGCAGAGGTTACCCCGACCGTTCTTCCTCGATGGCCGCAATCCACAAACGCAGAGTGAGGTCTTCGCGCTCTGGATTACCATCCTGGACTGCCAAATCCAACTCTCGCAAAAACGAAAGCCAAGGTTCCGGAATGGTGTTACTCGGATGCGTAGGCAAGGTGTTCTTTCCTCAAATCAGTAACCAGGTTCCAGTGGGCCGCTACTGGCGAGCGGTGTTCACGGAGCCAGGTGCGCTCAGCATTGGTCATTGAGTCATGGCAGAGAGTGTCCTCGGCTTGAAGGCGTGCGGCTTCCAGGCTTCGCTGGCACTCTCGCAGTTTGCGAACCTTATCGCTGTTGCTCGCAGGGTCTGACTCTGCAAGCTCAGCCGCGAGAGAGACAACAAATCCCAGTCGGTTTTGTCGGTCACACACCTTCGCATTTCGGACTAACCAGTTCCAGTCCATGTCCGCATACGTTAGTGCGAGCCACGGCAGGCCTTCAGCTACGCGGGAATCGAGATAGCGTTCGTTCAGTGCGCCGAACAAGAGCAGCGCCGGGTTCACTTTTGTCTTTTTCCCCAGGTAGGCAAATGCCGGGTAACCCAGCGCGCCCAGCTCTGCGCCGAAATCGTTTCTCCCTGCCCGAACGTGGTCCAACGGACTTTCCGACGGCAGCGGTAGGACGGTGGCTGGAAGCTTCAACGCCTTCATCGCCCTACAAACGAAAGATTTCGGAACTTCGCGCCGCCCTTTCTCCATCATCGACCAGTAGGCCTGCGTGACGCCAAGTGCCTGCGCAGCTTGTTGCTGCGTCCACCGCTTACTCAGCCGGGCTTCCCGCAATGTCGTCCCATCCATAGGTCGAATCTCCGATACTAAGTATTATAACATTTACTGTTATAATTGTTTTACAGGCAAGACCCCAGGAGGTAATGCCATCGATTAACAAGGAAGATTGGTGAGGTGCTAAGCCGCTCGCTTGAGGGAGAAATCAAACCTACCAGCACACGCCAAGTGCTCTTGAGAGCTTATCTGGAGTCTCTTTATATCGTGGAGAAGTAATGGGCTGGCCATAAGACCACGTAACTCATTGAGAAAATTGGCGGAAGCGAGTGGGAGTCGAGCCCGCCGGCGACATCGCAAGATGCCGCCCGCCGGTTTTGAAGATCACCAAAGGTGTTCTGATCTATTCTGAAAATTCTCTACTATAACTGATTCTTCAGCGGCTTACGAGCAATGCGTTCTGATCTGTTCTGACCGAAATTGCTCCGGCACGAACGTGGAACTATCACGTTTTTATCACGCTACCTCTCGGTCTCCCCGTAGTCGGATCTCCCCTCTACTTGGAACAAGGCATCGAGTAGCCGGCGCCTTTGCCGGACCGACTTCTGCGTTTTTCATTGTTTCAATTCCCATCGTCTAGTATCGTGGCAGTTCTTCCCGACGTTGCAAACGCGGAGTTGTTCCTCGGGGATGAGCACACCCTTGTTCGAGACGATGAAGTCACGGCTGCCACTGTTTCCCTCATGAGACGACGCGAGTTCCTTCTCAGTTCAGCATCAGGCCTGCTGGCATCACGAATACCAGGACAAGTTTGGCTCGGGCCAAAAGCTGTTCAACCGCCTCTGGATACGAACGAAATACGGATATTTCCTGTACCTTTTTCCGCCTCAATGCGGGAAGGGCACTTCAAAATCACGCACGACGTCGACATCGTCACTCCTTCCGATGGTTCACTGGAGGAACTGTCCGCCGCCAAAGCATTACGCGACGACCTAGCAGATTGGTTCGGGCTCGTCTTGAAAATCAGCTCCACTTCCGCACTCCCGGCGGGCAAGCGTGCGATTGTGATTGGGACCTCACAACGCTCTTTGATTCGCCGTGCTATCGCGCAAGTGGGCCCGCAAGCCATCGAAAACAATTCCTTGCCCGAAGCGTATACGCTTCGTATCGGGCATGATCTCGCCGTCATATCTGGGGCGGATTCTCAGGGTGTACGCCACGGGTTGCAATCGCTTAGGCAGTTGATCGATTCTGACGACGCGCCGAGCTTGCCGTGCATTGACGTTATTGATCGTCCGCATAAGCCTTTTCGTGGATTGAAGCTGTATCTTCCCGGCCCCCAGAATATCCCTTTCTTCAAACGCTTCATTCGAGACTTCGTGGTGGCGCACAAGTACAACATCTTGATCATGGAACTCAACGCTGGCATGCGACTCGAGAGTCATCCGGAGCTGAACGCCGGCTGGAGGGAGATGTTGCTCGACACCAATTATTCCCGGCGCAACTACCCGCCCGGCTCTCTTCACGGGCGCGAGCAGAATTCTTGCCACCAGGACACGGCTGACGGTGACTTCCTCGATCCACAAGAAGTGGCTGAGTTAGCTGACTTCGTCCGCTCGCAGGGAATCGAACTGATTCCCGAGCTTCCTTCTTTCACGCACAGCTACTATCTTCTGGCGCGGCACAAAGAACTATCCGAGGTGCCGGGGGACAGGTGGCCAGACACCTACTGCCCATCGAACCCAAAGACATATGAGCTGCTTTTCGAGGTTTACGACGAGTACATTGACTTGCTGAAGCCAAGGATGCTGCATGTGGGGCATGACGAGTTGTTTGCTCCAGTAGGACTTTGTCCGGTATGCGGGGACCGCGATATTGGAGAACGGTACGGTGAGGACGTGGCTCGGATTCGCGCTTATCTTCGCACGAAGAACGTTGGCATGGCGATGTGGGGTGACATGCTTCTCGAGAGTGTCCGCGGCGTGGGTCTTCGCGAAAGGCACGCACGAGACGGCTGGAGTTATAAAGTCGCCGGTGGGATGACGCGCGAACAAGTTGAACGGCTCATCCCGAAAGACATCCTCATCTTCAATTGGTTTTGGTCCAAGGCTGAAGGTGAGTGGTCCGAAGAGCAGGCAGAGAAGAACGAGGAGGTTCTCGAGGGATTGGGTTTCATGCAGGTCTATGGAAACTTCAGTCCGACCATCGAAAACTACTCAACGCGCAGCACACGACGCACGGTCTTGGGAGGTGCGCCCTCAGCGTGGTTTGCGACGAGCGAATCTAACTTCGGGCGAACCATAATCACTGACGTCATGGGATGCAGCAACATCTTATGGCATGGGGACGTGATAAACGGAAGGCGACTGGCCGACATCGCGCAGGCGCGCATGCCACTCATTCGTAGTCGATTTCGCGGCCAACTTCCTCCGAGTTCCACAGAATCAGCGTTCACTCCATTTGATATCTCTTCCCGTTTCAACGTAGGGGGTCGTGAATGGGTGAGTGATTGCGACCTGAATTCAATCCAGCAACGGACGATCTATATAGGAAGAGTACCGTTCCGCCTCACTCGATTGAACGAGAAGACTGCGATCGTCGTCGCGACCCAGGGAAACAAGCCGACGACCCTGCCCTCGTCGGTAGATGCAATTCGGATTGATTCCGATCTCGCTAGCCTTTTGTTTTTGCATGCTTGCGCAGAACCGGCCGCGAATCGAGAACCTGATCGTTTGTTATGGGATGTTTTTGATTCCGCCGACCTGCTTGGGTGGTATGAAGCCCACTACGAAGATGGATATACGGAAACGATTCCGATTCGTTACGGCGTTAATATCGCCGAGTGGGATTGGCAATCACGTAAAACTGGTCATGGATATTGTTACGGTGCGGATCCGATCGTAGTTAACGGGGAAAGCGCGAAGCCCATCACCATGTTCGTTTATGAGTGGCAGAACCCTCGCCCTGGGAAACTAGTTTCGGAACTAAAACTCAAGGGAACGCATGGCTTCCGAGGTGCCGACGCAGATTACACGGACCATTTCGGCCCCGTGATAGCCGAAAACGCAATCCTGTTGTTGGCGGTGAGCATGGTAAAAAGTAGGGAGTCCGCACGGAACGCGGATGAGGGAAGGGGATGAGCGCCGCATCTGGCGGCGAGGAGATCTCGCATAGCCGATGGGTGTGGGGCTTTTAGACGTGCGGTCTGAACGAACCAGAACAGTGATTTCAGTTGCCCGGTTTCCGCATAACCCGCGATACATTTATCATGGTTTTTATCACGCTGGGCATTTTTCGACCAGTCATCCTCAACTCAAGCCTGCACCAGAGTCCCCGTAAACTACAAAAATAAATGGCGGAAGCGAGGGGGGGGCGAACCCAACGGTGACATCGCAAGATGCCACCCGCCGGTTTTGAAGATCACCAATGGTGTTCTGATCCATTCTGGCGTTGGAAGTGGACACGAGCTTTGCGAGTCGAAGAGTGACGCGGGTGTTGGAGGGAATCGTTGCCGAACGGGGGAAGCCGCAGGCGATTCGCTGTGACAACGGGCCAGAGCTGACCAGCCGGCATTTTCTGGCGTGGTGCATCGAGCAGCAGATCGAGCTGGTGCATATCCAACCAGGAAAACCGACGCAGAACGCACACGTGGAAAGCTTTCATGGACGACTGTGAGAGGAATGTTTGGGCATAAGTTGGTTTAAGAACTTATTCGATGCAAGACGGAAGATTACATCGTGGCGGAAGGAATACAACGAGGAACGTCCGCACAGCAGTTTGGGCTACTTAACGCCGGAGGAATTTTCTACATCGAGGAGAGCCGGCTGAGTCCGGCTCCGCTTTGCTGGCTACGCCGTCCTCAGCCGCAAACCCGGAGGCGCAAACTGTCGTATAATCGCGTGCACGAAAGCAGGGGGCAGGTCACTCGCAAACTTATGAAAACATTGGCGGAAGCGAGTGGGGGTCGAACCCACCGGCGACATCGCAAGATGCCGCCCGCCGGTTTTGAAGACCGGGGCAATCACCGGATTGCATGCGCTTCCATATTTTAAAATTCAATGGCTTATGAAGAATACAAGGATCCTTTCCATACGATAAAAGGCTCATCGACTCAGGCCGCCTCCCTTGGCGCAGTCTACCATTGCAAGGTTTCCGTTCTCGAGTGCCTTTGCCGAAGATGCGAGAGGGGCGAGACCGCCCGTATCAACCCTTGGCGCTGCGAACTGGGGCAGGTGTAACGTGGCTGAACGATGACCTAGCTGGCTTTCCCTCAATATCTCCAGCTCGTCAAATCTGCCCCTTTAGGGGCGCTCTTACGTATCCGATCTAGAATTTTAGGCAAGTATTGAGTGTTGTAGTGCAGGCGTGAGAGGTAGTTGGGCAAAGTTGGATCGCCGTTCCAGCAATGCTCGGCACGCGGACCGTATCTTACTTCGCCGTCGTATGGCGGATTCGTTGTGGACTTCAAAAAATCTTCCATGCGATAAACCGCATCATTCAGGAAGTATGTATCGTCGGAACCGACATAAATGTGAATTTTGCCGGCGAGCTTGGGGCCGATTTTTGCCCAGTCACGCTGCAAAATCGCTTCCAGATCGTAGTGTTCGCGCCAATATTCGGCCACGCCGTGATCGATCTCGCCAGTCATTTTGTTAAAGATGGGCTGCGGATACCCGTCCTCACCCACCGGACCGTAGACGGCTTGCCAGATATCGAACTGTTCGCCGCTGCGGCCATGATCGCCGAGCGCTAGCTCGTAAGCGTTGAACTCTTGGGTAGTGATGAAGGTATGGCCGAGGTAGTCGCGCAT
>Ga0068868_100001258_pt1 | contig 17438 bp, 13 predicted proteins | sample KBSMisM42_FD_64660 | JGI IMG/M metagenome (GOLD analysis project Ga0068868, IMG submission 64660) | Miscanthus rhizosphere microbial communities from Kellogg Biological Station, Michigan, USA - KBS Miscanthus M4-2 | ecosystem: Host-associated > Plants > Roots > Rhizosphere > Soil ...
TCGGCCATCGAAGAGGCCAAGGCCGACATCACCGGGCTCTGGGCGCTGCAATACCTGATCGACAAAGGCGTCGTCGACAGGAAGATGGAGCAGTTGCTTTATGTGACATACCTGGCCAGTGTGTTCCGATCGGTGCGTTTCGGTATCCACGAAGCTCACGGCCGAGGCATGGCGTTGCAGTTCAATTACCTGACCGATGAGGGTGCATTCCACTGCGATGAAGAAACGGGGAAGTTCCGGGTGGATGAATCGAAGGTCAAAGACGCGGTGCGGAAGCTCACTACGGAAATACTGACAATCGAGGCGGAAGGGTCATTCGAGAAAGCGAACGCCATTCTTGGAAGATATGCAGTGATTCGGCCGGTAATGAGAAATGCATTAGATCGCCTGGCCGATGTACCTGTCGATATCGAGCCGATTTTTCCAATGGCGGCAGGATAGTGGACCATCAACAATGTCTGAGATTTCAAACGGTAACTGTGAATATGAAACTGTGTGAATGCAGGCAAGCGCTGGATATTTCTTCGCAGCACAGGCAAGTGGAATGCGGAGATCCTTTAATCTGCCCTAAATGCAGCGGATTTCTGATGTGCGATTTTTGTAAGCAGGAATCTAATATTCCAAACGGCCTGCCCATCGCCTACTTGATTATTGGGCATAGCCTGGTCTGCCATCATCATGCGTGGCGTGCAACCGCAACGGAATTCCGTCCTCAAGATCCAGAGTAAATTTAAATCAGGACGCTGCCCGCTCAGACTTTCGTTGACCTTCGATAGAAAGTCCTGATAGTTTTTCGCAAATCCATAACCAGGCGGGTCGTAATGTGTCTGATTTTCTTTTTAAGGAGGCTCCCATGAAGAATGGCATTCGCGTGTTCGTATTCGGTCTGGCTTTTCTCCTATGCGCATCCGTGGCTCAGGCAGCGTCGGTTCCGGCTATCGATGGTCAGGTTGCCGGATTGGAGTTATGTCCTCAATTCATTTGCGGCTCCGCTATTTTTGCGGGAGGGTTTCAGGGAAGAATCGGCATCAATTCCGACGCGACGGCGGGGATGATTGCGTCGTTGACCCACGGCGATCTCCCTACGGAAATTGGAGATTGTACGCCGATCTACAATGGCGTCTGGGAATTGAGAACACTATTCCGCCGAATCAGCGGAGTAGTGACGGGAGGTCGAATCGTTTACATAGGGAATAACCGATTCCATGTCACCGCGACATTTTTCCTGATCAATGGAGGAGTGGGAACGTTGACGCTCGACGGTACTCTGGATCATAACCCACTCATACCGACATTTGGAGGAACCCTTCAGTAGGGGGGTTTTTCGCTTGGCTACGTCTTTCGAAGCCGGCTCTGCTGCAGGTAGTGCGGGCTGAACTGCAGTCCGTACGGAGTCGAAATACTGTGGGCGGCCTTTTCCTTAAAGAAATTCGTGCGAGCTTCCAGGATCAGTGCCTCTTCGTCCTTATCGCACGGACGCATCGTCACTTCTTCGCGGGGCACGAAGAAAACCTGGCCTATGGGCATCGTGTGGCCTCCGGGAATTCCTTCTCCCGGCTGAAGCACGTAGCGGAATTCGGTCTCGTGTGGATACCAGTCCGTTTCTACGCGCACAATAAGCGCCGCCGCCAAAGGCCGTTCGATGACATTGAACACCGGGGTATACACCGTGTCCCAGCCTTCGGGTGTCTTGAAATTGGTAGCGCCTTTTAAAGTCACCGCTCCGGCCGGCGTGCCCAGATCTTCCGGTACGATGAACGCCCGCATCAAATTCTTGGCATCTTCGGTGGAAATCGGAATGCCCTTAGCCATGAAGGTGATTTCTTCACGCAATATTCCAACGCCACCCACCGGAAGCATCACGGAGATACTAAAGATCGGTTTCCACTTCCCGGGAGCACTGGTCTGAAAATAACTGAACAGATAGATCCCCTCGCCCTTGTACTCGATGTGGTACGACTCATGCGGGTGAAGTGAGGGAAAAACCAGAAAACCCAGAGCACTGCCTGCTTCCAACACAGGGCAGTGGCGCGCATGCTGTGGCAGCATGGGTCTTGAACTTTCACTTCGCGGAGGCTGGCCAATTCCGGGACGACGGGAATTCGGAAACGTTCGTACTTCCATGACGCAATATCTTAGCTTTCTTCAGCAGGCCCCAAATTGCCTTTTTTGCAGTTGCATGCGGAAAAATCCAGGACATGATTCGGCAAGGATCGTTCGACCATCGGCAGGCGTGCGACCCGAAGTATTCGCCAGATGCCGGGTACACTGAACACACTCTCTTCCCACTGGCTCTGTTCGAGCCCTCATCAGCGACCGCTTCTTCCACCGTGATGGCTCTCACATCAACGGGATGTGGCTGCTGTCTCTGCCTTTAGCCGGACTTTCAGACTCACCTTTCTGTGAATTTTCCTGCAGTGGCCGGCTAACCGAAATCAGGCACCGGTGTACAAATGCCTGTTGTTCCTCCGATGTCCCGACCTTAGAGTTCACACGTTCTACTAAAGTCTTGTCCCTACGGCCGGATAGGACTGCCGGTCGCCCGCTGGACGGTAGGGCAGACCCGGTGGAGTCGCGGAGAGAAAGGAACGCAAATTCATGGATGAATGCGCGTCGAAGTCGAAGGTTACTGAACCGACAGATGGTGCTTCACGGAGCCAGCATGCCTCTGACGATCCGCAAACGCTGAGCGGATTGCCGAAAAGTTCGAGTTTGAGAACAACATATTGCGCCACGGTGAACGACCGCAGCGTCGATCAGCTGTTCCACTTACAGGAGCGCACACCTTTTCTTTATCCTCCGACGGCCACACCGCTCGAACCGTATAGCGAAATCATGTGTCGGAACGGGCGCCGCCTCCTGCGTGTTTACGATGAAAACCTGCCTTGGCGCGCGGTCATCCTGGCCGGATCTGCATCCAGCATGCTGAATGGATTCGAATGGTCAAATCCATCGACAACCGCGCGGGGAATTTGGCAGTGACTAAAATCCTGCTGATTGAAGACAACGACTTGAATCGCGACATGCTGTCCAGCCGGCTGGAGAAGATAGGCTACCAGGTCATCACCGCGGTTGACGGATCGCAGGGACATTCCCTGGCAGTCCTGGAATCTCCGGAACTGATATTGATGGATATCGGCTTGCCGGACATGGATGGCTGGGAGGTTACAAAACTTCTAAAAGCCAATGATTCGACCCGCAACATCCCGATCATTGCTCTGACCGCTCACGCGCTGGTGGCCGATCGCGCAAAGGCCGTCGAAGTCGGCTGTGACGATTACGACACCAAGCCGGTGGAATTCGCAAGGCTCCATGCGAAGATCGAAAGTCTTCTGGCAAAAAATAAATAGATATGGAATCTCCCCTAAGCCGGCTGCTGATTGTTGACGACAGCGAAATCACTCGCGGCATGTTCGCTCGCCGCCTGACGCGCCGTGGTTACGACATCAGCATGGCGGAAAGCGCTCATGGGTTGCTGGAGCGAGTCCGAAAAGAGAATATCGATCTGATCCTGCTGGATATTGAAATGCCGGAGATCACCGGCCTTGAAGCCTTGAAAGCGCTTCGTCAGTATTACACTTCCATTCAGCTTCCGATCATCATGCTAACGGTACGAAATCAAAGCAAGGATGTCATCGCTGCGCTGGAACTGGGTGCCAACGATTACCTGACCAAGCCGATCGATTTCCCAATCGCGCTGGCACGCATCAAAACACAGCTGTCGCACAAACGCGCTGAAAATGCACTCCGGGAAAGTGAGGAGCGATATGCACTGGCAGCACGTGGTGCAAACGACGGCCTGTGGGACTGGAATCTTGTAGCCAACATTATCTACTTCTCGCCACGATGGAAAGCAACTCTGGGGTATCAGGATCATGAAATCGGAAGTAGTCCGGAGGAGTGGTTCAGCCGCATCCATGAATCCGATCGCGATCTCGTTAAAGTTCGAATTGAAGATCATCAGAATGGTGATGTTCCTCACTTCGAAAGCGAAATCCGAATGCTGCACAAGGACGGCACTTATCGCTGGATGTTGAGCCGGGGCGTGATAAAGCGCGATGAAAACGGCAAACCGCTGCGCATGGCCGGATCTCAAACGGACATTACCGAAGGAAAGGTGGCCGATCCGCTCACCGGGCTGCCCAATCGCCTGTTCTTCGTTGAACGTCTGCTTCGCCTTATCGAACAACGAAAGCGCCGTACGGATGCGTTGTTTGCCGTGCTGTTTCTGGATCTGGACGGATTCAAAATGATCAATGACCGCCTGGGCCACATTGTCGGAGACAAACTTCTGATCTCCGTCTCAAAGCGGCTCCTGAACTGTCTCCGCTCCAATGATCTGGTAGTTCGGGCCGACGAGCCATTTACAGTTGCGCGGCTCGGAGGCGATGAGTTCGCCATCCTTCTGGACTATCTGAACAGCGCCGATGACGCCAAGGCCGTTGCGGATCGGTTGATGCAGGAACTGAATCGGCCCTTTGAAATGGATGAAAAGGAGATCTACACGACGGTCAGTATCGGGATCGCTTTGAGCAGTTCCGGTTATTTGTATCCCGAGGAGTTTCTACGAGACGCGGATACGGCCATGTATCGCGCGAAGTCCACCGGCAAAGCGCGTTCGGAAATATTCGACGCGGACATGAGAGCCACGATTACGTCGCGTATGCAGCTCGAAACCGACCTTCGTCATGCGCTTGACCGAAAAGAGTTCCGCAACGTCTATCAACCGATTGTCCTGCTCGCTACCGGGCAGGTGGCAGGATTCGAAGCCCTGTTGCGCTGGCAGCATCCGGAACGCGGTCTCCTCGGTCCCAACGAATTCATCCCGGTTGCCGAGGAAACCGGATTGATCCGTGAACTGGGCTGGTGGAATCTTCGCGAAGCCTGCAGGCAGATCGGTGAGTGGAAGAACCGTCTCAGCGGATTTTCAGAATTCATCATGAGCGTGAATCTTTCCGTCAAACAGTTTCAGCAGCTGAATCTTGTGGGGGATATCCGAAAGCTGCTTCAGGAGTTGAGTATTCCTGCGGAAACCCTGCAGCTGGAATTGACGGAAAGCAGTGTGATGACCGATCCTCATACCGCGATATTGATGTTGGAACAGATCAAGGCCCTGGGAATTTGCCTGGCCATCGACGATTTCGGAACTGGGTATTCTTCGCTGAGTTACCTTCACCGCTTTCCCTTGAATACCGTGAAGATCGATCGTTCTTTTACCAGCACCATGGGAAATGGCGGTGACGGCATTCAGATCGTCAAGACCATCATGCCTCTGGCAAGCAATCTGGGATTCGATGTCGTCGCAGCGGGAGTGGAGACCCAGGAACAGGTCCGGCTCTTGAAGGAATTGAAGTGCAAGTACGCGCAGGGGTACTATTTTTCGAAACCGCTCACGGCCGAAGCCGCCGAAGAATTTCTCGCCGGGCAACCCTCACTTACTCCGGCGTAGTCCGGCTCCCTTGCATCGTTCGCCTAATTGCTTTTCTCTCATCGATTGAACTTCGTGAGAAAGTATAGAAACGATGGAACCCCGCGAGCTGACTAAACCAACATCGATTGCAGATCGGATCGTGCGCGAAGTGATGACCTTGCCCGGCGTGACGCGGGAATCCCATCGCGGAGGAATGATCTTCTTTTATGTCGGCCGACGGGAAATTGGTCATCTGCATGGTGAACGGCTGGCAGACCTGCCCTTTCCCGTTCGCATCCGTGAAAAACTGGTCGCCGAAGGAAAGGCGGACCTTCACTATCTCCACCCGAAAACCGGTTGGGTATCCCGCTACATCCGAAGCGAAGAGGACATCGATGACGTTGTCGAACTCTTTCGCGTGAACCACGCCCGTCCCTGGCTTGGGAAATAGAGGGACTGTTTGCTCTTTTGACGAGTTGGACCTGATATGTCTGTCATCGTCGGCACTCTCTGTTCATGAGTGAATTACAAGCGATCATCTGGATCTAAAAATCAAATCGACATCGGAGGGGACGAAACGCTAACCGCGGCGGATTTCGGATCCCTGGAATCGGATCTGGATGCGGTAGACCTTCTTGACGCGGCATTTGATTTCACCGGTCGTGGAATCGAATTTTTCCGGAACGTCAATGCGATGAATGTCCACGGCAGCGTGGTAACCACGTTCCGAGAAAACGTCGATGAGCATCGCCAGGGCCAGCGGGTCGTCCAGCACGGAGTTCTCCGTATTGATCAGCGCCACGCCCGATATCGCATGCCGGAGCACGATTGGAATAATCTTCGTCTCAATAAACTGAGTCACCTTGGCAAATAGTTCCGGATTTTCCAGTTCGTAGCTGTCGAGCCGGTTGACCATCTCCTGCCGGGCATGGACGATGATCGCACTCGCCACCGGCACACCGCGCAGACGGTCTACGGTTCGCGGGTCGAGTTCCAGCGTGCTCTGGTAACGGAGTTCCTTCAGTATGTTCTGTTCAACGCTCTCGATTGGGCCCTGCGCATTGATGAAGTGATAGTGGAAGATTTCCTTCAGCGATTCCAGGGCTTCCCAGGTCTGCTCCTTGAACGTGTGATAACGCTTCCGCGCCAGTGCTTCATCATGATCGGTCGGCCTGTCTTCGCTGAGCGTTCCAATTCCGGTGCGCCGTACTTCGTCGTTATGCGCCAGCGTTTCACGTCCGCGTTTGAGCTGCCGCGCGACGGATTCCTTTTCGTCGACAAACAGCACCATGATGTGAATGGTGGGATGCCTGAAATGAATACTCAGTGGTGTACTGAAGAATTCGCGGCGGAGGGCGTGCATTTTATCGACCAGAAGTTTGAGGCATTCCACCTGCACATTCGTGCGCGGGAATCCATCGATGATAACCCCGGCATGATATTGCTTTCGCAACAGTTCACGCAGGAGCAGATTCACCACTTCGCGATCACCCACCATGATTCCGGCGTTCTTGAGAGCCTGAGCTTCCGGTGAATCGAGCAGGGAACTGATGACTATGGGCGGACATGTCAGTCCGCGGGCCTTGCTGATGAAAGCCGTGTTGGTGCCCTTACCGGCTCCCGGAGCTCCGCCAAGAAGAATGATCTCCTTTGGAAACCTGAGATTCTCCCGGCCGTAGTCGGCCTCGAGATCCTGCCAAATGGATTCGAAAATCAATGAAGAGTCCTTACTGGCAACAGTTCGCCCATCCATAAAATTCAGGCCGGCTTCAGGCCCGGCCCAAAAGGGTAACCCTAACGGGAATGTTCGACCAGAGTTTTTCGGGGCAGAAGGGACTTCTTCCAGCCGCTATATATAATGATGCGTCGTAGCGGCGGTTATCCTATTCCGAATCAATGGCTTGAAGTTCTTCCACGGAAATTGATGAAAATGAAGGCCAGATCCGCAAATGAAAGCAGCGGCCTCCAGGCATTGCCTTCAAGCAGTGGTTCTATCGGCCATGCGCCATGAGGGGATGACAGCCGTTGTCCTGGAAATGACGAGAAAGAATCCACTCGGTCTCCCTGGACGGTCGAATGTCGCGAAATGGGACTCACCGCTGTTCCACCGCTTCTTCCATCCGTGACACTTCATAAAGTGACACATCGGGTCATCCCGCAATTTCTTCTGTCGGTATTGTGCATCCCACGGCGGTCCTTTGGGATCGCCGGCATAAGGAGGAATTGTGACGAATCTCAAACCGTCGGTGTTTGGCAACGAAATGTTGGCCGATCCTTTTCCGTTTTATCGAAGATTGCGTGAAACGCATCCCGTATTCCGCGTGGTTGATCTGTGGTTCGTGGCCGCAGGGCTTACGCTGACTCTTTCTGGCTGCAGCGGGTCGGTGTATCAGCCCCTGGAGATACGAAGTGTCGGTTTGATACCGAATGCGAAGATTGAAAAAAATCTGCGGGGCACTGCCAATGGGAAATCGCTCGCGTTTGAGGGAGGCGGAACATGGATGTACGGCACCGACTCTCAGGAATTAAACGTGCAACCGTTTCTGGCGACGTCTGCCAAAGTTGGAAACACAACGTTTGTGCCCCCGCAGACTCTTGAAACCCGATTCAACTTTTCGGTATACGACACTTCCTTGCGCTGGCGCCATTTCATCGCAGGCGGGCCCTTCGGTTATGAACTCGCGGGAGGCGGTGGTTTTTCGCGTTTGCACTTCGGGGCGACGGGCAACGGGATGCAGGGAGAGGAAACTGTTTACTCTCCAGATCTCGATGTCCGCATCGGAGTTCTGCTTCGGCTCGGTCGGACGACGCGAATCGAAGCGAATAGTACTTTGTTTTACACCAATTCGAATCTGAGCAGCGTCAGCCGCAATCAGGCCGGCCTGGTCCAAATGCTGGGACATCATGTTTCCGTTGAAGGAGGTTATTCCTGGTGGTATGTGGAATCGCCTTCCACCACGCGATCCTCCGTGAAAATTCAAGCCTCCGGCCCGTCGCTGGGAGTTCGCTTCGGGTTTTAGATAAAGTTCCACCTGTCGTGGTTGATATTTCATTCCAGAGGTCAGGGTCTGTAACCAGGAATTTTAAAACACGCCAGGCTTTTTGTGGGGCGGCCTCGACATTCGATGCTTTACATACAACGCCATGGGCACAGCAAAGAAGAAATGCGACATGAAACCGCCAATGATGACATTGGGATCATAGTAGTTCGGGTGATTGTCTGAGGCGATCATGATCGCGGCGTGCATCACAATCCAGGCGATCATGGCGTAAGGCAAGGCCACCAATGTGGCTTCAAATCCCCTACGCTTGAAGTACGGCCAGATGCAGGCAAAAAGCACGCCCCAAAACACGGCGAACAGGAAATGGATCAAGGTGCCAATAACGGAAGCCAGCAAACCGAGTGACGCTTGCACGTCGCTCCCGAAGACCAGCCCGGTGGCGTTGCGCGGGATTCCAGCCAGCGGTAGCAGGTGTTGAGCCCCGACCCAAACCACCGCCTCATAAATCCAGATGGTCACGCCACCCAAAAGCCCACCCTTCAAACCGGCCTGGAGCACCGACTTAGGATCCGTTTTCGCCGTCATTTCAGCCATAGTACGCATTGCTCCCAGCACCTTCCGCAGGACTTCGCCCCTCGGGCACACAATATGAATCGGCAGTATAAGCACAATCTTTGAAGTAATGCTCCGGGATTTCAAATCCTGCCCCGGAAAGGTGGGAATCATTCCTGCGAGCTCTTCGTGCAATCTGCCATCTATTCGCCACGGAATACATTCGGTGGCGCACGTGTCAATCGCTCCAGTACGTGACCATCACTCGCCTATTCATTTCTGGCTCGCCAGGACTCAATATCCCGCGGTGGAGTCTTGTTCGTTTTCCGGATGAGGGCACAGGCACGACCCGCATTCCTCCGTTTAAGTAGAGAATCCGCAGGAGATTCTCTGGCCGTGAAGGCTCCACAGTGTAATCAAGAACTCAATACCGTCCTCTCTAAGCAGCTGAATTTATTCGAGAACTAACCGGACACCACTGGGTCTGTCCCCATAGACTCCCGAATTGAAGTAGACTGACCGCTCCATGTTGCGCACTCGTATGCATTTCGCGGCCGGTGTTTTTCTGACTCTCGCAATCACCGGTTGCAGCAAACAAAAATCTGAGCCCGACTACAAAGCAACATCGACGGTCCGGGAAGTCATGGAGTCCATGATAGTTCCGAGTTCGGACTTCCTGTTTAACGCTGTCTCATCATCGGTAACTCCCAAAGGAGTCGAAGAAAAGTCTCCGAAAACGGACGAAGAGTGGGCAGACGTGCGGCACAAAGCCATTACCTTGATGGAAGCGAGCGATCTAATTGTGCTTGCCGGCCGTCATGTTGCAGCGCCTGGCCAGAAGGCGATCAACCCACAGGTACAATTGAGCCCGGACGAGATTGAAGCATTGATTGCAAAGGACCGTTCCAGCTGGGTACGCATGACGCATAACCTGCATGACTCGATACTACCCGCGTTGAAGGCGATCGATGCACGAGATCCAATGGCTCTGTCCGATTCGACCATCGCCATCGACATGGCCTGCGAGTCGTGCCACCTTAAATTCTGGTATCCCGACAAGCCGTGATATCTCGCCCTGTGACCTCTTACAGGTTCAAAGGAGAAGCTTTGATCCCATCCTTCAAGGCTGGTAGAAATGTTGCGCATTCATGAACGGACAGGTGAAGAAATACACTCCATTTCGTTGGTCGAACTTTTGCCGAACTGCACTTGCTTTGTTTCTCGCTGCGATTTGTTCTGCCAATACATTTGCTGAGGAAGTGTTCATCAAAGTGCCGGACGTCTTGCCGACGAACTCTGCATTTGTGCGATTCGAAATCGTGCCAGTCGACGACGGAGCGGAACTCCTGACCCTGTTCTTTTCCTCGCATCCGGATGCGGATCGCTATGAGGTCGACGAGGTGCCTGTCATCAGTATTTTGCGCGATACCCTGGGAAGTTCCGATCCTGATGTTCATCGGCTGCGTTACCTCTGGGTGCACACCTATGCTGCTCCAGGCATAAAACAACGTCTCGCAGCGGCGACACCGTTTGCCTATAGCCGCTTTGGCAACACCGGCACGGTAAATGTTGGAATCCCATCCCCAGTGATGGACCTGTCTGCCGATGATGATCGGCTGTGGAAGAACATCTGGGGATTGGTACTCAAGGGCGCGATGTTTGATCCGAAAATCTACCTCATCGAGTCCGCCATTCAGACCTATGGCGACAACCGATCGAAATATCTTCAGATGCAATTTGCGCGCGCCGCCACGGCAATGGATATGGACAATGCCTTCTCCGACGTACCAATGCTGTCCGATGCCGAAAGGCGTCAGCTTCAACAGCGATTTGCAGAACGCAACAACAAACTGGCGCCTCTCTTGAACGATTCGCAACTGGAACGCTTCTATATGAAGGGAATGACCACGATGCGCCAGACGTGCGCACGGAACTGGGAATTGCTGCGACAGCGCGCTGAAGCCGAAGAGCTGTACTTCGAACCGCTGTCCCTTCCCGACGGGACGGCCACGCACGCCATCCTCTGGGTGGCCCGGGAAGACCTGGAACAGAATCGCCAAAAAATTTTTGATAGCCGATTTCTCAGTATCAGCAAGCCCTGGGGAGACAAAGCCCTGTTGAACTGGAAGGGCCCCACGGAGACGCGTTATTTCGATTCCGAAAACCGTCGCGTTACCGATGGCGCCAGTGCGGTTCGGCAGGTGGAGATGATTCCCCTGGCGCTCTACGGACTGGACCATCCGAAGATTCCCGCCCTTCTGATCGATTTTCGAAAGCCGCTGAACGCAAAAGCGCGCGAGCTTTCGCATATCGCGTTCGAAAGAATCGGAACAAAGGTGTTCACGGCATCGCCTTTGGCAAACACTGCCATACGATTTGGCCGAATTGCTGCACGCGTTGCCACACGACGGATGGGCGTGGATCTCTTCCAGCCATCTCGCCTCCTGTCGTATACCCAGCTGAAAATGGTCCTCTCGTCGAACCCGGGGATCAGCAGCGCGATGCGTCTGGAAATCGGACACCGTGTCGAGAGCGTTGCCGTGAATCCACTGGAAAACGACCTCACGACAGAAGTCGCATTGGCTCGCAGTCAATATCGGGCTCTCCTCGACTACGCAAGCCGTCCTGATGGACTGCGCGTTGACGTGAATCGCGACCGTCGCGCGGAATTGACGAAGTCGTCCCACGGCGACTTTTCGAAATTTCTTTTCCGTGCAGGAGGCGTGGCTACGTTCGGGCTCTATCGTCATCGGGAGCAGGAACGCCCGGATTCCGAGTCCATCCTGGTGGCGCAACGTCAGAGTCTGAACCAGACCAATTTCCTTCGTGACGTTGTGAAATCCGGATCGGACATCGACATCCATTGGGATCTCGACAAGGTTCGACAGGCGCTCCGTGTCGTTTCGACGAATGGTTCCTTGTCGGAGTTTGCGATGGCCGACACCGCTTTCCGCATTTTCGATCAGAGCCGCAATAATGAGGTTCGGCAGCTGTGCCTCGAGACTCTGTATCAGGCGAACACGACTGCGGCCCGCAAGAAGTTGCAGCTCATCGCACAGGATACTTCCGTGGCCCAGGTATGGCGCACGCGGAGCGCCAGCTATCTTGGTGGCAGTGTATTGAAACCTGGTGAACTTCGTCCTCTCGAAGCAGGTATATCCCTGTGGGCCTCAGGGAATGATTAGACGATGGATACGGTGCCTTGCCGTAGTTGCCCTCCTTCTTGGCTGCAGTACCGACAGCTGGTCCGCCGTTGAACGAATTGTCATTCTCAAAGTCGACGGGCTGCCATTCGATACGCTGAGTTATTACGTTCGAAGGAAAGATCCTCATACCGGAAAGAGTGTCCTCCCGTGGATTGACCACCTGTTCTATGAGCGTGGAACTCAATTCCGGAATTTCTATAACCGTGGCCTGAGCTTGTCCGCTTCGTCGTGGGCCCTGCTGGACTCCGGGCAGCCATCGGAGATCAAAGGCAATCTGGAGTTTGACCGGCTGACTCTCCGGTCCTACGACTATCTGAATATGTTCACGCACATCCTGAGGAATTCCACGGGAAGTCAGACCGCCACACCAGCGGCGCAGGTGATGGATGAACAGGGAATCCGTCTGCTGTCCGATGCGTATGGCACTTCGGAGAAATACAGCAGTCTTCAGCTGTTGACTCGGGGGCTGATGGCCAATCCGAAAAGTGCGTCGCGTCTGTTTTCATTACAGAACCCAAAAGGTTGGCTTGATGAGTGGACGATCGGGCTGCAGGGGGACGAGCTTTTCATCGACACTTTGGAACGCGATTTGATCGCGAAGCTCAAGGATCCGCAGATCCGTTACCTGGATTTCCTGCTTCCGGTATTCGACCACACCGCCCATGTGAACCGGGAACCCGAAGCCCTGCAGCATGCGTTGCAGCAGATGGATGAGGCTGTCGGGGCCATATGGGCGACGATAGAGAAGTCTCCACTAGCCGACCAGACTGTGCTCGTCATTTTGTCCGATCACGGGATGAATACGGATCCTGCGGTCTATAGCCAGGGCTACAATTTCATCGATCTTTTCACGAGCGCCAGGGGCGGCGGTCATCATGTGGTGACGAACCGGCCACCGTTGGGAGAATACGATCTGAAGCCACAACCCCCCAATCTGCCCCTGATCACCACGGCTTCTTCCGCTTCCTTCTACCTCAAGGGACAGTCCGAAAAATTTCCAACAATGCTGCTGGATGCCGACGGCAATGAACGGGCTTCCATTTATCTTCGGGATTCCGACCTGAATATTCTGCAAATCCTGTGGCAGCAATTGGCCCGAAAGGACCTGAAACCGGGATTACGGAAGGCCGCTACCGATGCATTCTTTGCGGTTCTCGACCGGAGGCGGGAGAGCTGGAGAGTTTTGCATGCTCAACTGCAGCAGGAATTGACAGCCATGCGGCGTTCCATTCAGCAGATGGAATCGCGACCGGCGTCGGAAGCGAAGACATTCGCGCCTGTGACACCCGCCACCGCTGCGGCAATGAAGGCCGATGAATCCCGTTATGCCGCGTACGTTCTTAGTCTCGAGAAGTTGATCGCCCTGCGGCCAGATTCTTTCGATGCCGTGCGCATCAAAATTGAGGAGGTCCTGCCGGCGCATTCCGTCGGAGAAATCAATTCAGTGCACCAGCTGCAGAACTATGTCGCGGGAATGTCCGCCGCCGGCCTGTTACTGAACGACGACGGATCGCTCGACATGACGAAAAGTTTTTTTCGCATCGATTACTTTGCGCTGATGGAACAGATCCGAACGAAGAACAATGTTCAGGCCTCTGTCAGTTCGAAGCCTGTTGATTTCGTGGCGTCAGCCATTTCGGCTGACGCGGTTCGATCCGCGCTTCCATCGGACCAGTTGCCAATCGACGATGCGGTTTGGCTGCACGGAGACGACGACCGACAGGCGTTGATTCTCGGCCGACGTGCGCAGGATGGCCTGCTATGGCTTCGCTATCTTCCGGTGCGTGATTTGAAACAGTCTTCCGACGGCCGAATTCTGTTTTCGCCGTCAGCCTGGCGAGAAAATCTGCCACTGGAAATTTGGGAAGACCTGCAAATGCCAGTCGAACAACGCCGGGCATGGCTGGAGTCCTGGCATACGGAACGTGACTGGCTGGAAGCGGTTTACTTATCCCGATATTCGAATGGCGTGATCAGCATCCACGATCAGTTCGAATTCTCCCCGGTGTTTCCTGACGCCGGTGCGGACGCCGCAACGGACAAGGAACTCCTTCAGCGGTTTTACAATCGGAAGCGGCATCTTGCTCAACCCGATTTCATCGTATTTGCGAATGACCACTGGAATTTCAATTATCGAGGCCTCAATCCGGGAGGCAATCATGGCTCGTTCCTTCGGCAATCGACGCATTCCACCTTGTTGTTTGTGGGCGGGCAGGCTACGGGAATTCCGGATGGCCTTGCCGTGGATCGGCCGTACGACAGTTTCAGTTTCGTGCCGACGATTTTCAAACTGACGGGAGAGCTCACGGAGAAGGGTTTGTCCCAGGACCTCATCGATAAAGGGTTCAAACCTTTTCCCGGTTCGCCTCTTCCGGAATTATTTGAACATAATGCTCCACCTGGATTCCGCACGCCGGTACAGTAGCCGCTGCTGGCGGCATTGAGCAAAAGCGGGGACAGAGGGGACGTCCCTCTTTCCCCGCATTCGACAAGTGTCAGCTGAAGATGGGAGCGATCTCTTCGAGTTTCGCCCGGGATCCGGCGCTAACGAGTTCAGCTGTATTCAGAAAATTCTGATGGGACATTCCGCTGCCCAGGAAAGTCCAGCGTAATCCCTGTTGCTGGATGTCCAGGAATCGGTTTGTCTCCTCCGTCGTGAATGCGCGGCCCGTGGCTCGTTTCAAGCTTTCCAAATCGAACTTCGCCTGCTGCGCCATAGCGCCATCCAGCATGCCGCCAATTTCAAGATAGCCGTTAATGGCGTTGGCGCGTTCCTGATCCGAACAGGAATCGCTGATGGCATGAACCATGAGCGTGTCGAGTTTGGCGTGCTGGGACTCTTCCATCCAGTGATGCCGCAGCAGGCTTTTGAACTGAGGATCCAGTTTGTGATTGTCGGCCACGCTATCCAGATAATGGCGCTGCGTCATCCACTCGATATGGAGAATAACCAGGGCCACCGCCAGCGGGTGTTTGGAAAGAATCGCCTGTGCAACAGCTTCTGGCGGGCCGATGACCTCACACTCGCTGCCGAACGAATTTCGAAAATCGGCTCGAAACCGCTTGAACAGGTCGATGTGTTTGGCCTCTTCGCTCGCGAAATTCAGGAACGCGCGGACGCGGGCGTCGTTGCCGCGGAGTAAGGGGCGCGCGTGATCCAGCACGAACGGCAGAATGAATTCCTCGACGAGTCCAAACGTGTAGAGATAACCATGTCCCCGGATCTGATTGAGGACGAGGCGCTCCTCCGCAGAGAGAAAATGGAGGGCATCGCAGCGGGCGAGCGACTCCGGAAGGAATGGTTTAGTGAAATCCAGGCGTTTGTCGCCTCCAATCAGGTCTTCGACGCGCCAGTTGATCTTGTCCGATGCTTCGAGCGTCGCTTCGTAACTGTAATTGGGCCAGCCCAGATTCGTGTCTTTCGTTCTTTCAATTGTCGTGTTCATTGTGATTCTCCTTTGTATGGCGATTTGGATTTCCGCCGCCAAAGCAACTATCAGGCACGACCGTTGGAATAATCGTTGTAAGTGCCGTGGAAAATGCGGAAGAATTCGTGGAAATGGACCCAATGCATTACAAGGCCATGGGAATTCCCCTTCTCAGTCACGATCGGCTGCGAGTGCAAGCCCGGCGGGGCGCAGCCATGCAGGAAGAAGGAGGGGGCGCGAAGCGCCGGGGTGGTTCCTGAGCCGCACCTTTATGATTGTCGATCTGGAGCCACCCCAGGAAATTGGGGAACGAGGGGACTGTCCCCTCATTTCTCTCCTGACTCAGGAGGGCCATTTCGCGGATATCCAAAGTGTCGCTTTCTATGAAGAGTTCGAATTTACTCTGCATCAATCTTCTGGGTCCCCTGGAGATCCGGCGCGGCAAGCGTCGGATTGAGCTTCCGTCTTCAAGAAAGGCACGTGCAGTTCTTGCGTATCTGATTGCCAACCGGCGCAAGCACGGGCGGGATCGGTTGACCGATCTCTTGTGGGATGTTGCCGACGACCCGAAAGGTGGTCTTCGATGGTGTCTCAGCAAGATTCGTCCTCTGGTCGACGAACCGCATCAGGTGAGAATTCTTGCAGACCGCGAAACGGTCGAGTTCGATTCGGCGGATGTGGCAATCGATTCCTATATTGTGCGAGACAGTATCCAGCGAGGAGTGTCTTCGATGACGTTGAAGGAACTCCAACACCTGGCATCTTTATTTCGTGGTTCGTTTCTGGAAGGACTCGAACTGCCCGATTATGACAGCTTTCAGGCGTGGCTCGTTGCCGAGCGAGAGGATGCTCTGGCTCATCACGTTTTGATTCTCCGCACGATCGTGGATCGCTTATCGGATAACGCGGCTGAGGCGATGCCGTTTGCCCGACTTCTGGTCGAGAGGAATCCGCTCGACGAACAGGCGCGAGCCAGGCTGTCGGGTTTTCTTTTGCGTCTCGGGCGGCATGCGGAAGCCAGGCAGATGATCGAAACCGGAAAACGGCTGTCCCTTGAATTGGGAACCGGGAGTACCGCGCTGCTGGATCGGACGGAGCGCGAACTGCAACGCCAGGGAGCTTCGACGGTCCCTGCCCATATGGATCCAATGTCAAGCCTGTCCATCGACGAGCTCATTCCCGAATGGGGCGCGAAGATTGAAATGATCGGAAGAGAAAACGAGCATTCACGCGTGCGAGTCAGGCTGGACCGGTCGCGAGACAGCCGCCGAGGCGAAGTGTTTCTGATCACCGGCGAACAGGGAATTGGCAAGAGCCGATTCCTTTCGGAACTATCGGCCACCGTATCCGGGGGCACAGTTCTTCAGGGACGATCCTACGAGGCCGAGGCGCGGCGGCCTTATGGTCCGTGGATTGATGCCATTCGCTCCATTCATCCCTCGGCAATGGGGGATGTCCTTCGCGATGAGCTCTCGCCGCTGTTGACGGGCCTCGCTCGAGGAGAAGAGCGGCAGGGCGGCCGCGACCGCCTTTTTGGAGCAATTGTGGAACTCATTGCCGCCCGCGCTCACAGTGCGCCGCCAGTGCTTCTCCAGTTCGATGATGTGCAGTGGTGCGACGAAGCTTCTGCGGAGTTACTCCATTACGTTGTTCGCATGACACGTCACCGTCCGGTTTCCGTCGTCCTTGCCGCCCGCGGCGGCGAGCTGCCAGACAACGAGCCCATGATGCGCGTGCTGCGAGGGTTTCGCAGGGATCGATGGATCGAGGAAATCGACCTGTCTCCCTTGTCTCGAAACGATACCAACCGACTGGTGCAGATGATTTCTCCAGATATAAA
>Ga0068868_100001259_pt1 | contig 17437 bp, 18 predicted proteins | sample KBSMisM42_FD_64660 | JGI IMG/M metagenome (GOLD analysis project Ga0068868, IMG submission 64660) | Miscanthus rhizosphere microbial communities from Kellogg Biological Station, Michigan, USA - KBS Miscanthus M4-2 | ecosystem: Host-associated > Plants > Roots > Rhizosphere > Soil ...
AGCAGATAGAGCACGACATTGGTGTCGAAGAAGTCTTCACCCCCGCTCATTTGCTGCTACGCGGTCGAACTTGAAGTCAGCCGGCAGTCGCCCACGGTATTTGCGAATTCGGGCCAAGAGGTCACGCGCCCCGGGCCTCTTCTCGATCGCAAAGGAACGATCACCCTTGACGTGAATGTCGATGTTGTCTCCGGGCTTCAGGTCGAGCGCCTCGACCACCGTCGCCGGAAGGCGTACGGCCAGACTGTTGCCCCACTTTGCGACTTGCATCGGTGCCTCGAAGATCTACATGGATGGATGTATATCATACACGTCGACCATAGCGACCGGTATGGGAGACCGTCAAGCCGAGGTCCGCGACTGGCGAACGGCAGGTTCAAGCCAAACCATCGGAACCGGGAGGGGCGGCTCGCGACCCCAATCCTGACATTACGGTCGCGAAATACGCGGCATCAAAGCCGCCATTCACCTTGTTCAAGCGCTCCGCAAGCATCTGCCCGCTTTCGAGCAGATGGCTCCTCGCAGCGGCGCGCTTGATCAACTGGCCTCAATCCGGAAGCCCCGCTTTGCGAAGTGCCTCATCCAGCCGCTCCGCGTCCTTCTCGTCGGCCAACCGGATCAGCGCTTGGAACTTCGAAATCGTGAACTCGGGATCCAGCCGCAGCACCGTCGCCGCAGCCGCGTGCGACTCGTCCATCTGATCCATCTGCGCGGCGATGGCCGCGTGCCAGACATGCACCTGTGGCACCGACGCAATCCGACTGGCGGCGATGCGATGCATCTCCAGAGAGTTCGAATATTCCCCGGTCAGGAAGTAGGCGTTGCCGAGGAACGAGTACAAGTCGGGCGGATGCAGCGGATCGAGGCGCATCACTCGTCTGATGAACGGGATTGCCTCGGCAGAGCGACCGTTGTGGATCAGCATCAGTCCGTAGCGGCCGTCGGCCAGATTCGGGTTGAGCTCGAACGCTCTCTCGAACTCTCGGAGCGCTTCACTGCGGCGATACTGCCAATGTAGGACGTACGCGAGCTGAGCATGGCCCTCAGCCATGTAGAGATCGAGCTCGACGGCACCCCGCCCGTATTCGAGCGCCCGATCGAGCGTCGACGGTTGCCGGTATTCGTCGTTGAGCTTCTCGCGCCACGTGCGCATGTAGGTCCCGGCGAGTGCGGCAAGCGCGCCTGCGAAACGCGGATCGGCTTCGAGCGAGCGATGCAGCAGGCCCCGCGCCTTCATGATGCTCGCAAGCTGCGTGACGTGATCGAGCCCGATCGAGTGACGCATTTCCGCACGAGCCTGCAGGTAGGAGTCGTAGGCAGCCATCGATTTCGGCGGCGCGCGCAACGATCGGTTGAGCTCGGCGGTCGTGACGTGCGAAACGAGCGTCACAGTGATCCGGCGTGCGACTTCATCTTGCAGCGCGAAGAGCCCGGTCATCCGCTCGTCGTACGAGTCGGCCCACAGACTCGCGCCGTTCTCGGTGTCGATCAGACGCGCGCTGACACGCACGCGGTCGTCGTCGCGACGCACGCTTCCTTCTACGAGGTACCGAACACCGAGCTCGCGTCCGATCTGCCGCTCGTCCGCATGGCTGTTCCTGTACTTGAATGCCGATTCCCGAGCGATGATGAAGAGGCCGCTGAATTTGGACAGGCTCGTGATCAGCTCTTCGGTCATCCCGTCGCTGAAGTACTCTTGGCCCGGGTCGCCGCTGAGGTTCTTGAGCGGCAGGACGGCGATCGACGGCTTGTCAGGCAGCGCCGGACCCGTCGATGGCCGCCAGGAGAGGATTGCGACCGCGATTGCGACCAGCAGAGTCACTGCTCCGCCGCCCAAGTACCTCAGCCACTTGCGTCCGTTCGCGGCCGGGGCCATGCCGGCAGGAGCAGCGACTCGTCCGTCCGTGCTCGCTACGCTGGCAGACCCCAGGCCGTCGACGGCCGTCGCATCCGTTCCCTGCGATACCGGTGCCGTGAACACGTAGCCGCGCCGTGGCACGGTCTTGATGATCTGCTGCGTTTCGTCCCGAACCGCGTGGCGCACGTCGCTGACGCAGCGAGCGAGCGAGGCCTCATTGACGATCACGTTCGGCCAGATGCGGCCGATGAGCTCGTCCTTGGGCACCAGGCGGCCGGCATTTTCGACCAGGTAGCGCAGGACCTCGAAGCTCTTCGGGCGCAAATCGATCTCGCGGTCGCCATCGAAGACGCAGCCACGGGCAAGGTCGAGCCGGAACGACGCGAACCGGAACACCTGGTGATCGAGGGTATGCATCGCCGGCCTCGACGCTGCGACGGAATGCCTCCTCGATTTGTAGCACTCTTCAAGGGGAGTTGAAGCCAAATTTCAGGACTCGCTCGCCCAGGCGTTGGAGGATTTGCCGCCAGAGATGCGTGGAGACGACTATGGAGCTCAACCGTTGGAACCCGGCCCGGCGCGACGTCCTCAGGATGTCAGTCGCCCTCGGCGGTGGCGCGCTGCTGCCCTCGGCATCGTTCGCCCAAGCGCAGTTGCGAACCACGCCCGACCAGATACTGGGGCCGTTCTATCCCGTCGGCTTGACGCCCAACCGCTCGGGCGACCTGACGATGCTGCCTGGCCACGCGACACGCGCGAAAGGTCAACTGATGGTGGTCATGGGGCGGGTGCTCAACAGGAGTGGCGAGGCGGTGCGGGGCGCCCGCGTCGAAATCTGGCAGGCCAATGCTGTCGGGCGGTACGCACATCCGAGCGACACCAACGCTGCGCCAGTCGACCCGGACTTCGAGGGCTTTGGCGTCGCGCTGACGGATGCGGACGGACGCTACCAGTTCAAGACGATCAAGCCGGCGGCATATCCGACCGGGCCCAACTCGTTTCGTCCTGCCCACATCCACTTCGACGTCAGCGGACGACAGGACCGGCTCGTGACGCAGATGTACTTCGACGGCGATCCATACAACGACAAGGATCGCTTTCTGCAGAGCATCCGCCAGCCAGAGCGGCTGATCGTCAAGCTGCAACCCGCAAGCGCCGACGTCGCTCCAGAGGAGGTGGTGGCTGCGTTCGACATCGTCCTGGCGAAAGGATAAGCGCCGGAGGGTGCAAGAGCGACCCTTCACACGTTAGCGAAACGATTCGCTCTCGGGGAACCTAGCGCGAAGGGAAGGTCAGCTCGCACGCCGCGTCGTCGCTGAGGCTGCGCCCTTCCTCGTACAGGCGTGCGAGCGTGTCGGCCGGGAACCGCTGCGCGAGCTCGGCGTGCAGGCGATCGCGCAGCTGGCGAGCGACAAGGCGCGGCGAGCGACCCTCGCGCATCTGCACGCCTTCGGCGTAGGCGAAGATGCGCGCGGCGTCTTCGAGCCGCCCCTTGCGTGCGAGCCAGGTGGCAGCGTCGAGCAAGGCGGCGGCCCCGTTGCCGTAGTAGCGGCGCAGCTCGCCGAGCGACTTGCGAAAGATCCGCTCGGCGTCATCGAGACGGCCGGCGACCATGAGGGCCGTTGCAAGCACGCGCAAGCCCCGACCATCGGTCCAGCGCAGCGTCAGCGCCTCCGGCCGGGCGATCAAGGCAGCGGCCTGCTCGCCGGCTTTTTCCACGAACCCTTCCGCCACATCGAGGTCGACGAGCAAAGCGGTCGCGTTCAACGCGTCGATGGGGCGTGTGCGCGCAGAGCTCTCCAGCAAGGCCGTGAAGTGCCGGCGCGCTCGAGCGAGGTCGCCCGCCGCCGAATAGACGATGCCCGCCGTGTTGTCGAATAGAGCGAGGATCCACTCCGGCCAGGCCGGATCGCGCAGCTCGATCGCCTGTCGCAACGCCTCGAGCGCCTCGACGTGGCGGCCGACCGCGGTGAGCGCATACGCCAGCGCCTGGTAGCTGCGAAACGTGCCGAACCGGTCGCCCAGCGCGGTGTAGAGCGAGAGCGCGCGCTGCGCATCGTCGGCCGCCTCTTGCGGCGAGAGCACACCGCCCCAGTGGGCGCAGGCGAGCCAGAAGCGCGCGGCGATGGCGTCGGGCGTCGCGGCGTCCACCCGCGGCCGCAGCACCTGGCGCCAGCGCCACGTCTCGGCGCTCAGCGCGAAGAAATAGAACTGCCCCTGGCCCGCGACGGCTGCCCCGAACAGCGCCACGGCAATGCGATCGTCGCCGTCCGTGCCGGCCGCCCAGTGCAATGCGCCACGCAGGTTGTCGAGCTCGGGCACGAGCCGCGGGACCAGATCGGCCGACGGCATCCCGCTCATCAAGTCGCGCTGCGCGCGCTCGAAGATTTCGAGCGTCACTTCGGCGTGCCGGCGCAAGGTGAACGGTGTCGCACCGCTTGCCGCGAGGCGCTCGAGCGCGAATGCGCGCGTGGTCTCAAGCAAGCGGTAGCGCGGCATCTCGGCCGCGCCTCCTTCGACCGCCACGAGCGATTTGTCGACCAGCGCGCCGAGGTGCTCGAGCACGTCCCATGCATCCGTCTGCTGCCCGGCCACCAGCGCCTGCGCCGATTCGAGCGCGAAGCTGCCGGAGAACACGCCGAGCGCGGCGAACACGGCCTGCTCGGGCGCAGTCAGCAGGCCGTGGCTCCACTCCAGCGCGGCGCGCAGCGTCTGGTGGCGGCGCAACGCGACGCGGGCGCCCCCTGTCAGCAGCCGAAAGCGCTCATCGAGCCGTTGCCGCACGCCGTCGACGCCGAGCAAGGGTACGCGCGCGGCGCCCAGTTCGATCGCGAGCGGGATTCCGTCGAGCCGGCGGCAGATCTCGACGACGCCGGCAACGTTCTTCGCCGTAAGCGTGAAACCGTGGACGAGCGCACTCGCGCGCGCGACGAAGAGCTGCACCGCGCCGGCCTTGTTGATCTTGTCGAGAGCGGCGAGGTCAGTGTCCTCTTCGGGCACCGACAGCGCGCCGAGTCGATACACGTGCTCTTCGGGATGGCGTAGGAGCTCCTGGCTGGTCGCGAGCACGTGAATGCCGGGCGCGCTGCGGCGCAGCGGCGTCACGAAGGCGTCGACCGCCTCGAGCACGTGCTCGCAGTTGTCGAGGACCAGCAGCAGGCGCTGCAGGGCCAGCTCTTGCAGCGCGGGCTCGAGGCTTGACGGCGCATCGCCGAGCGCCACGCCGAGCGCGCGCGCGATCGTCGGCGCGACGAGTGCCGCATCGGCGAGCGGCGCGAGCTCGACGAAGCGCGTGCCGTCCGCGAACGCGCCGACGTGCTCGCGCGCCGCGGCCGCGGCGAGGCGGGTCTTGCCGATGCCCGCGGGGCCGACGATCGTGACGAGGCCGCGCTCGCGAACCTGCGCACCGAGCGCCTCGATGTCGTGCTGGCGGCCGAACAGCTCCCCGATTTCGGGCGGAGGCGAGGTCACATGCGCGCCCTCCGGCCGATCGAGCGCGCGAACGACGACGGCGGGTGGCGCAGCAGCCGCGTCCCGGCGCGCCATCGCCAGGCGATAGCCCCGGCCTGGAACGGTGGCGATCGCCTGGGGGCCGAGCAATTTGCGCAAGGTGGCGATCTGCACCTGCAGGTTGTTCTCCTCGACGACGAGGCCTGGCCACGCCAGATCGAGCAGCTCCTGCTTGGACATCAGGTGGCCTGCGCGTTCCGCGAGCGCCAAGAGCACGTCGAACGCTCGTGCGCCGACCGTGACCGTCACGCCGCCGACGACGAGGCGGCGCTCCACGGGCTGCAGCTCGAAGGTGGCGAAGCAGAGGGCGTCGGAGGTCACGCGCACATCCGAAACGTGTCGTCGGCAGCATGAGTGTGCGCCTTCGCGACGCCGCGCCCCGCCTCGTCAGAACGCTTCAGGAAAGCTTCAGCACCGTTAAGGACGGATGCGGGTGGGAACCGGGATAGTCCACCGGACCGACGAAACAGTCGGTGAATACCTCCAGGAGCATCCATGAACTCATCGAAGACGGTCCGTGTCGCATCTCTCCTCGCTGCCGCGCTCGTCACCTTCGGCGTCGTCGGCCAGATCGCTGATTACGCCTATCCGCCCACACCAGTGGTTCGGGTGGCTGTCGCCTTCCACTGACTCGAGCCCACAACGCATCGGTGCTGGAGATCGAACATGACGACAAGTCGCTTTTCCTCGTGCCAGATCGCGCGGTACGCCGCGCCCGTGCTGGCACTCGCCGCTCACGCTGCCATGGCACAGGAAACCGGAGTCGATAAACCCTGTGCCCCGCAGCTGACACACATGCAGGGGCGGCTCTATCAAAAGGCGTCCGAGGGACCCGACGCTTTGCGCAATTTCATCTTCATTCGTCGCGCGATGTTGCAGGTCGACACCTACGAGACCGCAATCTGGGCCGCCTCGCTCAGCCAAGCAAGTGCGGCGTGTGCGCATGAAGAGAGTTTCAGACTCGAATCGAGCCCGGTCCAGCTTCGATGAGGCAAAGGCCGAGACTCGACGCAATGTTTGAGCCGACGGGGAGCCCGGAAGCAGTCGTCGGCCGCAGTGCTCTTCGCTCGCTGAGGATCTTCCCCCAGTTGAGGGATGGCCGGCGAATGGCGGTTTTCACGGTCCGTTCGCGCTTTGCCCGGTAGCAGGTTCATTTTTGACGACAGGGGGAAGCGATGAACCACCCGACCATTCGACCCCAGGCTCTGGCGTTCGCGATCTTGGCGTGCACGCTGCCGGGCTCCGCCGCGGCGCAAGACGGCGACATGCGCCGCCCCGAGGTCGCGCAGATGCACCGCGCCGCGAACGACAGCGGCGTCGCGCTCACGATCAGCACGAACGGGTTCATCGACCGACGCAACCTTTTCTTCCGCGAGCTCGGTGCCAACGGGCGCAGCTGCGTGAGCTGCCACGTGCCGGCAGAAGGCTGGTCGATGACGCCGAAGGGGCTCCGCGAGCGCTTCGAGCGGAGCGACGGAACGGACCCGGTCTTTCGCCCGAACGACGGCGCCAATTCGCCGCTCGCCGACGTCTCGACCCGCGACGCGCGCGAGCGCGCCTACAGCATGCTGCTCGGCAAGGCGCTGATCCGGGTCGGTATCGGCATCCCGGTCGGCGCCGAGTTCGAGCTCGTCAAGGTCGACGATCCCTACGGCTTCGCGAGCGCCGCCGAGCTGTCGCTCTTTCGCCGGCCCCTCGCCTCGACCAATCTGCGCTTCCTGAGCACCGTCATGTGGGACGGTCGCGAGACCTTCCGCGATGCGGCGTCGAGCGACTGCCTGTTCGGCACGATGACCTGCTTCGCTCCGCTCCCCGTCGATCTCGCCGATCAGGCCAACGCAGCGACGACCGGGCATGCCCAGGGCACGACACCGCTCACGACCGAGCAGCGAAACGCCATCGTCGACTTCGAGCTCGGCCTCTTCACGGCGCAGCAGCAGGACGACGCTGCGGGCCGACTCTCGGTCCACGGCGGCCGCGGCGGACCGGCATTTCTCTCGACCGTGCCGTCGTACTTCGGCATCAACGACACGCTGGTCGGCGACTACCGCAGCCACGCCAGCTTCACGCCCACCGTGATGTCGCTCTACGCCGGCTGGCAGTCGTACGTCGAGGATCGCAGCCACGCCGACCCCGAGCGCCGCGACCGCGGCGTTGCCGTCGCACGGCGCGCGATCGCGCGCGGCGAGGCGCTCTTCAACAGCAAGCCGATCGTGATCCGGGGCGTCAAGGGACTCAACGACGACCTGAACACTCCCGCGATCCTCGGCACGTGCACGACGTGCCACAACACTCCGAACGCAGGCAACCACTCGATCCCGATGCCGCTCGACATCGGCATCGCGGACGCGTCGCGGCGCAGCCCGGACCTGCCGCTCTACACGCTGCGCAACAACGCAACGGGCGAGCAGGTCCGAACGACCGATCCGGGCCGGGCGCTGATCACGGGTCGCTGGCAGGACATCGGCCGCTTCAAGGGCCCGACGCTGCGGGCACTGGCGACGCGTCCGCCCTACTTCCACAACGGCTCGGCGAAGGACCTGAACGAGGTCGTCCGGTTCTACGACGAGCGGTTCGGGATCGGCTTCAGCGAGCAGGAAAGAGAGGACCTGGTCGCCTTTCTGAAGGCCCTGTAGGAGAAAGGACAGAGTCATGAAGTGGACATTGCATCTCTTGAAGGCGTTGCAGATGCGTCGGCTGGCGGCGGCGCTGGCGATCACCGGTGCGGGCGCCGCAGTCGCCGCAGGCGTCCTGTGGGCCGAGTCGACCGAGGTCGATCCGTCGCTGCCGGCGAGCGCGAGCACCGAGTTCCTCACCGCCACCAACGCGTTCGGGTGGAGTCAGGGCGCCGCGGTCGTGCCCGCAGCAGTCAGCGAACGTGTCTCGGCCACGGCGCGGTCCGACCGCGCGCCGGTCGAGCCGGTCGCCGGCCCGGCCGGCGCGCATCCGAGCGTGCCGGGCGACCCCTCCCTGCCATCTGCAGACGAAGCGCTGCACGGCGTCGCTTCCGACAGCACGGAGGCGGCGCCGACGTTTTGAGCCGAGATCGCGCGTGCGTCGTCGCGCTGGGCGATGGTTCGGCAATCGTGGGGGCTTCTCACGTGACCGCGGCTGGGCACAATGGTCGCCATGGACGCGGCGTCCGACCCTTCCGCACCTGCCGACGACGCAACGCGCGCTGCAGCACCGGGTGGCGTGTCCGGGGCCAACGATACGCTCTTCGCGACGTTGTACCGCGAGCTGCATCGACTCGCGCGGCGCGAGGCGGCGCGCGCCGGTCCGCGCGCGGTGCTCAGCCCGACGACGTTGCTGCACGAGGCGTACCTCGACCTCGCGCACCGCGACGCGCTCGCGTTTCCAGACCGCGCGCACTTCCTGGCCTATGCCGCGCGCGCCATGCGCAGCGTGGTGATCGATCGCGCGCGCGCCAGCGCGACCCAGAAGCGCGGCGGCGGGCTCGACATCACTTCGCTCGACACGCAGACCGCCGAGGGCATCGCCGAGCCGGCGGTGCTTTCCGAGATCGGCATCGCGCTCGACGAGCTCGCCGAGATCGAGCCCGAGCTTGCCAACGTCGTCGACCTCAAGTTCTTCTGCGGCTTCTCTGTTGCCGAGATAGCGAACCTGCACGCCGTCTCCGAACGGACCGTTCAACGTCAATGGGAGAAGGCCCGGATGCTGCTCTATCACGCGCTCGCCGGCGCGCCCTGAGCAGCATCTGGGCCGCTTCGAGGACGCGTGCGCAGCCGGGACCGTGATGGCGCGCCGCACCGACCCCGCACGCTGGCGTCGCCTGAGCGCGCGACTCGACGAGGCACTCGACCTCGACCCTGAGGATCGCCGGGCGTGGCTCGACGGCATCGAGGCGAGCGAGCCCGATCTGGCCGGCGACATCGAGGCGCTGCTCGCGGACCACGCGGCGAGCGTCGCTGCGCAGTTTCTGTCCGGAACTGCCTGGATCCCAACCAGCGAGCCGGACTCGGACGCGAGCCTTGCCGGTCAGACGCTCGGCAGCTACACGCTAGAGCGCACGATCGGCGAAGGCGGCATGGGCAGCGTGTGGCTCGCGCACCGAAGCGACGGCCGCTACGCCGGCAAGGTCGCGATCAAGCTGCTGAACGCGTCGCTGATCGGCCAGCGCGGCGGCGAACGCTTCCAACGCGAAGGCGCGATCCTGGCGCGTCTCGCGCATCCGAACATCGCTCGCCTGCTCGACGCCGGGGTCAACAGCGCGGGTCAGCCGTTTCTCGTCCTCGAGTACGTCGAGGGCGAGCGCATCGACGCGTTCTGCGACGCTGGCCGCCTCGATGTCGCCGCGCGCCTGGCGCTGTTCCTCGACGTGCTCGCAGCGGTCGCCCACTCGCACGCCAATCTGATCGTTCACCGCGACATCAAGCCGATGAACGTGCTGGTCGCCACCGGTGGCGTCGTCAAGCTGCTCGATTTCGGCATCGCGAAGCTGCTCGAAGACGGCGCGCTCGTCGCCGAGGCGGCCGAGCTGACGAGCGCCGGCGGCCGAGCGCTCACGCCTCAGTACGCGGCGCCGGAACAGCTCCTCGGCGAACCGGTGACCACGGCGACTGACGTCTATGCGCTCGGCCTTCTGCTCTACCTCCTGCTCGGCGGTCAACACCCCGTGACGCCCGATGCCCGCTCGACGGCCGAGCTCGTCAAGACCGTGATCGACACACCGGCGCCGCGGCTTTCTGCCGCCGTCGTCTCGACCCGATCGTTGCCGCACGACGCTCTCCTCGCCAACGCAGTGAGCCGATCGACGACCCCGGAGCGGCTGCAACGGCTGCTGCGTGGCGACCTCGACAACATCGTCGCCAAGGCGCTGAAGAAGAGTCCCGCCGAGCGCTACGGGACGGTGAGCGCGTTCGCAGACGACATTCGCCGCTACCTGTTCGACGAGCCGATCAGCGCCCGGGCCGATTCGATCGCGTATCGCACCGCGAAGTTCGTTCGCCGCAACCGCGTCCCGGTTGCCGCCGCCGCATTGACGGTCGTCGCCATCGTCGCCGGGGTGGTCGGGACGATCACGGAAGCAAAGCGCGCGGCCAGCGAGGCGCGGCGCGCCGAGCACGAAGCGCAGCAGGCGCACCACGAGCGCGATCGGGCGGTGCACGAACTGGCGCACGCCGAAGCCACCGACGAGTTCCTCGGCTTTCTGCTCCAGGAGGGCGCCGAGAAGCCGTTCACGACGTCGCAGCTCCTCCTGCGTGGCGAGCAGCTGATCGACCGGCAATTCGCGAGCGACCCGGATCTTCGGGCGCGCCTGCTGCTGACGCTTGCCAATCTCTACGTCGACGCGATGGAAGCGAACAAGGCGGAAGCGTTGCTCCTGCGCGCGCAGGCGTCGGCGAACGCCGTGGCCGACCCGCAGCTCCAGTCGCAGGTCGACTGCAGCCTGGCGGCACATTTCGGCGACACCTCTTCCTTCGATCGCGCGATGTCCCTGTTCGATTCCGCGATCGCGCGACTGCAAGCGCAGCCCGAGCTCGATCTGGCGGTGCTCGCGCAATGCCTGACCGCTCGCAGCATGATCCACATGCTGCGCGGCGACGCCGACGCGGCGCTCACCGATGCCCAGGCAGCCCTCGCGGACCTCGCGTGGCCGCGGCCGGGCCAGCGCAGCCTGGCGGTCACGGCGTATTCGGCGCTGGCCGACGCACGAAGCATGCGCGGCGAACTGGCGTTGGCCGTCACCGAGTACCAACGCGCGATCGACGCGCTCGCGGCGATGGGGCGCGGCCACACGTTGCAGGCAGTGGGCTTGCTCAACGGGCTCGGCTTGCGCCTTTCGAGAGCGGGGCAGACCTTGCGCGCCGCGGCCGCCTACGCGCAGGGTATTGCGATCGCCCGAGAGATCGCAACCGCCGACGTCGGTCCCGGCATCGAGACCAACTACGGCAAGCTGCTGGTCGATCTGGGTCGGGCGCGCGAGGCGATGCCACTGTTCGAGCGTGCGCTCGCGTCGGCGACGGAGCGCGGCCATGCCCGTGCGATCGCGCTCGCTTCGCTGCTCGGGGCGCCTGCCTGGTGCGCGGAAGGCGATCTCGCCCGCTGCGAAGCACTCCTCGCGCGTGCCCGGCTGCAGCTCGAGGCGACCTTGCCGCCGCAGCACGGAACGCTCGGCACACTCCACATGGAAGAGGCAAGGCTCGCGCTGGCCCGCCACGATCTGACGACTGCGCGCGAGCACTTGCTGCGGGCGCTCTCGATTTTCGAGGCCAGAAAGGAATGGAATCCGAATCGCTTGCGGACCATGAGCTTGCTTGCGCGCACCGAACTGCAACTCGGCGATCGAGCGGCCGCCGCCGACGTTGCGATCCGCGCCGTCGCGCTGGCGCGCGCCGCGCTCGGAGGGTTCGCGCAGAGCGCCTGGCTGGGCGACACGTTGCTCGCCCAGGCGGAGGTGCAGTACGCGCTCGGAGACGACGCGGCGCGAGCGACGCTGGCCGAGGCGTTGGCGCAGCTTCGCGCAACGACCGGCGAGGACGGGCCGGCGACGCGGGAGGCAAAGACGCTGCTCGCGAGCTTGTAGGCACACCCGGAGCAGTCCCGCACCGCCGGAAGCGAAAACGAAGCGTTCGGTGTGACCTCTCGTACGAGCTGTGTAGCCAGCCCGCGCGCGCTCGCCAGAGCCGAGGCAGCTGGCCGCCGCGACCACGTCGGGGCTCGAGCCCCGTAGAAGGTCGTTGAGGTCGGCGCGTGCGCCGCTTGTCCTCGTAGGCGTTGCGATGCTCTCTTCTGCTCGCGAGCGACGCTGAGAGCTCGGGCGCATCGAGGGAGAGCGAATCGATGGACAGGCGAGAAGCGCTCAACTGCATCTGCGCGCTGTCGGCCGGCGCTTGCTGCGGTGCGGTCGCACAGGCAGAGAAGATCTGGCGCATCGCCTATCTTTCGTCGGTCAGCGCGGAGGCCGACAAAGAGCGCTTCGAAGAGTTCCGGCGGTCGATGCGCAACCTCGGCTATGTCGAGGGCCACAACCTCGCCGTCGATGCGCGCTGGGAGCTAGACGATGCGGACCGGCTCGCTGAGCTGGCCCGTCAGCTGGTCCGTCTGCAGCCCGACGTCATCGTGACCGTCGCAACGCCGGCGACAGTGGCGGTGAAGAAAGCGACGACTCGCATCCCGATCGTCTTCTCGGGTGTCGGCGATCCAGTGGCCTTCGGCCTGGTGACGAGCCTCAGCCTACCCGGCGGCAATGTCACCGGCGTCGCGAACATCGTTTCGGATCTGGCTGGAAAGAGACTCGAATTGCTGAAGGAGACGGTTCCCGGTTTGACGTCGGTGGGCGTGCTGTTCGAGCCGCATACCCCCGTGTCGGTGCTGCAGTGGGAGGCGAGCGAAAAGGCGGCAAACAGGCTGGCGCTGCGCGTGCACCCGATGCGGATCGACGGCGCGAGCGCCTACGAAGCTGCCTTCGCGGAAGCTGCGTCCACCGGGATCGCTGCCGTCGCTGCCTCGCTTTCGCCGACAGCGAGCTCGAATGCCGCACGGATCGCCCGTCTCGCGGTCACGCACCGGCTGCCTTCGATCTACGCGCGCTCTCTGTTCGTGGAAGCGGGCGGTCTGATGTCGTACGGGCCGAGCTTCGCCACCGACGGCAGGGCAAGCGCACGCCTCGTGCAGCGCATCCTGTCCGGCGCCCGACCCGCCGATCTTCCCGTCGAGCAGCCGAACGAGTTCGAGCTCATCATCAACACCGCGACGGCCCGTCAGCTCGGCCTGATAATTTCGAGTTCGCTTTTGCTGCGCGCCAGCCGCGTGATCGGCTCGTGATCGCGGGGTGGGTTCTGCAATGAGGGCTGCCGTCGGTTGAGGGCTGACCAAAATGTGCCGATCCGCAACGCGCGGCGCTGGGTATTTGAATGCCGCTGGAGCGAAGCGCGCGTGCGTGAGCAAGAACGATTCGCTGACCAGCGACTCCGTGGAACCCTCGGCGCCCATTGCTTCGGCGCAACTTGGGTCAGAACGTTGGCGCTGCGTCCTCGTCGCGGAGTTGCTGATGGCCGAAGGTATCGGCGCTGTCGGGGACCGAGTCGTCGTGCATCGGGTGGGCGGCCGGGCTGGCGATGACCGTAGCAGGGGGCACGGACGCGACGAAGCGCACGACCTTGCTGCTTTCGGATTCGCGGCCAAGTGCGAAGCCACCGACTGCGGCAGCGGCGACGACGGCGGTCAGGACTGAAGAGCGAAGTGTGTTCATCGAAGACTCCTCTCGACCGCTTGCGAGCCGCGGATGGATCACAGGCTTCGCATGCGGCGTCGCAAGGTATCCCGGAGCGTGTTACCAGCGCGTTACCGGTTGCCGCGCAGGTGGTTGGCCGGCTGCGCCCAGACCCGCACCGATCAGGCATCGCGCTGTCGCAAGCAGCGCTTGTTCACAGAAGCGCGAGTTGGGCTGCGTATGTCGACAAGATCGCTTTTCGCGTCTGGAGGATGAAGTCTCGCGGCCAGCACAAGCGAGCGAGCTCCTGACCGGCATTCGCAGCAGTAACCCACACACTTACTAGGCATGTGCCGCTTGACTATCGACACCTCACGCGCAGGCCGAGGGTCGGATTTGCGGCCATAAAGCGGACTATCGCAAAAGACAGCATTTGGCTGAACTGAGACCATCGCCACGCTCCGCTTTCGGGACGACTGCTAGCAACGCTTCCCTTGCGAGTGAATTGCCGCATAGCTGACGGTCGGACCGTCTCAGTTCGGCCACAAGCGGCCGGTCGCGACCGGCTGCTTTGGGTCGCGTCTATGCATTTCCCGAGCGACAAGGCGATTTGTTAGGGCGTAGTAGTCGTGTTACGGCGCAGAATCACCGCTGTGTCGGCGCAGGTGCGCACCACATCACGTTAGGCCCCGCCAATGACGAGCGGTTCTTTTTCCAAACTCGACCGCAGCGTCTCAGTTGTGCTCGCCGTTGTCTTTCTCGTCGCGAGCGTCGCTGGCATCACGCTCGGGGTCATCCGTTCGAATCTGATGCTCCTCTCGGTCTCAGTGCTTGCTGCCGCTTGGGGTGTAGCGTGGGCGAGGGTCGCTTGGCGCGGCCAATTGCTCGGCCAGCCTCCTCGCGAATAGTGGATCACGCCTGCAGTTGCTCCTCCTGGCTGACGTCTGGCCCCGCGCCATTGCAGAGAGGGCGGCGCCGTTCGTCGCGCGCTGGCTCAACACCCCCGTCGCTTCCGTTGCGCTCAAGGGCCGATTCATTCACCATGGGTCATGCCTTCCACGCCTCCGTCGCGCTCGCCGTGGCCTAACCCCTCCATCGAGCGGACGTCCTCCGGCAAGCTGCTTGCTTCCGGACGCCGCTCATGTCAAACGTTAGACGTCAAACCGAAGGTCGGGGCGCCATGGTTAGCGCTATCACCGGGGGTTGCCTTTGTGGCGGCGTGCGCTTTGAAGTCGATCCTCCGTTCATTCGCGCCGGCCACTGCCATTGCTCACGTTGCAGGAAGCGCTCCGGCACGTTCGGTCTCACGCAAGCCCGCGTCCAACGTGAGCAGTTCCGCCTCCTTCAAGGCGCTGAACTCATTCGCGTCTATGGCAAAGGGCAGGGTGCGGTCAAAGCCTTCTGCACGACCTGCGGTTCGAGCCTTTTCGGAGGAACTTGGCCAGTTGGACCGCAGATCTCCATCCGCATGGACACCTTCGACGGCGATCCTGGCATCCGGCCGCAGTTTCATACATATGTCGGGTCTCGCGCCCCGTGGGACGAAATCACGGACACATTGCCTCAGTACCCAGAGGCATGGGCGCCTACTGCCCACACACCGTCGCCAACAAACAATGACGTCTAACCCTTCCATCGAGCGGACGTCCTCCGGCAAGCTGCGCTTGCCTGCGGCCGCCGCTCATGTCAAAACGTTCGGTAGCGCAAATGTCGTTTGACGAAGGTCTCGCTCAACGCGTGCGCGAGGCGCTTGGCTCTCGACGGCGCGTCACCGAGCGCCGGATGTTTGGCGGTTTGGCATTTCTGCTCGATGGCAAGATGTTCGTCGGCATATCAGGCGCGAAGCTGATGGCGCGCGTGGGCGCAACGCGATACCAAGATGCTTTGGGACTTCCTCATGTGCGCGAAATGGATTTCACTGGCAAACCAATGAAGGGCTATGTCTACGTAGACTCCCCGGGGCTGACCCAGGACAGCGAGCTCGCCGCGTGGGTCAAGTGGTGCGCCAACTACGTGGCTGAATTGCCGCCCAAGGTGGCCAAGTGAACGGGTACGGCGCGCGAAGCCGGTCGCCGGAGCACTGTCACGGCCAGCTGCCTAACCCTTCCATCAAGCGGACGTCCTCCGGCAAGCTGCGCTTGCCTGCGGAGGGCGCTCACGTCAGATGTTGGGCAACTCCACGAGACAGCGGGCGTTGAATAGGAGGCGACATATGAGAACAAATTCCGGCCTTTGGAGACTGCTTATCGTTGTCCTTGCCAGCACGATCCTCCTTCCGGGCTCCGCCGGCGCGGCCGAAATACGGGTCATGCTCTCTGGCGGTTTCGCGGCAGCGTACCTTGCACTCGTTCCGGAGTTTGAACGCACCACAGGGCACACGGTCTCGACGGTCCGTGGCGGGTCGACCGGAACGACGCCGAACTCAATTCCAAGCCGCCTGCAGCGCGGCGAATCCGTGGACGTCGTTGTGATGAACGCCAACGCGCTCGACGGTTTGGTAAAGGAAGGCAGGATTGCTGCAGGGACCCACGTCGACCTCGGCCGCACCCACCTCGCTCTGGCCGTACGCGCCGGTTCACCCAAGCCGGATATTGGATCGGTTGACACGTTCAAACGCGCGATGCGCAGTGCCAAATCCATCGTGTACGCCTCGAATGGACGCAGCTATCTGTTTACAGAGCTTTTCCCGCGGCTTGGAATCGCCGACGAGCTTGAAGGAAAGGGCCTGATGGTCGAGGGCCCAGCCGATGCAGTCGGAACCGCGGTGGCGCGGGGCGATGCCGAAATCGGGCTCCACATCATGAGCGAACTCCTTCCGGTCCCGGGCATCGCGGTCGTCGGGCCGCTCCCGGACGAGATTGATAGGATCGCGCCGCTGGGACGACGTGCCGTCTTCTCTGCAGGCATCGTCGCAGGAGCTAAAGAACCGGACGCTGGCAGCGCGCTCATCAAGTTCCTCGCTTCACCGGCGGCTGCGCCGGTCATCACGAAGAGTGGCTTAGAGCCCTTGGCCCGTTGATGGATCGTTCACAACCAGCGTAGCGCGTCCACATGGGACCTCAGCCCGCAGGTTCCGCCCATCGGCTTCGGCCCGTGATGCGTAGCGTTGGGCTTGGTCGCGTTGCAACAGCCCGCTGTCATCATGAAGCGCTCGCTGTCCTCGACGAACTTCATGCTGCCGCGGCGCTGCCCGTCGGTCCGCTGGCGGCCGGCGCACCGACTAGGCGCGCCGACGACTCGCTCGCCGACGCGTCGCATCCAAGATCATTCCGCCGGTGCGCTGCCAGTGCAGAGGGCCTCGTGTCCTTCGGCACTCGGCACGCCCTCGCCTGTTCTCGGGTGAAGCGGCCGTCGAGCAGCAGCGCGATCTCGTCGTTCGGCAGGGAGCCTTCAGCGCGAGGGCTCGCTGTCCAACCCTGCCATCGCGAGGACGGTCTATGGCAGGCCTAGCCTGCTTCCGCCCGCTCATGACCAACGTTAGGCCCCAGAAGCTACATTGGCTGCACATCGAGAGGAGTCACCCTTAAATCGTGTTCACTCCAAAGGCAGCAAAGCCGCCGGCTACGTACAGCCAGGCAGTCAAGACCGCCGGACTGGTGTTGGCGAATATCCGCGCCATCCTCGAAGCGGCCGGTAGTTCTCTGGAGAAGGTTGCAAGTGTCACCGTGGTGCTCGCCGATGAAGAGGACTTTCCGGGCATGAACGAGGGAATGGCTCAAGTGGTTCCCTTTGATCTTCCCGCACGGCAGGGCGCAAAGTTGCCCGTCCGCATCCTTGGACTGAAGGTTTCAATCGGTGCAATCGCTGCGGCCTAGCCCCTCCATCGAGCAGACGTCCTGCAGCCAGCTTCGCTGGATTCCGGCCGCCGCTGAGGCTGTGGTCTCCGGCTTCTG
>Ga0068868_100001261_pt1 | contig 17407 bp, 11 predicted proteins | sample KBSMisM42_FD_64660 | JGI IMG/M metagenome (GOLD analysis project Ga0068868, IMG submission 64660) | Miscanthus rhizosphere microbial communities from Kellogg Biological Station, Michigan, USA - KBS Miscanthus M4-2 | ecosystem: Host-associated > Plants > Roots > Rhizosphere > Soil ...
GCGCTCTCCGCCGTCGCCGGCCTCTTCGCGCCGGTCCTGCTGGGCCTGAAGTTCGGCCGTCCCTTCTTCGAGGGCCTCTCTCTGATGACCAGGGCAATCCCGCGGACCCATCCGCTGGCGGATATGGGGCTGGACTGGGTGCGGCAGCGCCCCGGCCCCTCCCAGGCCGTCTTCGAGGGGCTGCTGCTCGGCGAGACCGCCCCGCACCGCGAGGAGCGGGTGAAGATCGAGCACCAGACGCTGATCGTCGGCCACCCGCGTGACCCTCTGCACCCCTTCAGCGACTCCGGGATGCTTCTCGAAGAGCTGCCGAACGCGCGCCTTGTCGAAGCCAACTCGATCCTCGAGTGGCGGCTCAGCCCCGATCGCCTGAACGACGAGCTCAGCGAGTTCCTCGAGGAAGTCTGGGCGCCGGACCTGCGCGCCGTGGCGGCTGGCTGAGGCCGCTGTCACACTAACTGGCCGGTGAGCCAGATTTCCGACGACAAGCGCGTCGAACGCGAGGCCGAGTTCTCGACGATCTCCGGGAAGGAGATCAAGCCGCTCTACACCGAGGCCGACCTCGACGGCGACGTCGAGGGGAAGGTCGGCGAGCCCGGCTCCTATCCCTTCACCCGCGGGCCGTATCCCTCGATGTACCGGGGGCGGCTGTGGACGATGCGCCAGTTCGCCGGCTTCGGCACCGTCGAGGAGACCAACGAGCGCTTCCACTACCTGCTCGACCACGGCCAGACCGGGCTCTCGACCGCCTTCGACATGCCGACCCTGATGGGCTACGACTCCGACCACGAGCGCAGCCTCGGCGAGGTCGGCCGCGAGGGCGTCGCCGTCGACACCCTCGCCGACATGGAGCGGCTGTTCGAGGGGATCCCGCTCGGTGGCGTCACCACCTCGATGACGATCAACGCCCCGGCCGCGATCCTGCTCGCCTTCTACGTCCTCGTCGGCGAGAAGCAGGGTGTCCAGGCCGAGCAGCTCGGCGGCACGATCCAGACCGACATCCTCAAGGAGTACATCGCCCAGAAAGAGTGGTGCTTCCCGATCGAGCCGGCGATGCGACTGGTCACCGACATGATCGAGTGGTGCACCGAGAAGATGCCGCGCTGGCACCCGGTCTCGATCTCCGGGTACCACATCCGTGAGGCCGGTTCGACCGCGCAGCAGGAGCTCGCCTTCACCCTCAAGGACGGCTTCACTTATGTGGAGCGGGCGATCGAGCGCGGGCTCGATGTCGACGACTTCGCACCGCGGCTCTCCTTCTTCTTCAACTCCCACATCGACTTCTTCGAGGAGATCGCCAAGTACCGGGCGGCGCGCCGGATCTGGGCGCGGGAGATGAAGGAGACCTACGGGGCGACGAAGGAGGAATCGATGCGGCTGCGCTTTCACACGCAGACCGCCGGCGTCAGCCTCACCGCCCAGCAGCCGCTCAACAACGTCGTCCGCACGGCGCTGGAGGCGCTGGCCGCGGTGATGGGAGGGACCCAGTCGCTGCACACCAACTCCTTCGACGAGGCGCTGGCGCTTCCGACCGAGGAGGCGGTGCGGGTGGCGCTGCGCACCCAGCAGATCATCGCCACCGAGACCGGCGTCGCCAACACCGCCGACCCGCTCGGCGGCTCCTACTTCGTCGAGAAGCTGACCGACGAGATGGAGGAGGCCGCCTACGGCTACTTCGCCCGGATCGACGAGCTGGGGGGGATGGTCGAGGCGATCCGCCGCAACTTCCCCCAGCGCGAGATCGCCGAGTCCTCATTCACCTACCAGCAGGAGCTGAACGAACGCCGCCGCATCGTCGTCGGCGTCAACGACTTCGTCCAGGACGACGAAGAGGCGATGCCGATCCTGAAGATCGACCCGGCGCTGGAAGGCAAGCAGCGCGACCGCCTCGCCGCGACCCGCGCCGCCCGCGACGGCGCCGCCGTCGACTCCGCCCTCGCCGAGCTGAAGCGCGTCGCCGCCGGCGAAGGCAACCTGATGCCGCCGATCGTCGAGGCAGCCCGCACCCAGGCCACCGAGGGCGAGATGATCGCGGCGATGCAAGAGGTCTTCGGGACCTACACCGAGTCACCGGTGTTCTAGAGCTGGGTCGCGAGGAAGGCGCCGGGGGAGTAGACCGGGATCGTTCCGGTGAGCTCCAGCAGGTGGCGATCCCCGGATACCAATGCCGCTCCCTGGCTGTGGGCGAGGGTGATCAGATAATCGTCTGCGGGATCGGAACACGCCACCGGCGGCGGATTTGTGGGGTCCTCGATCATCTGACCCTCATCGAGGAGGAGTCGCATTGCGGCCGAGACCTCGTCGAGGTCCAAATAGCGCCGGAACTTGTCTCTCCGCAGCACGGTTTCCAGCTCCTCGAGGAGAAGCCTGGAAATCAGGAGATCGAAACTGCCTTCACGCGCCGCACGCAGTAGCTTTGCCGCGGTTCCGGTCGGCGTGATCAGCGCGGAGACAAGAACGCCGGGGTCAAGAACCGCCCTCGGCACGCCTCTCCTCACGCATCGTATGAAGCTCGTCGTAGGCAAGCTTCATTCCCTCGTTCTCAGGTGCAGGCGTGACATTGGCCCAAAGCTGGGCGAGAGCGTCGAGTCCGAGATCACGACGAAGCGACTCCTCGATGACCTCAGAGTCGCGTTTCCCCGTCCGGGCAGCCTTGATCTTCACCGCTCGGAAGACGTCCTCGTCTAGGGTGACGGTCGTCCGCGTCTTACTCATGGATGCATTATTGCATCATGATGCAGTGATGAAAAAAGTGATGAGCTGGAACGAGAGGAAAGCATGAGCGTCGACACCGTCACCCCCGCCTACGAGATCTCCCAGGAGGCGCTGGACCTGCGCGACATGGTCCGCCAGCTCGCCCAGGACAAGATCGCGCCGCGGGCCGGCGACATCGACCGCAAGAGCGAATACCCGTGGGACGTGCGGGAGCTGCTCGCCTCCCATGACGTCCTCGGGCTGCCCTTTGGCGCCGAGTACGGCGGCACCGGGACCGGCACCCTGGTCCTGCAGATGGCGGTCGAGGAGATCGCCAAGGCCTGCGCCTCCTCGGCGCTGATGCTGATGGTGCAGGAGCTGGGGACGCTGCCGATCCAGCTCTTCGGCTCCGAGGAGCAGAAACAGAAGTGGCTGCCGAAGTGCGCCAGCGGCGAGTGGACGCCGGCCTTCGCGCTCTCGGAGCCCGAGGCGGGCTCGGACCCGGCGGCGATGCGGACGAGCGCCGTCCGCGACGGCGAGGAGTGGGTGATCAACGGCCAGAAGAGCTGGATTACCAATGCGACGATCGCCGACTTCTACGTCGTCTTCGCCACCACCGACCGCGAGAACCGCCGCACCAGCGCCTTCGTCGTCGAGAAAGACACCCCCGGCTTCGACCCCGGCCAGCTCGAGCACAAGCTCGGGATCAAGGGCTCGCCGACCGGCTCACCCAGCTTCACCGACGTCCGCGTTCCGCAGGAGAACCTGATCGGCGAGGAGGGCAAGGGCCTCGGCGTCGCCCTCGGCACGCTCGAGCGCACCCGCCTCGGTGCCGCCGCCCAGGCGGTCGGGATCGCCCAGGGCGCGACCGACTTCGCCTCCGATTACGCCAAAGAGCGGATCGCCTTCGGCAAGCCGATCAACAAGCTGCAGGCGATCCAGTTCAAGCTCGCCGACATGGAGACCGGCACCGCCGCCGCCCGCGAGCTCCTCTACAAAGCCTGCTCGATGGCCGACAAGCCCCAGCGCCCCGCCGACCTCGGCAAGTGGACCTCGATGGCGAAGCTCTTCGCCTCCGACAACGCGATGAAGGTCACCGTCGAGGCGATCCAGGTCCTCGGCGGCTACGGCTACGTCAACGAGTACCCGGTCGAGCGGATGATGCGCGACGCCAAGATCACCCAGATCTACGAGGGTACGAACGAGATCCAGCGGGTAGTCATTGCAAGAGCGATGGCGTAGGTACGTAAGTACTTCTGAGTACTTGCTTTACAACATTGGAATAGTTGTCCAAGACGCGCCGGTTTCCGGTTAAAGTTGCAGATGCAGCAAGGCGAGAGGTTGGGCGAGATCTCGCAAAACCCCGGTAATCCGTCGGCAGGGCCGACATTCCTATCGAAACCCCGGATAGGAGCGTTGAACAGTTACCCCACCAACTGCATCTGCAGAGCGTCCCCGCGTCCACGGACGCTCTGTGCTGGTCGGCGCGGAGAAGTTCCACGTCCGCGGCGTCACCTACGGCACCTTCCGGTCTGAGGACGGGTCGTCGTTTCCCGCTCCCGAGCGGGTTCAGGAGGACTTCGCGGCGATGGCCGCGGCCGGGATCAACTCCGTCCGCACCTACGTGCCGCCGCCCCACTGGCTGCTCGACTCCGCCCTCGCGCACGGCATCCGGGTCATGGTCGGGTTCGGCTGGGAGCAGCACGTGGCCTTCCTCGACGACGGCGACCGGGCGCAGCGGATCGCCGCCCGCCTCGGCGACCAGGTCCGCGCCCTCGAGCAGCACCCGGCGATCCTCTGCTACGCGATCGGCAACGAGATCCCGGCGCCGATCGTCCGCTGGCACGGCAAGCGGCCGGTCGAGCGCTTCCTCGAACGGCTGCACTGGGAAGCGAAATCCGCCGACCCCGAGGGGCTCGTCACCTACGTCAACTACCCCTCGACCGAGTACCTCGAGCTGCCCTTCCTCGACCTCACCGCCTTCAACGTCTTCCTCGAGCAGGAGGGGACCTTCGAGGCCTACCTGGCGCGGCTGCAGAACCTCTCCGGCGACCGGCCGCTGCTGATCACCGAGCTCGGGCTCGACAGCCGCCGCAACGGCGCCGAGACCCAGGCCCGGACGCTGGAGTGGCAGATCTGCCACGCCTTCGCGACCGGGGCCTCGGGAACCTTCGTTTTCGCCTGGACCGACGAGTGGCACCGCGGCGGCCACGACGTCGAGGACTGGGACTTCGGGCTGGTCGACCGCGAGCGGCGGCCGAAGCCGGCACTGGCGGCGGTCGAGCGCGCTTACGCGGCCGTGCCCTTCGCGCCGAACGGCCCCTGGCCGTCGGTCTCGGTCGTCGTCTGCACCCACAACGGCCAGGCGACGCTCGACCAGTGCCTGCGGCGGCTGGGGAGGCTGACCTATCCCGACTACGAGGTGATCGTCGTCAACGACGGCTCCAGTGAGGCCTGCGCGGCGATCGCCCAGGCCAACGACGTCACCCTGATCGAGACCGAGCACTGCGGCCTCGGGCACGCGCGCAACAAGGGGATCGAGGCGGCGCGGGGGGAGATCGTCGCCTTCCTCGACGACGACGCCTATCCCGACTCCGACTGGCTCCACTACGTCGCCGCGCTGCTGCGGGCCAACGGCCACGCCGGGGTCGGCGGGCCGAACATCCCGCCCGAGGACGACGGCTTCGTCGCCGAATGCGTGGCCGCGGCGCCCGGCGGCCCGATCCACGTCCTCGTCTCCGACCGCGAGGCCGAGCACGTTCCGGGCTGCAACATGGCCTTCCGCAAGGACGTGCTCGAGGAGGTGGGGTGCTTCGACGAGCGCTTCGAGGTCGCCGGCGACGACGTCGACCTCTGCTGGCGGCTGCAGAAGGCGGGACGGACCCTCGGGTTCAGCGCCGGCGCCGTCGTCATGCACCGTCGCCGCGACTCGATCCGCCGCTACCTGCGCCAGCAGTACGGCTACGGCAAGGCGGAGGCGCTGCTGGAGCGCAAGTGGCCGACCCGCTACAACCGCGCCGGCTCCTCGCGCTGGTCGGGGCGGATCTACGAGGCGCCGGCGGCGCAGACGCCGCGGCGGCGCTCGCTGGTCCGCTACGGCACCTGGGGCAGCGGCCTCTTCCAGTCGATCTACGACCCGCCGCGGGCGATCTCCAGCATGCTGCAGGCGCCCGAGGGGCTGCTGCTGGTGGCGTTACTCGGCGAGATCTCCGCCCTCGGTCTGCTCTGGCAGCCGCTGCTGGTGGCGGCGCCGGCCTTCTTCGCGGCGATCGCCTGGATCATCGGCGCCGCGGTTGCCAACGGCTGGCGCGCCCACCACCGGGTTCCCGGCCTCTCGCTGCGGGAGACAACGAAGCGCCGCCTGGTCACCTCGATGCTCTTCCTCCTGCAGCCGTTCGCCCGCCTCGGCGGCCGCCTCCGCAACGGGCTCTCGCCCTGGCGCCGGCGGACCCAGGCGCACCCGACCCTGCCCTGGCCGCGCACCGTCGAGATCTGGAGCGAGCGCTGGCGCGACCCGCAGGCCTGGGTCGAGCAGCTGCAGGACGGCCTCGCCGCGGCCGGCGGCTTCGTCCGCAGCGGCGGCCCCTTCGACCGCTGGGACCTCGACCTCCGGGCGGGCGCCTTCGGCGGCGTCAAGATCCGCACCGCCGTCGAGGAGCACGGCGACGGCAAACAGCTGCTGCTGGCGCGGGTCTGGCCACGGACCACCGCGGCCGGGCGGCTGATCGTCCTGGTCCTGATCCTCCTCGCGCTGATCGCCGTCCAGCAGCAGCGGCCGGAGATCGCGGTGGCGGTCGCCGTCGCCCTGCTGATCACCGTCACCTTCGGGCTTGAGGGGATGGCGACGGCGACGCGGCTGGCGCTGGCGCAGCTGGAGACGCTGGAGGAGGAGCCCGAGGCGGCCGAACAGGCTGTGCCCCCGGTCTATCCCGCGGCGCAGCACGTCGAGGAACCGGTACCGCGGGCCATGGTCCGATGATCGGGCGCTTGCGGAGATCCCGCGGCGAGGAGAAGAAGGAGGGCCCCTGGGAGCTCTGGAAGTCGCTGCCCCGGGTGCGGCCGTACCTGGGGCCCTATCGGAAGTACCTGACCTGGGTGATGTTGTTGACCATCGCCACCGTGATCTTCGGGCTGGCCGAGCCCTGGCCGCTGGCGGTGATCCTCAACCAGGTCCTGACCCAGGAACACCCGACCGGGGTCACCGCGTTCCTCTTCGGCACCGACCCCACCACCTGGGTCGTCCTCGTCTCGATGGTCGTCGCCCGTTTCCTGATCATCGTCGTCGGCAACGCCACCACCGTGCTCAGCAACTTCTTCGGCGCGAAAACCGAGCAGAACATGGTGATGGACCTGCGCAGCGACCTCTTCGCCCACGTGCAGCGCCTCTCGTTCACCTTCCACGACGAGCGCCAGACCGGTGCGCTGATGAGCCAGATCAACCTGCAGGCGGCCTCGGTCGGGAACATCGTCATGGTCATCCCGCCGATCATCGAGGCGATGCTGACCCTGACCGGGATGCTGGTCATAGCGTGGTTGATCGACTGGGAAGTGGCGCTGCTGGCCCTGGCGGTGGTGCCGCTCCTCTACTGGTCCTTCGGTCTCTACGGCTCCCGCATCGTGCCCCGCCTGCGCAAAGTGCAACAGCTCGAGTGGAGGTCGCTATCGATCGTCCACGAGTCGATGGCGATGCTGCGGGTGATCGTTTCCTTCGGGCGCGAGGAATACGAACACAAACGCTTCCGCGAACAGGGGCGGACGGCGGTGGACGAGCGGGTGAAGCTGACCGTCGGCCAGAGCATGTACACGCTGTTCGTGCAGACGGCGACGGCGGCCGGCACCTCCCTCGTCCTCGGCGTCGGCGCCTGGCACGTGATGGAGGGCAAGATCGCGATCGGCGAGCTGATCGTGCTGATGACCTACATCGCCTCCGTCTACCAGCCGCTGGAACAGATCAGCACGACGGTGGGGATGATCCACGAGGAGCTGGTCCAGTTCAACGCCTCACTCGACCTCCTCGACATGGAGCCCGAGGTGAAGGAGAAAGCCGACGCGGTCGAGCTGGGACGGGCGCGGGGGCGCGTCACCGCCAGGAACGTCGACTTCGCCTACAAAGGCCGCAGCGAAACCCTCTCGGACGTCTCCTTCGAGGCGCGGCCGGGGGAACGGGTGGCGATCGTCGGCCACACCGGCGCCGGCAAGAGCACGCTGATGAGCCTGCTGGTGCGCTTCTACGATCCCGCTGCGGGGGGGATCGAGATCGACGGCGTCGACCTCCGCGACCTCAAGCTCGCCTCGCTGCGCGAGCAGATCAGCCTCGTCCTCCAGGAGCCACTCCTCTTCTCCGGAACGATCGAGGAAAACATCCGCTACGGCCACCTCGAGGCGAGCGACGAGGAGATCGTCGCGGCCGCGCGCGCGGCCAACTGTCACGACTTCATCGAAGGGCTTCCGGACGGCTACAAGACCGAGCTGGGGGAGCGCGGAGCCCAGCTTTCCGGCGGTGAGCGCCAGCGGATCTGCGTCGCCCGCGCCTTCCTCAAGGACGCCCCGGTCCTGATCCTCGACGAGCCCACCTCCGCGATTGACTCCCGCACCGAGGGCGTGATCCTCGACACCCTCGACGACCTGATGGAGGGCCGGACCTCGTTCATGATCGCCCACCGCCTCTCGACCGTCCGCCACGCCGACCAGATTCTCGTCCTGCAGGGAGGCCGGATCGTCGAACGCGGCCATCACGATGACCTCGTCGGTCGCGGCGGCGTCTACTCGGAGCTTCACGAGGCGCAGAGCCGGGAGCGCAAACGGCGGCGGGAGGTCCCGGCCCAGGAGCCGGTTCCCCCGCGGGAGGAGGCCCCGCCGCACGAAGAGGCGGCCTACGAGCCCGCGGTCGCCGAATGGAGGCAGCTCTCGTGAGCGCGCCGAAGGTCGTCCTGCTGGGGATGATGACCAAGATGCCGGTGGCCGGCGTCGCCTGGCAGAACCTCCACTACCTGCTCGGCTTCGAGCGCCTCGGCTGTGACGCCTACTACGTCGAGACCCATGCCGGCACCCCTTCGATGCTGATGACGTCGAAGGAGGACGACAGCTCGGCGCTGGCGGCGGAGTTCATCGGTTCCTTGATGCGGCGCTTCGGGATGGCCGACCGCTGGGCCTTCCGCGCCCTCCACGACGACGGCCGCTGCTTCGGGATGAGCGAGGGGGAGCTGGAACGGCTCTACGGGTCGGCCGACCTGCTGATCAACCTCCACGGCGGCACCCAGCCGCTGCCCGAGCTGGCGGCGACCGGGCGGCTCGTCTACCTGGAGACCGACCCCGTCCAGCTGCAGCTTGAGCTGCAGCACGGCCTGCAGGAGACCGCCGACTTCCTGGAGCCGCACAGCGCCTTCTTCACCTTCGCCGAGAACTTGGACAGCCCGGACTGCCGGTTGCCCCGCAGCGACCGGTTCGCGTTCAGGCCGACCCGCCAGCCGGTGGTCCTCGACCTCTGGCCAGATCGCTCGCCCCAGCCGGCCGACGTCTTCACGACGATCGGCAACTGGCGCCAGGAGTGGCGCGACGTCACCTTCGAAGGTCGGCGCTACTCCTGGAGCAAGCACCAGGAGTTCCTCTCCTACCTCGACCTGCCCGAGCGCAGCGGGCAGGCCTTCGAGCTGGCGCTCGGCAGCTGCGACGAGACCGAGCGGCGGATGCTGCGGCAGCGGGGCTGGCGGGTCCGCGACGGGGTCGAGATCTCGCAGGGGATCGACCGCTACCGCGACTACATCGGCGCTTCCCGCGGCGAGTTCACGGTCGCCAAGGAGCAGAACGTGCGCCTCCGAACCGGTTGGTTCAGCGACCGCAGCGCCACCTACCTGGCCTCGGGGCGACCGGTGATCACCCAGGAGACGGGCTTCGGCAACGTCTTCCCGACGGGCCGCGGGCTCTTCGGCTTCGACTCCTTCGAGGAGGCGGAGACGGCGGTGGAAGAGGTGAACGGCGACTACGCCCGCCACGCGGGTGCCGCCCGCGAGATCGCCCGCGAGTACTTCGCCCACGACGTCGTCCTGGGGCGCCTGCTGGAGGACCTAGACGTGCGGGCGCACGGGCCGCGGCGGGCGGCGAGCGCCGACCTCTTTCCCGCGTCGATGCCGCTGGAGCCGACCTCGCGGCGGCCGACGGTGCTGCCGCGGGAGACGGTGGAGGCCGCGATGGAGGCGCCGATCGTTTCCTACGACGGCCCGGTCGGTCAGACGGGGCCGACTGCAAGCGTCGTCGTCGTCACCCACGGCAACCTCGTCTTCACCCGCCTCTGCCTTCGCACGGTTCTCGCCAACAGCGGCGAGGGGCTGGAGCTGGTGGTCGTCGACAACGGCTCCAGCGACGGCACCGCCGCCTACCTGGCGCGCCTGGCGGAGCGAGACGCGCGGGTGCGGGTGCTGCTGAACGGGGCCAACCTGGGCTTCGCGGCCGCCTGCAACCAGGGCCTGGGGCTGGCGAGCGGCGACCACCTGGTCCTCCTCAACAACGACGCGATGGTGCCGCCGGGGTGGCTCGACGGCCTGCGCCGGCACCTCGCCGAGCCCGCGGTCGGCCTGGTCGGCCCGGTCACCAACCGGATCGGCAACGAGGCCGAGATCGATACCGACTACCGGACCTGGGGCGAGTACCTGGAGACCGCCCGCCGCCGGGCGGTCGAGCACGCCGGGGAATGGCTGCAGATCGGCACGCCGGCGATGTTCTGCCTGGCGATGCGCCGGCAGACCTACCTGCGGCTCGGACCACTCGACGAGGGCTATGAGATCGGCCTGCTCGAGGACGACGACTACGCCGAGCGGGCGCGGCACGCCGACTACGAGCTGCGCTGCGCCGACGACGTGCTCGTCCACCACTTCGGCGAGGCCTCCTTCGGGCAGCTCGTCCCCAGCGGTGAGTACAGCCGGATCCTCGAGCGCAACCAGCGCCGTTACGCGCAGAAGTGGGGCCGGCCGTGGGAGCCCTACGGCCGGCGACCGAACCCTCGCTACCGGCGCGAAGCCGAGCAGGTGCGGGAAGCCGTCAAGGAGACGGTGCCGAGTGGCTCGACGGTGCTGGTGATCAGCCGCGGTGACGAGGAGCTGCTGCAGCTGAACGGGCGGCGCGCCCAGCACTTCCCGCAGGCCGACGACGGCGCCTGGGCCGGCCACCACCCGGCCGACAGCGAGGAGGCGATCGCCCATCTGGAGACGCTGCGAGCGCGCGGGGCGGAGTTCCTCGTCGTGCCGCCGACCTACCTCTGGTGGCTGCGCCACTACGGGGGGCTGCGCGAGCATCTGGATCGCAACTACGAGCCGGTGGTCTCCGACGACCGCGCCGGGGCGATCTACCGCCTGGTCGGGAGTGGGGGATGACGGAGCCGGTGCGGGTCTCGGTGGTGGTGCCGGTACACGGCCGCGCCGGTCTCACGCGGCGCTGCCTCGAGCGGGTCCTCGCCGACCTGCCCGCCGGCTGCGAGGTGATCGTCGTCGACGACGCTTCGGGCGACGAGACGCCCTCCGTCCTGACCGGCTTCGGCGGGGCGATCCGCGTCCTTCGCCTGGAGCGGAACCGCGGTTTCAGCCTCGCCTGCAACGCGGGGGCGGAGGCGGCGCACGGCGAGCTCCTGGTCTTCCTCAACAACGACACCGAGCCGCGACCGGGCTGGCTCGCGGCGCTCGTCGACCATGCTGACGCGCACCCGGAGGTCGCCGTGGTCGGGGCGAAGCTGCTGTACCCGACCGGGACCGTCCAGCACGCCGGCGTCGTCTTCGGTCAGGACGGCTACCCCCACAACCTCTACGCCGGTTTCCCCGCTGACCACCCCGCCGTCGATCGTCCACGGCGACTGCAGGCGGTGACCGGCGCCTGCATGCTCGTCCGCCGCGCCGCCTTCGAGCGGGCCGGGGGCTTCGATCCTGGCTACGAGAACTCGATGGAGGACGTCGACCTCTGCCTGCGTCTCGGCCAAGGGGGGGAAGAGATCCACTACTGCCCGCGGGCGGTCGTCGTTCACCTCGAGTCGGCGACCCGTGGCTATGAGGAGAAGTTCGAGCGCAGTGTCGCCCTCTACCGCGAGCGGTGGCGTCAGCAGGTTCGCCGTGACGACCTCGAGACCTACGCCGCCGACGGGCTGGTCGAGGTCGAGTACCCGCGCACCCATCCGCTGCGGATCTCCGTCTCGCCCCAGCTCGCCGCCATCGAGCGTTCCGACGGCCACGAGGCCGAGCTGGAGCCGCTGCTGCGGGGCTCTGGCCGCCGCGTCGCCGAGCTGCAGCGCGAGGTGGTGCGGCTGCGGGCCGAGCTTGCCGACCGCGGCGTCGAGGTCGAGGAGTCGCCCGATTACGGAGCGTTCGTCGCCGCCTTCCGGGAGCAGGTGGAGAGGAGCGTTCCCGAGGGGGCGACCGTCCTCGTCGTCAGCCGGGGCGACTCGGAGCTGCTGCGGCTCGGCCGGCGCGAAGCGAGGCACTTCCCCGGCGGCGCCGGCGGCCGCTATCTCGGCCATCACCCGCGCGACGACGCGGAGGCGATCTCGATGCTCGCGGCCGCCCGCGCGGAGGGCGCCGACTATCTCGTGATCCCAGCGCTCGAGGATTGGTGGCTGCGCCACTACGAAGGCTTCGCCCGCCACCTCTCGCAGCGGGCGCGTGTGGAGGCCGCCGATACCTGCACGATCTATTCCCTCGAGCCGGCGCGGACGGAGGTGGGCTCGTGAGCCTGCGCGCCGTCGACAGCACCGTCGCCTACGAGGAGCTCGCCCCGCGGCTCGCCGCCACGGTCGAGGAGGTGACGCCGCCCGGCGCGATCGTCCTCGTCGTCAGCAAGGGCGACGAGAGCCTGGTCCGCTTCGACGGCCGCAGCGGCTGGCACTTCCCCCGCGCTTCCACCGGGCAGTACGCAGGGCACCATCCGATCGACGGCAAGTGGGCGGTGAACCACCTCGAGGCGCTGCGGGCGGCCGGCGGCGCCTACCTGGTCCTGCCCTCGACCTACTACTGGTGGTTCGAGCACTACCCGGAGCTGGAGCGGCACCTGCGTAGCCGTTATGACCGTGTCGAGAGCCCCGAGGAGGTCTGTCGGGTCTACCGCCTGCTGGCGCTGCCGGCGGCGGCGCCGCGCCTCGTCCCCGATCTCCCGCAGTTGGACCAGCAGCGGCGCTGCCTGCCCGGGATACGAGCCCTGCTCGACAACCTGCTGCCGGACGACAGCGGGGTGCTGGTGATGAGCGAAGGCGACGACTCGCTGCTCGACCTCGGGCGCCGAGCCTGGCACTTCCCCCACGGCGCCGGCGGCCGCCACGTCCCGCTCGAGCCCGACGGCAGTGGGCGTGCGGTCTCGCAGCTGCGCGCCCTCGCGGGCCAGGGAAGCCGCTACCTCGTTCTGCCCGCGACCCTCTTCTGGACGCTCGGCCGCCGCCCCGCTCTACGCTCCTACCTCGAGGAGGACTGTCGGCGCCTGGCGCTGCGCCAGCGCATCTGCGCCGTCTACGAACTGCGAAGCCCATCCCGAACCTCGACCCCGAACCCGCTTCGGCCGAAGGAGGCTGCATGGAAGTGAACGCAAAGAAGGTCCTCTACGTGTCCCACAACCACCCGGTCATCCGGCCTGGTGGCGCGGAGGCCTACGCCTTCGAGCTGCACGAGGCGATGCGCGACGAATCGAGCTGGGAGTCGCTGTTCCTCGCCCGCACCGGACCGCCCTTCTCGACCTCTTCCCGCTACCACGAGGGGACGCTGCTGACCGGTGTCGACGACCGCGATCCCGGCCAGTACTTCTTCTACACGGAGCTGAACGACTTCGACTGGCTGCTCAACGCGACCCGGGAGAAGTCGACGATCACGACCCACCTCCGCGAGTTCCTCGAGGCCCAGCAGCCCGACGTCGTCCACTTCCAGCACACCCTGTTCATCGGCCTGGAAGCGATCCGCGAGGCGCGGAGCACGCTGCCGGATGCGGCGATCGTCTACACGCTGCACGAGTTCCTGCCGATCTGCCACCGCCACGGCCAGATGCTGCGGGCGACGAACGAAGAGCCCTGCCTGGAAGAGTCGCCGCGGCGCTGCCATGAGTGCTTCCCCGAGATCGCGCCGCAGGAGTTCTTCATGCGCAAGCGCTTGATCCAGTCGCACATGGAGCACGTCGACCTTTTCATCGCCCCCAGCGAACAGCTGCGCGACCGCTACGTCGACTGGGGGATCCCGACCGAGAAGATCAAGGTCGAGGAGTACGGCCGACTGCCCCTTTCCTACGAGCCGGGGAGCCCGCGCCGGAAAAAGCGCAACCGCTTCGGCTTCTTCGGCCAGTTCAGCCACTACAAGGGGGTCAACGTCGTGCTCCAGGCGGCCAAACGGCTGGCCGATGAGGACGTCGACGCGACGATCTACCTGCACGGCGCCAACCTCGAGATCCAGCCACCGGAGTTCCAGGAAGAATTCGCCGAGCTGCTCGAGGAGAGCGGCGACCGGGTGGTGATGATCGGCCGCTACGACCACGACGAACTCGGGTCGCTGATGGAAAACGTCGACTATGTGCTCGTCCCCTCGCGCTGGTGGGAGAACTCGCCGCTGGTGATCCAGGAGGCCTTCATGCACGGGCGGCCGGTGATCTGCAGCGACATCGGCGGCATGGCCGAGAAGGTCACCGACGGCGTCGACGGCCTCCACTTCCGGGTCGGTGACCATGAGGATCTGGCGCGGGTGATCGCCCAGGCGGCGGGTTCCTCGCAGCAGTGGCGGACGCTGAGCGCCGGGGTCCAGCCGGTCTACCCGATGCGGACCCACACCGAGGAGCTGACCCAGCTCTACGATGATCTCCTCTCCGAGAGGCGCGTGGCGATCGGAGCGGCGTCGTGAAGCCCGAGATCGGCACCGGCGCCGAACCGTTGGTCTCTTCCCCGTTCAGCGGCGGGATCGAGCCCGGGGGGCAGCAGGCGCTGCTCAGCTGGCTCGCGACCGACGTCCTCCTCGTGCTCGCCGACTTCGCCGTCGAGGCGGAGCCCGAGGTCAAGCTGACCGTCGCCGGTGAGCCGGTCGAGGCGGAGACGCGCTGGCTCACCTCCTCTGCCGAGGAGGGGGAGGACCCGGCCCTCACGGTGCTGACGATCTGGGTATCGCGACCGGTCGGCAGCAGGACGGTCGAGCTGCGTATCGAGGCCGGCGGCGAGGAGGTCCGGATCGGACCCGGCCTGGCGGCGGCGGTCGGCGTCGACCTGCGGACTGCGGTCCGGGAGAAGCTGGCCGGACGAGAAGCGGATTCCCGCGAGCAGATCCTCGGCTTTCTTGCCGCCGCCTCGGGCGGGCACGGGCGCACGCTCGATCCCCTCGGCCTCGCCAAGAGCCTCTTCGCCCTGCGTGAGGGCCTTCGCGATCCCTACCCCCGGGCTGAGCTGCGGGCCGAGGTCTCGCAGGCCCTGCACATCGGCGCAATCGCCAGGATCGACGACCGCACCTTCTTCGTCCGCGGCTGGGTGAGGGACGACCAGGCGCCCGTCGTACGCCTCGATGCGATCTCGCCCGAGGGGACGAGGGCGCCGATCATCGACCGCCTCTTCCGGGTTCCCCGGCCCGACCTCGAAGAGCTGTTCCGGGGGGCGCCGCGCCCCGTGGCGAAGCCCGGGTTCGTCTGCTTCTTCGAGCTGGAGAACCCGAGCAGGCTGGGCGAGGGATGGATCCTCGAGCTCGAGAACACGGCCGGAGTGGGGATCGAGGCGAGCGCGACGGCGGCGACGATCGACCCGCGCGCGGTCCGCGACACGATCCTCGGCGAGCTGGCCCGGGAGCGGCGGGTGGACACGCCGTTGATGGACCAGCTGGCCCCGGCGGTCGTGCGGCTGCAGGAGGAGTTGGCCGACCGGGTGGAGATCGAGGACGTCGACGAGTTCGGCACGGTGACGACCCAGCCGGAGGTCTCGATCGTCGTCCCGCTCTACCGCCGGGTCGACCTGATCGAGCACCAGCTGGCGCAGTTCGCCAACGACCCGGCGATGCTCGGCAGCGAGCTGATCTACGTACTCGACTCGCCGGAGCTGGCGCCGGAGCTGCTGCCGCGGGTGGCGGAGCTGCACGAGCTCTACCGCCTGCCGTTCCGGCTGGCGACGCTGTCGCGCAACGGCGGCTTCGCCGTCGCCACCAACCAGGGTGCGACGCTGGCGAAAGGTGAGCGCCTACTGCTGCTCAACTCCGACGTCCTCCCGGACCGGCCGGGCTGGCTGCCGGACCTGGTGGCGGCCCACGAGTCGCTGCCGCAGGCGGGGGTGGTCGCCCCGAAGCTGCTTTATGACGACGGCTCGATCCAGCACGCGGGGATGGAGTTCCGCCGTAACCCGCTCACCGGCGGCTGGGAGCTCGCCCACTCCTTCAAGGGGCTGCACCGCGGCTTCGCCGGCGCCAACGAGCGCGCCGCCGTGCCGGCCCTGAGCGGCGCCTGCATGCTGCTGGCACGCGAGCTCTACGAGGAGCTCGGCGGCCTCTCGGTCGACTACGTCAAGGGCGGCTACGAGGACGCGGAGCTCTGCATGCAGGTCCAGAAGCGGGACCTCGAGGCCTGGTACGTGCCGGAGATCGAGCTCTTCCACCTCGAGGGTCGCTCCTACGTTCCCTCGGCGACAGACATGAGCAACCGCTTCAACGCCTGGCTCTTCAACCAGCGCTGGGGCGCCCAGGCGGAGCAGTTGGCGACTGGGGAGGAGGCGTGATGCCAACCGACCTGGCCGCGGCCGCCGAGTTCGTCCACGTCGACGCCGTCGAGATCCACGCCGAGGAGAGCGATTACGTCCACGGCGCCAACATCGACCGCCCCGCCGCCGATTCCGGGGCCGACTCCTACGCGCTGCTGATCGTCGGTTGGGTCCTGAGCAAGGAGATCCCGGTCGAGCACGTGGAAGTGCTGCACGAGGAGCAGCAGGTGGCAGTTGGAGCCCTCGAGCGCGAGCGCCCCGACCTCGCCGCCGGCTTCCCCGAGGTCGCGGGGGCGGAGCGCAGCGGCTACCGCCTGAAACTCAACACCTTGCGGGTTGCGGCCGAGTTCGAGCTCGTCCTGCGGGCGAAGCTCGAGGACGGCACCCGCCTGCCCCTGGGGCGGATTCGCGGCCACCGCCGCCGCCTCCCCGCCGCGCCGGCGGAGGCGATCCAGCCGCTGATGGTGAACACGATCGGCCGCAGCGGATCGACCCTCCTGGTCACCCTGCTGAGCTCGCACCCGGACGTGATCGCCTTCTCGCCTTTCCTCAAGGACGCCCGCGTCTCCACCTACTGGACGAACGTGCTCCAAGACCTCTCCGAGCAGGCCGCCTATCTCGCTCCCTTCGATCCCTCCAATCTGGACACCCCGCGCTGGTGGCTGGACGGCGGCCGGGACCTCGGCGACGAGGAGCTCGAACGCTGGCTCGGCAGTGAGGCGATCGACTCCCTCGCGGCTCTCTGCCAGGCGCAGATCGAGACCTTCTACCGCCACCTCGGCGAGCCGGACAGCCCCGGCTTCTTCGTCGAGAAGTACCTGCCCCACCAGGTGGTGCCCGACCTGCTTGCGGAGCTCTATCCGGGCGCGCGCGAGGTGATTCTGGTCCGCGACTTCCGCGACCTGCTCTGCTCGGTGATCGCCTTCAACCGCAAGCGGGGCTGGGATGCGTTCGGTCGCAGCGAGGGCGGCGACGACGCCGAGTACGTGCGGACGACGCTGCGCCAATCGGGCGAGCTCCTCGTCAAACGGCTGCACAAGGGGGAAG
>Ga0068868_100001263_pt1 | contig 17407 bp, 21 predicted proteins | sample KBSMisM42_FD_64660 | JGI IMG/M metagenome (GOLD analysis project Ga0068868, IMG submission 64660) | Miscanthus rhizosphere microbial communities from Kellogg Biological Station, Michigan, USA - KBS Miscanthus M4-2 | ecosystem: Host-associated > Plants > Roots > Rhizosphere > Soil ...
CGCGCCATGTTGCCGCGCCGCTTCCATGTCGCACGTCGTGTCGGCCATCTCCGGAAAGACGACCAGCTCGCAGCCCGCGTCGCGCGCGCGCATCGCGAAGTCGCGCAGCTTCCGGACGTTGCCCGCGACGTCGCCGACATTGCAATCGATCTGTGCGCATCCGATCTTCATCGAGGCCGTACTCTTAGCACATGATCGAGCGCTTTTCGCTTCCACCAACCGATCTGCGCGACCTCCGCGCGCGCCTCCGCAACACGCGCTGGCCGAACGGGGTCACCGATTCCGGCGGCGTGCCGCTCGACGAGGCGAAGGAGTTCATCCGCTACTGGTGCGACGACTTCGACTGGCCCGCGTACGCGCAGCACATCAACGCCTTCCCGCATTTCAAGGCGGACGGGATCCACTTCATCCACGAACAGAACGGCCGTCCGCCGCTCGTGCTGCTGCACGGCTGGCCGGGCTCGTTCCTCGAGTTCCTGCGCGTCATCCCGCTGCTCACCGACGCGTTCGACGTCATCGTCCCGTCGCTCCCCGGCTACGGCTTTTCCGATGCGCCGACCGCGCCCGGCGTTACGAACCGCCACATCGCCGGACGCATCGCCGGGCTGATGACAACCCTCGGCTACGACCGCTTCGCCGTGCAGGGCGGCGACTGGGGCGCCGGCATCGCCACGTGGCTCGCGCGCGATCATCCCGAGCGGCTCACCGCGATGCACCTCAACTACATCCCCGGTTCGTTCGCGCCGCATGTCGACGATCCGACCGCCGAGGAGCAGCAGTTCCTGCGTGATGCCGACGCGTGGGTCGCGGAGTCGTACGCGTACGGGCACGTCCAGAAGACGCGTCCGCTGACCCTCGGCTACGCCCTCGCCGATTCGCCCGCCGGCCTCGGCATCTGGATCTGGGAGAAGTTCCGCGAGTGGGCCGACCCGCGCTCGAACCTCTCGCTCGACGACATCCTGGCGAACATCACGCTGTACTGGATGACGAACACGATCACGTCGTCGATGCGGCTCTATCTCGAGTCGTCGAAGACGCCGCTCCGCTTCGCCGCCGGCGAGCGGCTCGCGACGCCATGCGCCGTCGCCCGCTTCCCGCTCGAGGAGCCGTTCCCGCCGCGGTCCTGGATCGAGCGCGTCTACAACGTGCGGCACTGGAGCGAGATGGAGGCCGGCGGCCACTTCGCCGCACTGGAACAACCGGAGGCGTTCGCTAATGACGTAAGACAAGCACTCTTGTCGTTGTGACAAGTTAGCTTGACATCTCGTAAGGCTGAGCTTACGTTAATTGTCATGAAGAACCGTCTGCGCGTCCTCCGGGCCGAACGCGACTGGTCGCAGCAGCAGCTCGCCGACCGGCTGGAAGTCTCCCGGCAAACGGTCAACTCGATCGAGAAAGGCCGCTACGATCCGAGCCTCTCCCTCGCCTTCCGCATCGCCCGCATCTTCGAAGCGCCGATCGAGACGATCTTCTCCGAGGAGCCGCCGGTCCAGCAGCCGGCGATCGCGATCCGCCGCCGCGACAACGGCAGCCTGCCGGAGTTCTACTAAATAGTGCGGCGGCCATGCCGCCGCTCCCGGACGCGCGGCCATGCCGCGCGCCGGCGCGGCACGGCCGCGGCTCACCAAATCAGCGGCGGCATGGCCGCCGCACTTCCCGTTAAACTAGCTGGTTCATGGCCACCGTCGGCAAGAACCTCCCCCACGACTCCGCCCGCGGCCACGTGAGTGGCGAATCGATCTACATCGACGACATGCCGCCGGCGCGCGGGGAATTGATCGTCGACTTCTTCTTCTCGCCCGTCGCGCACGGGCGCATCCGGTCGCTCGACCTCGAGGCGGCGCGCAACGTGCCGGGCGTCGTCGCGCTCTTCACGCATCGCGACCTGCACCACAACCGCTTCGGGGCGATCATCCAGGACGAGCTGCTGCTGGCCGAGGATGAGGTCACGTTCATCGGACATCCGATCGTCGTGATCGCAGCGGAGAGCCGCGACGCGATCCGCGCGGCGAAGCAGGCCATCACCATCGACATCGAGCCGCTCGAGCCGGTCTTCACCATCGACGAAGCGAAGCGGCGCCGCGACTTCATCGGGCCCGTGCGCCACATCCGGCGCGGCGACGTCGACGCGGCGTTCGCGAGCGCGGAGCACATCCTCGAGGGCACCTGGATCAACGGCGGTCAGGACCACTTCTATCTCGAATCGCAGGCCGCGATCGTCTATCCCGGCGAATTCGATCAGCTCACCGTCCATTCCTCGACGCAGAACCCGAGCGAGGTGCAGGAAGTCATCGCGCACCTCCTCGGCCTCCCGATCAACAAGGTCGTCGTGCTGACCAAGCGGATGGGCGGCGGCTTCGGCGGGAAGGAGTGTCAGGCCACACATCCGGCCGCGATTGCGGCGCTCGTCGCGCAGAAGACGAAGCGGCCGGCGCGCATCGTCTACAACAAAGACGACGACATGCGCGTCACCGGCGGACGTCATCCCTTCCAGAACGACTACAAGGTGGCGTTCCGGAGCGACGGCACCATCACCGCGCTGCGCGCCGACATCTACTCCGACGGCGGCGCGTACGCCGACCTCTCCACCGCCGTGCTGGCGCGCGCGATGACGCACATCGACAACGCGTACTTCATCGCGAACGCCGACATCACCGGCGCCGTCTGCCGCACGAACACGCCGCCGAACACCGCGTTCCGCGGCTTCGGCGGACCGCAGGGCGTGGCCACGATCGAGAACGTCATGGAGGAAATCGCGGTCTACCTCGGCGTCGACGCGTTCGACGTCCGCCGCCGCAACGTCTACGGCATCGACGACCGCAACACCACGCCGTACCGCCAGACCGTGCGCAACAACATGCTGCCGCGGCTCTTCACCGAGATCGAGCAGCGCGCCGACTACCGCGCGCGCGTCGCCTCGGTCGCCGCGTTCAATCGCGATTCCGAGACGCACCTCCGCGGCATCTCCTGCACCGCGGTGAAGTTCGGCATCTCCTTCAACACGAAGTTCCTCAACCAGGCCAACGCGCTGGTCAACATCTACATGGACGGCTCGGTGCAGGTCTCGACCGGCGCGACGGAGATGGGGCAGGGCGTCAACACGAAGATCAAGCAGCTCGTGGCGGAAGAGTTCGGGATCGATCCGGAGCTGGTGATCGTGATGGTCACGTCGACGGAGAAGAACAACAACACGTCCGCGACCGCGGCCTCGAGCGCGGCCGACATGAACGGCGGCGCGGCCGTCGATGCCTGTACACGCATCCGTGAGCGGATGGCGGAAGTGGCCGCGAAGAATCTCGGCCGCGACGACATCGCGCAGATCGTCTTCGCCGACGGCCACATCTACGACGACCGCGATCCGGGCCAGCGCTACGCCTGGCGCGAGCTCGTGCGGATGTCGTACCTCGAGCGCGTCTCCCTCGGCGAGCGCGGTTTCTACTCGACCAAAGGCATCGACTGGGACGCCGACAGCGGCATCGGCTCGCCGTTCCTCTACTTCACGCAGGGCGTGGCGGTGTCGGAGGTCGAGATCGACCGCTTCACCGGCGCGATGCGCATCCTCCGCAGCGACCTGCTGATGGACATCGGCAAGTCGATCAACCCCGGCATCGACCGCGGCCAGATCACCGGCGCGTTCGTGCAGGGCGCCGGCTGGCTAACGAACGAGGAGCTGCGCTACGCACCGAACGGCGATCTGCTGTCGCACTCGCCGACGACGTACAAGATCCCCAACATCGGCGACCTCCCCGAGGTGTTCAACGTCGACACCATCATTAATGAGGAGAACACGGTGAACATCCGCGGCAGCAAAGCCGTCGGCGAGCCGCCGCTCCTCCTCGGCATCTCGGTGTTCATGGCCGTGAAGAACGCGCTGCGCTTCGTGAGCGGCGGCGAGATCCCGAAGATCAACGCGCCGGCGACGGGTGAGGAGATTCTGATGCGGCTGACGCGGTACGCGGAAAAATCCGCCGAGGTCCCGGTCGTCGCGTGATCCTTCGCTCGAAGAACGTCCTCGGCCACGGCGCCGCCTCGATCCACATCCGCGACGGCCGCATCGAGCGCGTCTCGCACTTTGACGACGTCGAGGGCGACATCACCGACTACGGCGACCTCACGATCATGCCGGGCGTCGTCGACTCGCACGTGCACGTGAACGAGCCGGGACGCACGGAGTGGGAAGGGTTCGCGACGGCGACGCGGGCGGCGGCGGCGGGGGGCGTCACGACGATTGTCGACATGCCGCTGAACTCCATCCCGCCGACGACGTCCGTCGATGCGTTGATGCGGAAGGCCGCGGCGATGGAAGGACAGCTGCGCGTCGATGTGGCGTTGTGGGGAGGTGCCGTTCCGGGCAATGCGCCGCAGCTGCGTGACATGCTCGCGCACGGAGCGGCCGGCTTCAAATGCTTCCTCGTCGACAGCGGTGTGCCGGAGTTCGGCAACCTCGATGCGGACGGGCTGAAGCTTGCGCTCGAGGCGATGCGCGACACCAACGCGCCGCTGCTCGTACACGCCGAGCTGCCGGAGCACATCCACGACGTCACCGGCGATCCGCGCGCGTACGCGAGCTACCTCGCGTCGCGGCCGAAGAGCGCGGAGGATGCGGCGATCGAGCTCGTGTCGCGCAACACGGCGAACAGCGGCGCACGCGCGCACATCGTCCACCTCTCGTCCGCCGGCGGACTCGACACGCTGCGCCGCGCGCGCGACGCGCGGATCGCGCTCACCGCTGAGACCACGCCGCACTATCTCTACTTCGACGCCGAGGCCATTCCGGACGGCGCGCCGCAATTCAAGTGCGCGCCGCCGATCCGCGAGCATCGCAATCGCGAAGAGCTGTGGCGCGGCATCGACGACGAGCTGATCACCGCGATCGTCAGCGATCACTCGCCCTGCACGCCGGAGCTGAAGAAATTGAGCGAAGGCAACTTCGCGCACGCGTGGGGCGGCATCTCGTCGCTGCAGTTCGCGCTGCCGATCGTCTGGACCGAGGCGCGCAAACGCGGCGTCGCGCTGGAGCGCATCTCGCATCTGATGAGCGAAGGTCCGGCGCAGCTCGCCGGCCTCGCGCATCGCAAAGGGAAGCTCGCCGCCGGGTATGATGCCGATCTCGTGGTGTTCAATCCTGATGCGCGTTTCCGCGTCGAGCCGGCGATGATCGAGCATCGCCACAAGGTCACGCCGTACGCCGGCCACGAGCTGTTCGGCGTGGTGAAGGCGACGTACGTGCGCGGCCAGCTCGCCGGTGACGCAACGATCGGAACATGGATTCGGCCTTGAAGGAGGAAACGATGAAGACACTCGTACTTGCAACCGCCCTGACCCTCGCCGCCTCGCTGTCGTTCGCCGCCAACACCTACCAGGTCACCGGTCCCGTGCTCGCGATCAAGGGCAACACGATCGTCGTGCAGAAGGGAAGCGAGAAGTGGGAAGTCGACAAGGACGCCGCGACGAAGATCAGCGGTGAACTGAAAGTCGGCGCGAAGGTGACGATCGAGTACCGCATGACGGCGACGAAGATCGACGTGAAGAACGAGAAGCCGGCTCCCGCGAAGAAGAAATAGCCGCGATGAGTTTCCGCGACCTCGTCGATCTCGCCTCCGAACGCCTCGGCGGCACGGTGCTCTTCGCCACCGACGACTACTTCGCCGAAAAAGAAAACCTGCTGAAGCAGCCGGCCGCGATCTGGAAAGAGCACGAGTACACCGACCGCGGCAAATGGATGGACGGCTGGGAGTCGCGCCGCAAGCGCGTCGAGGGCCACGACTACGCGATCATCCGCCTCGGCGCGCCGGGCGTGATCCGCGGCGTGGTCGTCGACACCGCGTTCTTCCGCGGCAACTACCCGTCGCACTGTTCGATCGAAGCAACGGTGGCGAAGCCGGAGACGCCGCACGACGCGCTCGCGAACTGGATCGAGATCCTGCCGCAATCGGCGCTGAAGGGCGATTCGCAGAACGACTTCGCGATCGAGTCGCCGCTCGCGTTCACGCATCTGCGCTTCCACATCTATCCCGACGGCGGAGTCGCGCGGCTGCGCGTGCACGGCGAGGTCGTCCCCGACTGGCATCGCGAAGGTGGACTCGCCAATGAGCTCGATCTCGCGGCGATCGAACATGGCGGCCAGGTGCTGACCTGCAGCGACATGTTCTTCGGTCCGAAGCACAACCTGATCATGCCGGGCCGCGCGTTCAACATGAGCGACGGCTGGGAGACGAAGCGCAGCCGCGGGCCGAATCACAAGGACTGGGTCATCGTGCAGCTCGCGTGCGAGGCGCACGTGCGCCGCATCGAGCTCGACACGAGCTGGTTCAAGGGCAATTTCCCCGACACCGCATCGCTCGATGCGTCGCGCGATGGCGAGTCGTGGCAGGAGATCCTACCGCGCACGAAGATGCTCGCCGACACGCGGCACATCTACGACGTCGATGCCGTCGCGACGCACATCCGCCTCAACGTCTATCCGGACGGCGGCGTCGCTCGCATGCGCGTGTACGGACGCGCGACCGAGGCGGGACGCGCGGCGATGATCGCGCAGCACATCAACACGCTGGCCGACGGCGATGCACTGCGCCGCGTGTGCGGATCGAGCGAATGGGTCCGTCGCATGCTCGCCGCCCGCCCGATGGACGACGCCTTCGCCACCTCGGATGCGATCTGGTCGTCGCTCTCCGAGGAGGATTGGCGCGAGGCGTTCGCGGCGCATCCGCGCATCGGCGAGAAGAAGGGCGGCGCGTGGTCCGCGCAGGAACAGAGCGGCGTGCGCACCGCGGCCGACCAGACGATGCAGCAGCTCGCCGACGCGAATCGCGCGTACGAGGAGCGCTTCGGCCACATCTACATCGTCTGCGCGACCGGCAAGTCGGCCGACGAAATGCTGCGCCTCTGCCTCGAGCGGCTGGGGAACGATCCGAAGAAAGAGTTGAGTGTCGCGGCCGAGGAGCAGCGGAAGATCATGCGGTTGCGACTGGCGAAGCTGGTGGAATGATGGGCATCTCGACACACGTCCTCGACACATCCAAAGGGCGCCCCGCCGCCGGGGTGAAGATCACGCTCGAATTCGATCACGGCGGCTTCGACGTCGTCTGTCATGGCAAGACCAACGACGACGGGCGGCTGCGACTCATCGAGCAGCCCGACCGCGGCACGTATCGCATCACGTTCGAGACCGGCGAATACTTCGGCGGCGAGACGTTCTTCCCGGTCGCCACGATCACATTCGAGGTCGTCGACCCCGCGCAGCACTATCATGTACCCCTACTCGTCAGTCCATACGGCTACTCGACCTACAGGGGGAGCTAATGAAGCGGATCATCCTCGCGGCGATCGTCGGCGGTCTCATCGTCTTCATCTGGAGCGCCATCGCGCACATGCTCACGCCGCTCGGCACGATGGGGCTGACCAACCTCCCGAACGAAGCGCCGGTCGTGGATGCGATCCGCGGCAACGTGCCGAAGTCCGGCATGTACTTCTTCCCCGGCATGGATCCGGCGCAGAAGCCGACGCCGGAGTACGAACGGAAATACAAGAGCGGTCCCACCGGCCTGCTCATCGTGACGGTGGGCGGCAGCGAGATGGTTTCGCCGCGGCAGCTCGGCTCCGAGCTCGTCACGAACATCATCGGCGCGTACATCGCGGCGATCCTCGCGGCGATGATGGTCGGCACGCGGATGCGCCGCGCCTCCGCCATCGCGCTGCTCGCGATCTTCGCCAGCGTCTCGCTCAGCTTCAGCTACTGGATCTGGTACGGCTTCCCGGCGGCGTTCGTGCTCGGTGAGTTGGTGACGGAGCTGATCGGCTGGTTCCTCGCGGGGCTGGCGATCGCGAAGATCGTCCCCCCGCCCGTGGAGCGCTGATCGTGCTCGCCGGATTCGTGATCGCGACGATGTTCACGCTCACCGACAAGCACATCAACCTGCTGCGTCACGCGCTGGTCCTCTGGGCGCCGATCGAATCGGGCGCGCCGGCCGTGATGATCACGCCGCTGCAGGCCGGCAAAGAAAACGGGACGCCGGAGTTCTACGCCGACGTCGCGAAACGCGCGGGCCTGACCTCCGTCGACAAAGCGCAGATCGATCAATTGATTGCCGACATGCCCGAGGCACTCGCGCAACTGCTCGCACAGGGAAAGCTCGCGGCGGGGACATATCGCTACGACAACCCGCTCGCCGCCGTTTCGTTCGCGGCGAACGCGCTGCCGGATGAGCAGATGCATCTGGCGAAGGAGAAGAGCGTCTCGTTCGCGTTCACCGAACGCCACGCGAAGCTGCTGCACAACGCGCGCTGGCGCGGCATGTTCATGAACCCGAAGCGGCCGTACGGCGACATGACCGCGTTCGAGCGCGACATGGCGGCGATCCTCGGCGAGCCCGAGGACGAGCAGAAGCTGTGGACGCTGCACACCGAGATGCTGCCCGCGTTGCAGGTGTGGCTGCTGAAGGCGAGCATCGCGCCGGGCGACTATCCGCGGATCGAGCTCGACACACCGCTGATGTGAGCTGCAACCCGCGCGCGCTGCGGCCGTAATTCAACGGAGCATGGCTCGTTTCTGGTTGGGCGTCATCTGTCTGCTGATCGCCGCGCTTTGTGCGTGGAACGCCGTCGGCTTCGGCATCGCGGCGCTCGTGCCCGGCACGCCGAAGATCTCGCCGGTCATCCCGTTCATCTTCGGCACGTTCGCCTTCATCGCCGCGATCGGGCTCTGGGTCGCGGAGCTCCGCACGATGAGCGGCGACGATCCGTTCGCCGGCAAGCGCGGAATGCTGATCGCGATGATGGTCATCGCCCTGGTCGCGGTCTTCGGGCTGACGGTGGCGGCGTTCGTCAACGGAGATGCGTGGCGCGGATTCTTCGACGGCCTACGCGGCTGACGCGCGCCGCCCCTTCATGATCTTCACGAAGGACCGGCTGCGCAGCTCGTCGAGCGTCAGTCCCGTCGCCAGCGCCTCCTCCTCCGTGATCGCGCCGCAGTTGAGCGCGCGGAGGAAGTAGTTCAGCAGGCCCTGTCCCGTCGCGGCGTCGTCGAACACGTCGCCGACCAGCGTCGCCTGACCCGCCTTCTCGATGAAATTGCGCAGCCGCTCCGTCGCCGCCGCCGCTCCTTCGAGGAAAAACGAGTAGACCGCGGCGTAGCGCGTCGGCAGCTGCGCGGGATTCAGATCCCACCCCTGGTAGTAAGCGTTGACGAGCGAGTGGCGAATGTGATCGACGTGCAGGCGCCACGCGCGATGGACGATGCTGCGGTTGTCGGCGACCTGTTCCGGCGTGAGATTCGCCCCGCGATGCGGCGCGATCGGCATGATGTTCGTCGCGCCGTCGGACAGCCATAAGCCGGTGCCCGCGTACGCCACCTGCATCATGTGCCGCGCGAAATCGCACGCCGGATGGTCCATCCGCTGGTGCGCCGCGGTGATGTTGCAGCTCGCGGTGTAGTCGTACGTCCCGAAGTGCGCCGCGACCGCCTTGCCGCGCGCGGCCTGCAGAAAGAGCGGCAGGTTCGACACGCCGTTCTCGCTGAGGATCGACTGCGTCGTCTCGATCATGAACTCGAGCTGCAGCGAGCCCGCGGCGAGGCCGAGCCGCGGCTCGAGCGCGTCGTAGAGATCGGCCAGCATCGTCACCTGCTGCGGCAGCTGGATCTTCGGCAGCGTGACGACGAACCACGGCGGGAGCTTCCCCGCTTTTTCGACGAGCGTCGTCAGGAAGATGTCGAGCGTGCGCACCGAGCGCCGCATCAGCTCCTGCGTGAACGGCTTGATGCGGATGCCGATGAACGGCGGCAGCGTCCCGTTCTTCAAGCCGGTCGCCACTTCGGTCGCCGCGGCCGCCGCATGCCCGTCCTCTTCGTTGTCCGGACGATTGCCGTAACCGTCCTCGAAGTCGATCCGGAAATCCTCCACCGGCTCGCGCTTCAGCTTCTCCAGCACGCGCGCGTAGATGCGGTCGGCGACCGACTCATCGAGCCCGATGGCGTGCGCGAACGTCGCCGCGTCGGGCGCGAATTCATCGAGAGAACGCAGCGCCAGCGCGCCGAGCTTCACCGTCGTGTCGGACTTGAAGAGGTGCGCCCCGCCGTACACCGTGTGCACCGGCTGGCGCGCGCCGGAGTCGCCGGGAAAGCGCTGCGTGAATGGAATGAGCGCGCGCTCGAGCGGAGCGGCCGCGTTGTCGATTTCGTTTTGTGTGAGTGTCATCAATGTTCCCGGATCATCTTTGCCACGCCCCACCCGACCAGCACCAGCACCGCCAGCACGATCCAGTCGTAGCTGCGCGTGGCCACCGGAAAGTGATTGCTCAGCATGATGAGCACCACGGGAAGGACGATGAACGTGTTGTGCTTCGAACGATTTTTCGCGCGGTCGGCGAGCGTCATGTCGGCCGGCTGCCCCGCACGTGTCGCGGCGATGAGCTGCCGCTGCGCGGGGAGGATGCGCATCCAGACGTTCGCGGCCATGAACGTGCCGAGCATCGCGCCCGTCTGCATGTACGCGGCGCGGCCGTCGAACACGCGCGTGAAGCCGTAGATCGCGCCCACCAGCAGCGCGTACGACACGATCGCGCCGCCGATCTCGCTCTTCGCCAGCGGGGAGATCCACATCAGGTCGTAGACCAGCCAGCCGACGATGATCGAGGCCACGCTGATCGCGATCTGCTTCGCGCCGATCATGATCCCGCCGGTGTAATAAACGAGCACCAGCAGCAGGATTCCGCTCAGCCAGGTCAGCGCCGCTTCCCATCGGAACCAGTGCAGCGTTTGATCGCGCAGCTCCGGCACTTTCTGCTTGTCGACGATGTAGAAGCCGCCGCTGTGGACCATCCAGACGTTCTTCTCCGTGTGGAACCGGCGATCGAGCCAGGTGAAGAAGAAGGTCTGTCCGACCCACATGATTGCGGCGAAGACATGGAACCAGCGGAGGCCGAGATTCAGCCAGTCACGGACGAGGTAGCTCATGCGTAACGGCCAATATAGCATCGGCCGATGACACTGAAAGAGACCACCGCAGCGCACCTCCAGCGCGCCTTTCGCGGCCCCTCGGCGCACGGCCCCGCGCTGCACGAGCTGATCGACGACCTCACCGAGGAACAGGCGAAGGCGAAGCCGCTCGCCGATGCGCATTCGATCGCCGAGCTCGTCGCGCACGTGACGTCCTGGATCGACGCGATCACCCGCCGCCTCGCCGGCGAGCAGTTCTCGACTGCGGACGTCGACAACTTTCCGGATGTCAACATGTTGACCTTCACCGAGGTGGCGGCGCGCTTCACCCGCGCGCACGAGCGCCTGCTCGAGTCCGTCTCGCGGCTCACCGATGACGACTTCATGCGCAACGTCGCCGGACGCGACTACAACATCCTCGAAGCACTGAACTTCATCGTCGATCACAGCCTCTACCACGCCGGCCAGATCGCGTTGCTGAAGAAGGCATGCGCGTTGCCCTCTCGTTGATCAGGAGGCAATCAATGGCCAATCAACACAATCGCACCGGCTCCAACGACGCCAGCAGTAACACGCCCGCCGAGCCCGAGCGCAAGCAGGGCGGCGGCAACATGGGCGCGGGTCGCTCAGGCGCCGAAAGCCTCGGCTCCGAGAAGCCGAGCGACCGCGACAACATGGGCTCGAAGAGGCCGGAAGACTAAGCGGACCGAGCGCGAAATCATCCTGCTTCCTGATTGTTTTCATTGACCTCCCATGAAAACGATCAGGAACCTTGCGCTCGCGCTTGCCACGCTCGTCATCGTCCCGTCCGGTTTCGCCAAGCCGCTCGCGGCTGACGCTTTTCCGATCCCTGTGCCGCATTACCTGGCGCAGATCATCGGCGATGCGGCGGCGAAGTACAGCGTCGATCCGAACCTGATCGCGGCGATGGCTTTCCGCGAATCGCGCTTCGACTCCAACGCCGTGTCGCGCCGCGGCGCGCAGGGCATCATGCAGCTCATGCCGCGCACCGCCCGCGCCCTCGGCGTGCAGGATTCGTTCGACGCGCGGCAGAACGTCGAGGCGGGCACGAAGTACATCGCGTCGCTGCTGCAGCGCTTCCACGGCAACGTCGACATGTCGCTCGCCGCGTACAACGCCGGTCCGGAGCTCGTGGCGAAAGTCGGACCGAACGCCACGCAGGAAGCCGTCGAGTACGTCGCCGCCATCAAGCAGTTCTATCGCGACGCACTGACCGCGTTATAGATTTGGTGCCTCGCAAGGAGGCGCCATTGACCGATCCACGCTATCCCATCGGACCATTCGAACGGCGTGACACGCTCACGCCCGCGGAACGCCGCACCTTCATCGGACAGATCGCCGCGGCCCCCGCGCGCATGCGCGAGGCGGTCAGCGGCCTCACGGATCAGCAGCTCGACACGCCGTACCGCGACGGCGGCTGGAGCGTGCGCCAGGTCGTGCATCACGTTCCCGACTCGCACCTCAACGCGTACTGCCGCCACAAGATCACGCTGACCGAGGAAGGCTCGCCGACGATCCGTCCGTACGACGAGGCCTCGTGGGCCAAGCTGTCGGACTCGCGCGACACGCCGACCGAGGTCTCGCTCACGCTGCTCGATTCGCTGCATGCGCGATGGGGCACGCTCTGGTCCGCGATGAGCGCCGACGACTTCGCGCGCAGTTTCAATCATCCGGAGCACGGCATCCGCTCGCTCGACTGGCTGCTCGCGCTCTACGCGTGGCACGGCCGGCATCACGTCGGACACATCACCGCGCTGCGCGAGCGGATGGGATGGTGACGGCTATTTTTTGTACCGTCCGCTGAGCTCCGCCTGCGCGACCACGTGTCCGCCCATCGCCTTCTCCAGATCATCGCGGCCGTGGTCCGGCGATAGATCGATCTGCGTGTCGAGCGCGTAGAGATCGAACGCGTATCGATGCGAACCGCTCGGCGGACAAGGCGGCCCCCAGCCGTTCTTGCCGTAACTGTTTTTCCCCTCCACGCCGCCGGTCACGCTCTTGCTCGCCGGCGCGATGTTCCAGACGACCCAGTGCGTGAAGTGACCGCCCGGCGCATCGGGATCATCGACGATCAGCGCGAGCGACTTCGCGGTCGCCGGCACGTTCGCGATCGTGAGCGGCGGCGTGCTGCCCGATCCGCCGCAGCCGTATTGCTTCGGAATCGTGTCGCCGTCGGCGAACGCGGAGCTCGACAGTGTCAGCCCGTTCGACGCGGCCGCTTTCGGCGGACCCTCCTGCCGGCACGCCGCCAACAGAATCACGGCAAGTACAATCGCAACGTGCCGACCTTTTTCGAAGTGCTGAACGAGCTGATGGCGGCGGAGGTGCCGCTCGTCACCGTGACGGTCGTCGACACGATGGGGAGCGCGCCGCAGGACCGCGGGGCGAAGATGATCGTCACGGCGGAGGGGTTGCGTCACGGCACCGTCGGCGGCGGCAAGATCGAGACGAAGGCCATCGCCGAGGCGCAGCGGATGTTGCGCGGCGAGCTCGCCGACACCACGCACTTCGTCCAGTGGAACCTCAACAAAGACGTCGGCATGACGTGCGGCGGCATCGTGAAGCTCTACTTCGAAGCGCACAACGCCGGCCGCTGGCGCATCGTGATTTTCGGTGCTGGACATGTTGCACAAGCCCTCGCCACGCTGCTCGTGCACTTTGATTGCCACCTGACCGTGATCGATCCGCGTCCCGAGTGGCTGGAGCGATTGCCGAGCTCACCGAAATTGACGGCCGTACACAGCACCGACATGCCGTCGATGGTGGCGACGATCCCCGACGACGCGTTCGTCGTGCTGATGACGATGGGCCACACGACCGACAAACCGATCCTGCTCGAGATCCTCCGCACGCGGACGTTCCCCTACCTCGGCGTGATCGGCAGCCACTCGAAAGCGGTGATCCTCCGCCGCGACGTGGAGGAAGCAGGCTTGCCGAAAGAAGCGCAGCACGCGTTTCACTGCCCCATCGGACTGGAGATCGGCAGCAGCAATCCGTACGAGATCGGGGTCAGCGTGATCGCGCAGATGATTCAGACGAGGGACAGCCGTTCAGCGCCCGCGAACCCGTAGCAATTCCGCCACGCTCCACGCCTGCGCGATGCAGCCGCGCGGCGTGTGCGGCGGATCGCCGTCGAAGACCTCGGAGATCGTGCCGAGGCCCGCGTCGCCGAGGTGCGCGATGAGCGCGGGGAACTCGGGACGTTCTCCGCGCACGCGCTGCACCGCATCGGAATACGCGCCGATCAGCCACGGCCACACCGTCCCCTGGTGATACGCTGCATCACGCTCCGGCTGCGGGCCGGTCACGCATCCGCGATACCGGCTGTCATCCGGCGACAACGTGCGCAATCCGTACGGCGTCAGCAACTTTTTTTCGCAGACACGCAGCACGCTTTCCGCGCGCTCGCCTTCGATCAGCGGAAACGGCAGCGACAACGCGAAGAGCTGATTCGGACGGATCGAGCCGTCACGCATCGTTCCCTCGACCACGTCGTAGCAGCATCCCGCGACGTCGTTCCAGAAGAGATCATTGAACCGCCGCTTCACCGCTTCGGCGCGAAAGCGCAACGCATCGTCATTCGTCAGCTCCGCGGTGATGCGCAGCGCGTTGTACCAGAGCGCGTTCACCTCCACCGGCTTGCCGCGCCGCGGCGTGACCACCCAGTCGCCGACCTTCGCGTCCATCCACGTCAGCTGCACGCCGCCCGCGCCCGCGAAGAGCAGGCCGTCTTCGTCGATGTGGATGTTGTAGCGCGTCCCGCGATCGAGCCATTCGATCATGTCGCGCAGCAGCGCGATGAATTCCGGATCGCGCGTCGCCCACACGGCGATGAAGAACCAGAGCCCCGCGTCGATCGAGTTGTACTCCGGCATGTCGCTCCCCTCGGGGAAGCGATTCGGGATCATGCCGCGATCGGCCACCGACGCGAATCGCCGCAGCACCTCGCGCGCATCGTCCGCGCCGCACAAGCCGTTGATCGAGATCATCGCGTCGCGGCCCCACTCGCCGAACCAGTGGTAGCCGGCGATGATCCCGAGTCCGTCATCGCGATCGATGAGGAACTGATCGGCGGCGAGGAGGAGCGTCCGCTCGACATCATCGCGCGCCGCGGCCACGCGCGCTTCGCGCCGCGCACGCTCGCGCTCGATCAGCGCCTTCGCGTCGCGCGACCCCTCGGTGCTCAACACGACCGCGATGCGCGCGCCGGCGTCGAGCTCGAGCACGTACTCGCCGGGCGTGTAGAGGTCCTCGTGGAAATCGAGACCGCGCTCCTCTTCGACTTCGTATTCGAAGTTGTAATACCAGTCGGGCCACGGCGCGAACGTCGCGCCCGGCACGTCGATCGTGACGACCGGGGCGACCCACGTCTCGCTCTTTTTCGTCAGCGAATGAAAGTCCCGATTGGCCAGGAACGGACGCAGCCGCAGCTCGAACTTCGACGGGGCGGCGAGCACCTCGTACACGATGATCGTCGTGTTCTCGCCGCGCGGACAGACGATCGTCTTGCGCAGGCGTACGCCGCCGGCCTCGTATTCGAATTCGGGAAAGAGGTCGCGGCGGAACGAGGTCAGCCACTCGAATCCGAGGGGCGAGATCACGCCGGGATAGCGATTGCAGCCGAGCTCGAAGCGATGGTCGTCGATGACGATCGTCTCATCGAGCTTCGAGACCAGGACCCAGCGTTCCGATCGCGATCGCGAGCCGGCCACGAGCAGGCCGTGATAGCGCCGCGTGTTGGCGCCGACGATCGTCGAGGAGGCCCAGCCGCCGAGACCGTTGGTCTCGATCCATTCACGTTTGACCGCGTGGTCGAAGTCGTGCAGCGCTTCGGCATCGAATTCGAACGGCATCAGGCCGGCGATTGTATGGGGAACCAGAGCGTCCTCGTCGTCGAGGATGACGACACGATTCGAAATCTGCTCGTGGAGTACCTCGGGCAGCAGTCACATCTGCGCGTCGACGCCGCGCGCGACGGCGTCGAGGCCTTGCACCGCGTCGCGCTGAACCGTTATCGCGTCATCGTGCTGGACGTCGTCATGCCGAAGATGAGCGGCGTCGATTTCCTCAACTCGCTGGAGGCGATGCTGAGCGATCCCTCGCTCCGCTCGTTCGATGAGCCGCCCGCCGTGCTCGTCATCACCGCGACCCCGGCAACCGACCTCCCGCAAAGCTCGCTGCAGGACCGGTATCCGCGGCTGGTGCGCGGCGTGTTCCGGAAGCCGCTCGATCTGCCGGCGCTGGGAGGAACGGTTCGGTCGAATTTGGAGGAGTAACGGCGCTCCATCGGCTAAAGTGAACTGGTGGTGCAGCGGCGACGTTTGACGCTCGACGAAGCGGTCGCACAATTCCTCGGCGGCTACTTCGCGACGAACGAACGGAGTCCGAAGACCGTCACCGCCTACACGCTCGACCTCGCGCAGTTCCGCGCGTTCGCGAAGTCGAAGAAGCGGCTCGCCTCGATCCGTCCCGAGCTGATCGAGGAGTGGGCGAAGGCGCTGAAGGAGCGCGGCTACAAGACCGCATCGATCCGCCGCAAGCTCGCCTCCGTGCGCTGCTTCTTCGCCTACTGGGTGCGGCGGCGCGTCATCCCGTACAGCCCGATGTCCGGCCTCAAGATCGAGCTCGCCGCCTCGCGCGTGCTGCCGAACTTCCTGACGATCGAAGAGGTCTCGGCGATCCTCCGCGAAGCCGTCCGCCTCCGCGACCTGCGCGACGACTTCGCGTCGATCCGCAACCTCGCCATCATCGAGACGATGTTCGCGACCGGAATGCGCGTCGGCGAGCTCGTCTCCCTCCGCCTCTCCGACCTCCGCGTCGCCGAACGCTCGCTGTTGATTCAAGGCAAAGGCCGCCGCGAACGCCTCGCCTTCTTCGTCGAGCCCACCAGCTTCGCCCGCATCGCGACCTACGTCGCCACCCGCCCTCCCACCCCGGAGTCCGCCCCCCTCTTCACCAACCCGGCCGGCGCCCCCCTCTCCACCCAGGCCGTAGCGAACGTGATCCGCGCGTTGTGCACCCACGCCGGCATCACCCGCCGCGTCACCCCCCACACCTTCCGGCACACCGTCGCGACTCTGCTCCTTCGCAACGGCGCGGACCTGCGCGTCGTGCAGGAACTGCTCGGCCACGCGTCGATCACTATGACGCAGCGGTACACGCACGTGGTGAAGGAGCAGATGAGGGAGGCATTGGAGAGGGCGCATCCGAGGAGGGGGATGTAGGGAGGGGGCACGTAAACGCGTATCACCTCATTCGCCCTCATCAGCGCCGGTTATTCGCACTGGCTGACATGACGGCTCCGGCTCCCACTTGCGCCCCACGCCTCTCATCCCCGTAGGGCCGACATGTGCGCTACAACAATAACTAGAAATTATTGTGAGAGTCGTGCGCGCAGCCATACAACTGCTTCGTCCTTACACGACGTTTCTCGCCTTTTTATCCATTCTAGTA
>Ga0068868_100001278_pt1 | contig 17323 bp, 19 predicted proteins | sample KBSMisM42_FD_64660 | JGI IMG/M metagenome (GOLD analysis project Ga0068868, IMG submission 64660) | Miscanthus rhizosphere microbial communities from Kellogg Biological Station, Michigan, USA - KBS Miscanthus M4-2 | ecosystem: Host-associated > Plants > Roots > Rhizosphere > Soil ...
TCGGAAAGTGAATTAATCATTTTATTAGAATTGCCCCATGCAAAAAATGTAGATGGCATAGAATACACGGAAATAAAAAACGAGACACTTTTGAAAAGAGGTATTGAAAAAGATAAATATATGAGGAAATACTTTCCCAATGAAGGTGTGTGACTCATTGCTTCTGCCTTAAAATTGATTTTGCATGGAAGTTGTTTATAGAATATGGTTATTAAAATTTGGCAAATTCTCTCTCCTACTCAATCAACTTATTAAAGAGAATTTCAAAGCGGGCTGGATCTTTATCCGGCCCTTTGTTATTCTGTTAAATCATTTTTTCGATGAATTCCCGACGGTTCAACTCCAGGATAGAACTTTTCTCATCCTGAACCGACTAATTGACCACACTTACCGGCGTCGGAACCTTTCTCGTAGGGCTTTGCTATTTCATCTTGGCATTCGCAAAATAAAAAGCAATGGAAGTGACTATTATTAAAATTACCCTGGCCGTAATTTTTGCCTTATCAGTAGTGGGCAAGCTGACGGGCAAATCGATGTCCACTTTTGAAAATGCGGGTTACGGCTCCATGGTTATGTATGCCACCGCGATAGCAGAAATAATATTTAGCGTTGGACTGTTTACCAGGTATGAATTGTTTTCAACGGTCGGCCTGCTGGCAATTATTGGCGGCGCTGTTTTTACTTTATTTCGCCAAAGGGTTAAGCCCGCGAAATATGCATTGGCCCTTATTGCTGCTGCCTTATTGGTTGCATTGCCTGTTTTACGAATTTCACAATCATCACTTACCTGAATCCTGGGTGTCTTAATCATTCTGCCTTGCCGGCAATGCCATAAATTTGGATAATTTGTGGTGCTATGGCAAGGCGTCCCCTCAAGACATTCTTCTACAAACAAGCAGAATTTTTATCTGGTCCCGAGTTCAATGTGAATGCTGATGTACATGGCTTTTCAGTGAGATACAATCAACCTTTTTATGAACGTGATCTGTTCAAATTTCATTTCCGGTCTGATTTCCTCACTGTTCTCCTTGTCGTAAAGGGTGGGCTTGCTTTCTCGCTAAACCTGAAGGAATATACCGCAAAACAAAACAGCCTCGTTATTGTCGCCCCCCATGCAATAAAAAAAGTTGCAGCGGTTTCAAAAGACAGTATTGTATCGGGTGTAAATTTTACGATTGAGTTCCTCGCTGCTATAGGGATGCCGAAAAATGCTGTAGAACTGCTTGATTATTTTTCTTCACAGTTTTCGCCGCATTGGAACCTTGACGAAAAAGATGCATCTTCTTTGCAGCTACTGATAAAACAACTCAATAATAGAGTTACTTCATTGAATGAGCATGTATATGGTAAAGAACTCTTGTATCATACTTTTTATATTTTTTTATACGAAGTGTACGGCCTGAGCAAAAAGTATGCGGTGCCCTTTCACCATCATGTTACGAGAAAAGAAAACCTTGTTAAGAATTTCACACAGCTGGTGCAAAAGCAATTCAAATCGCAACGAAATGTAAATACGTATGCAGAACAGCTTAGTATCACTCCTAAATATCTTACCGAAACGGTAAAAGAGATCACAGGCAAAACAGCAGGCGAAATTATCGACGATTTTGTTTTGCTGGAAGCAAAACTCCTGTTGGATAATCCTGCATTGAGCATTGCAGAGATCGCCGATGAACTTCATTTCAGTGATCAATCATTCTTTGGCAAATATTTTAAAAGACACGCGGGCGTGTCTCCAAAGGAATATCGTCATTCACCTTAGCTCATTTCAGCATTTCTTAAAGAAATAATTTCCACGCACACATAACCGACTATTTGACCAACTTTCCCGAAGCGGAGACCTTTCCCCGGGGGCTTTGCCGATTGATCTTTGTGCTCTGAAGGTATTATGAAACACAAGACGAACAATATAGTTGAGAAGGCAACAACAGTTTTTACGGGGCAATGTTTATGGGCCACTTATCCTTCCCCTGAAATCAATTTGATCCTTTCCCTCAAGCTATTTTTCACAATTAAAACTATAAAATATGAACAAGATGTTAATTGCGGTTTTCGAAACCGAAACAAAAGCCTACGAAGGGTTAAGTGCCCTGAAAAGGTTGCATAGAGAGGGTGACATTACCCTTTATGCAGCTGCTGTAATCAACAAAGATCAGAACGGCCAGATCAGGATAAAAGAAGGTGCCGACGAGGGCCCAATCGGTACAGGAGTTGGTCTTCTCACAGGGAGTCTGATCGGCTTGCTGGCCGGACCGTTGGGATTCGCCATTGGTGCAGCGACAGGGGCCATGGCAGGAATGATCTATGATGTTAGTGACAGCGACATTAATGAGACATTCATAGATGATGTATCTGCGGCTCTCACGAATGGTAAAACGGCTGTGGTTTGTGAGATTGATGAAACGTGGACAGTTCCGGTTGATACAAAAATGCAGGCCATTGGCGGAGTTGTGTTCAGACGTCTGCGGTATGAAGTGGAAGAAGATCAACTCAACCGTGAAGCCGAAGCCATTTCAAATGAATACAAAGAGCTGAGAGAGGAATTAAAGGTAGCAAGGGAAGCCGATGAGGCTAAGATCAACGCGTCGATCGAAAAATTGAAAAACAAAGCCAAGGCTGCAAGTGATCACTTGAAAAAGAAAATGGATGATTCGAAAAGCCAGTTTGATGCAAAGGTGAACGCAATAAAAGATCAGATGAAAAATGCGAGTGAGAGGAGAAAAGCAAAGCTGGAAAAAAGAATGGATGTGTTAACGGAGGAATATAATGCCCGGACAGCTAAATTAAAACAAGCTGCGAAGTTGGTCAGCGAGGCTTTTGAGAGTAGGAAAAACGAAAAAGCACCGGTAGCATAATTGGACAGACTAACGGATCAAATGAACATTCGGCAACAACATTCTGCCAGTTGGCAGAATGTTGCCTGGAAAAGATACATTAAATGAGACAATTTTTCCCCTGTCTTGGTGACAGATGAATATTCACTTCAGGTCACAATTCTTCGAGTGTAAGGGAAAGCGGCAGTAATACTGATTCTCTTGAAGTTTTACGCGCAAATAAATTCATTTTTATGGCAGACGATCCCAAAAAATAGAATCCTATGCCAAGTGGGCGCAAAAAGTAATTGTATTGGAGATCAGAAAATGTGTAGAATAGTTTACGACTTGTGTATAAACTTTCAAGCAAGGAATGTCTGCCAACAAAAGAAAATAAATATTTTGTCAGCTGTTCTTCCTAGCACAGAAGTCGATAAGGAAATAGAATGAGTGCAAACATTCCATTTTCCGGGCAGATCATTATTGGTCTGTTCGGTAGCCGGACGCAGCGACCACGCATCCCTCCCCGGGTTAACTATACGCTTCTTCCCTGGATAAGCCTTATTACTATGGCAATTACTGCAATAACGAGCAGAACATGAATGATGCCCCCCGCGTGAAACGCGAAAAATCCAACCAGCCATCCAATAATAAGAATGACCGCCACGATGTAAAGTATACTTCCCATATTTTTTGTTTTTTAAATTTAAAGATGCAGACACCGTGCCCTGCCTTTAGTCTGCGTTATTGTTTAGAGTGATCTAACAAATTAGGCGCCAGTAATCATTTGGCGAGGCAAAGTAGAGTTGAGTGAACCCGAAAACACCCGCGTTTGGGAGGGCAAATGGTCAACCGTGCCACGTCCCCACGCATTTGGTATAATTCTTTCAGTCGTGTATTGAACATTTAATTAAATTATTATGAAAGTCACAATTGGTTTAATCGCAGGAATCGCCGTAGGCGTTTGCATTGGATTGCTAATGGCCCCCGAAAAAGGAAGTGAAACACGGAAAAGGCTCGCAGACTCAGCCGGTGATTGGATGGAAAAAGCAAAAAATTTCTTTGGTGGCAGCGAGGAAGAAGAAACTTCCCGTTCACGTTCCAAAAGTCATCAACGAACCCCGCGAACTACATAGAATCACAATCCAGGGGCGCTGTTAAGTTTACCATGGACTTTACGCGAGGTCATTATTGCTTGACATCTTAAAGGACATGAAAGTAAAAATCAGATCATATAAAGAGCTGTTAGAGCACCAGGAGCGGCTAAAGGTATTATTGGACGCAAAGAAAGATCTGATACGCTCAGAAGTCGATCTTTTGAAGATCCAGACAAAACCAATGTCGGATTTATTTGGAAAGCTAAGCCACGCGGAGAGAAAACAGCGATTGCTTGCTATTGGTGTAGGGTTCGCTACGAAAACCGTGATTGAAAAAATCATTGTGGCGAGGGTAGGATGGGTCGTAAGGCTGGTGGCACCATACCTCGCAGAGAATTCTCGTGTCGACCTGAAAAAGCTTATGAAGAAATTCATTGAGCGAACTTCCTCAATTTTGAAAAAGAGTTCAACGGAGGCAGATGGTCTGCGGGCAGACCATGAAAAGCCCAGGCAGTAATCTTGTAACATCAGGTACACGGACAAATGATGAAACTCCGGAAGATTGGAAACGTCATTCTTAAATCATTTAAGAATTTCAGTGAGGACAAACTACTAAAGTATAGTGCTTCGTTAGCCTATACTACTGTGTTTTCTATGGGTCCCTTGCTGATAGTTATGATCTTTTTCGCCAGTTTTTTCTTTGGCAGGGAAGCCACGGAGGGAAAAATATTTTTTCAAATGCAACAATTCGTTGGCAAGGACGCGGCAAGCCAACTTCAAACTATCATAGAAAATGCATCATTGAGCGGGAAGAAAACTTTTGCTGCGGTAGTAGGTATTGTCACACTTTTAATTGGTTCAACCGCCGTCTTTGCCGAAATCCAGGATTCGATAAACAGTATTTGGGGATTAAAGGTTAAAACAAAAAAAGGCCTTTGGAAAATGTTGAGAAATCGTTTCTTGTCTTTTTCTGTAGTTATTAGCCTGGGCTTTCTCTTGCTTGTGTCTCTTGCCATAGCCACTTTTATTGAAGGACTGAGTGACCGGCTTATAGCTAGATTCCCGAACATTGCTGTTATTTTTGTGTACCTGCTTAACCTCGTGATCTCGTTCCTGGTCACGTCAGGTTTGTTTGCAGTTATATTCAAAATTCTTCCGGATGCGACAACAAAATGGAAAGATGTATTGCCCGGTGCCGTGGCTTCGGGGGTGTTGTTTATGTTGGGCAAGTTTGCCATCTCATTTTATGTGAGCAAAAGCAATGTCGGCAGCACATATGGGGCTGCCGGTTCCCTTGTCATACTTTTGGTATGGGTATATTATTCTGCGATCATACTTTACCTGGGAGCAGAATTCGCGAAGGCGTGGACACTACATGGTGGCAGCTCTATCCGGCCCAATGATTATGCGGTGGCCTTTAAACAGGTTGATATTACAAGTGAAGATAAAATCGTGAAAAAATAAATTTTCCATTTATTGAACGGGACCAGAAGTTGAATTCACTTTTTCTACACAAACAATTCAGTCTTGTTTTAGGGATGGAAAAACTACGGGATGAAATAGATGACGGCAAATGTTGCTTTCTTTTAGACCATTTAGATTCCGCTTGTAACATTATTGGTGATCGAGCTACAAATTAACGGATGGCAACAATATTTATCACAGGTTCTGCGGATGGACTTGGACAATTGGCGGCCAGGCAACTGGTAAACCAGGGACACCAGGTAGTTCTTCATGCGCGGAATGCGGACAGGAGCAAATATGCGTTACAAAAAGTGCGCGGTGCCGCTGATGTGCTGATAGCTGACCTTTCCAGTATTGATGAGACGAAAACATTGGCGGCAAAGGTAAATGCATTGGGAAAGTTTGATGCAATTGTTCACAATGCCGGCGCATACAAGCTCTCGGGCAATGCTGCGACTCCAGATGGAGTGCCTTTAATATTTGCCGTAAATAGCCTTGCACCATACATTCTTACTTGTTTAGTACAAAAACCGAAACGGCTCATTTACCTGAGTTCGGGGATGCACCTGTACGGAGATCCGGGTCTGAATAACCTGACCTTTGTCGCCTCACGAAAGGATAGCCGCGTGACCTATTCTGATACCAAACTACATGATGTAATTCTTGCGATGGCTGTAGCGCGGAAATGGAGGGATGTATATTCCAATGCAGTGAACCCCGGTTGGGTGCCAACGAAGATGGGTGGCGAAGGCGCGCCGGACGATCTTCAAAAAGGATTTGAAACGCAGGTATGGCTCGCGGTAAGCAATGATCCCCAAGCGTGTGTCAGTGGCCGATATTTTTATCATAAAAGAGAAGCCCATCATCTCGCGGTTGCTGAGGATACTACTGTACAGGAGAAATTTCTTACGCTGTGTAGCCGGATCGCGGGTGTCGAATTCCCCGTTTCGTAGCAATCATATTAGCGTGTAATTGGTCGTTGCAACGCAGAGGCAGCGGCTGAGCTTGATTTAATGTTTCACCTAAAATACCGGGCCTATTCATTGCTCTGTCATTTTAAGATCTTTAAAATACCCTTCGGTACCAGTCCAGGTTGAACCTGTTGCCTATTCTGAGATATTATTCTATATTTTTGTCGGGCTACCCAATCCTCCATTGACCTTTTCCCTTCATGATTTGGCTTGTTAAGTACTTAAACTTCCCACCATGACAAATTTAGAACAGGTCAGAGAGTCAATAAATGAACTTAAGGCCTCCCCGGTTGCAGACATCGTCAGACATTTTTCCCGCATTACGACTCTTTTCAAATATCTCCCGAGAGAGGAGAAGAGTGAATGTGCACAAGCATTCTATCAGTGGGCAGAGAACAGTGGATGTGAACCGCTCAAGTTTTCCTATGCTAGGTTCCTGCTCGGTATGTATCATTTTACAGTGGAGGAGTTTGAGCGGGCACTTCAACTGTTTGCCGAAGCGAGCAAACAATTTGAGGATCTTAATGATCCTGACGGTAAAGCACATTGTGCCCTGCTGACTGCAGCGACGTACCGGACCTTTGGCAATATAGATTTAGCACTCAAAATATCATGGGAAGCTTATGCTCAGTTGAAGCAATCGGCCAACAATCCATCAGCGCTTGCAGCCTGTGCCAACAACATGGCAAACATAAATTTCGAATTGCATCATTACGATGAAGCGCGGTCTATGTTTCTTGCCACATACGAGGAAAGCGAAAAAGTGGAAGATTTTTATTTTATGATTTATGCATTGCATGGCTTAGGAAAAGTAAGCATGCAACAAAAGCAGTTTAGCGAAGCAAAAGAGTTTTTTGAAAGGGCCCTTCGACTCGCGCAGGAAAGCCAAACGCCGCTGGGAGTCTCAAACTCAATTACCGAATTGGCGAATTTTTATGCCCGTGGAAATGATCTCGCCGAAGCAGAACGCCTGAACAGGCAGGCATTAGCCATGCGGGAAGAGAATCATTTTACCGCAGGCGCTATCACTAATTGCATTAAGCTTGGCGAGATTTATATAAAACAGTCCAGATGGGAAGAGGCCCTTCATATACTAAGCAAAGGATTAGCGATGGCAGAACAAATAAAGGTGAAACCCAAAATATACCAGGTCCATCTTCTCCTTTCAAAGGTTTACAAAGCCAAAAATGATCTTGAGAAAAGTTTATATCACTATGAAATTTTTCATGAGGTGCGCGAGCAGGTCCAGGAAGAAGACAATGTAAGAAAACTGGCTGATGCTAAACTAATATTTGAGGCTGAGCAGACAAAAAAGGAAAACATAATCATTAAAAGACAAAAGCAGGAAATCGAAAAGAAGAACATTGAGCTCCAGGAAACCATCGATGAGCTTACCCTTGCCAGGGTCAGCAGGAAGGCAAAAGCGCTGACACTCGGCGTGGCAATTGTCATGTTCATTTTTGAAGATCCCATTATTGGCTTTAGTTTAAAACTGTTATCGAGTCACAATTACTGGGTATCACTTTTTCTAAAAATGGCTATTATTTTTTCCCTGAGTCCGATCAATCGAGCCATTGAGCACTATCTGTTAAAGAAAATAATTAAAAAAAGACAATATCCGGAGGCCCTAATTCAATTGCAAGCCTAAACGCCTGTATCACTTTTTACATCGGAAAGTTTCCCTACGTGCAGCTCAATTGCAAGGGAAGTGAGTAAACATTCCCAACCGGCGTTCGGCGGCAATAAATCAATTGTGATTTAGAAATCTAATTTTCAGGATAACTATATAAAATAAGGGCAATCGCCATCAGCCAGGCCATAGCGATGATGATAATAGATTGTATTTTGTCTTTATTTTCTCCCATCAGTCTTCGACTCTCTTCATGCGCAGGGTTGGGATCGGGGATACCATTAGTGGGAATTTCTCAACGACGCAATGGGTGGTAGAATTTGGGTAATGAGTAAAATTGGGGAAGGGAGTGTCTTTGGATTTGATTTGCCGATATTCTATTAGTCTCCACCATTGAACACCAACCCTTTTCCAAAACTGGAAATTTGTATGCGCTTGTACCTCGAATCCTAACTATTTTATCATTAGCTATTTTACTTTTTATAGGATTAAGTAACCCGGAATAAATTTCCAACTAGTTCAGCATCCTGTATTCATTGGGAGATTGTCCCACGCGCTGTTTAAATAGACGGGTAAAATGCTGGGGATATTTAAAACCTAATTCATAGGCTATTTCACTCACCGATTTGCTTTCGTCAAATATTTTTTCCTTCGCTACATCAATCAATTTGGCTTGTATGTACTCCTGTGCTGTTTTCCCTGTTTCCTTTTTTACCAGGTCACCAAAATAGCCCGCTGATAAATTCAATTCGTTTGCACAATATGCTACAGAAGGCAAGCCGATGGTTTGAGGTTTGTCTGTCTGAAAATATTGATTCAATAAAGTTTCAAACCTTTCCAAAACGCCTTTGTGTACATTGTCACGCGTAATAAATTGGCGGTCGTAAAAACGAGTGCAGTAGTTCAGGAACAGTTCAATGTTAGAAACGATCAGCTTTTTACTGTGGTTATCAATGGCATGTTCTAATTCATATTCGATTTTTGAAAAGCAATCCAAAATAATTTTTCTTTCACGCTCTGATAAATGCAAAGCTTCATTGGATTGATAATCAAAAAAAGTATAGTCCCGGATGTGCCGACCCAGTGAAGTGCCATGTATTAAGTCAGGATGAAAGACAAGGGCATAACCTTTCGGTTGATACATTTCTCCATGGCTATTAATACCGGCCACCTGTCCGGGCGCAAGGAAAACCAGTGTTCCTTCCTGGTAATCGTAAGTATGTCGTCCATAGTGCAGATCGCCGCATTTTACATCCTTTAAGAATATGGTGTAAAACCCGAAATACATCCGGGATCCTTGTCGTGGACTTGCCTTCGATAAGTCAACAACACTCACCAGGGGATGGAGTGTTTCATTGTTATTAAAAGCGTTGTAATCCGTGATTGTCTCAAATCGTCGCAGGTTATCCATCTCAATTATTTTACAAAATCAAAATTACCGCTTTATTAGGCGCTTTTCTGGTGTGCCTTCCCGAATCAGGAATAATGGTAGGAAAAACCGTAATCTGTATACATCCAGGCAGATGAATGCGAAGACCTTTGCATCGTTCCGTAAACCTGATGAAGGAAGCACCTCAGGAAGTTCGTAACTTTAAGTCAATAGTTTTCATAAATAAATCCGCGAAAATGACAAATCAAAAAACCTCCATCACCAGGCGATCATTTCTGAGATCATCAACACTTGCCGGTGGCGGATTGATGATTAGTTTTAGTTGGTTGTCAAAATTTAGTCTTGCCGAAAAAATAAATGGGACTGATCTTCCCGAACAGTGGAATGAAATAACCGGGTATATAAAAATCACCCCCGATAACATCATAAAAATCCTTAACCCCAATCCCGAATTTGGGCAAAATGTGATGACCTCACTTCCGATGATTGTGGCAGAAGAGCTGGACGCAGACTGGCAACAGGTAGTTGTAGAAATGGGGCCGCACGACAGTGTGAAATTAGGACCGCAATTTACTGGTGGAAGCAATTCAACGAGGATGTATTGGAAACCACTCCGTCAGGCTGGAGCGGCCGCGCGCCTTATGTTGATGGAAGCCGCAGCTCAAACCTGGGGTGTGCCTGCGGGCGAAGTGACAACTAAAGGAGGGATGCTTTATCATGAAAAAACTGGTAAGTCAGGAACGTATGGCGAATTTGCATCAAAAGCTTCTGCTCTTCCCATACCGAAGGGGCCAAAACTAAAAGAGCCAAAGGATTTTAAAATAGTACGGAACTCAAAGAAAAATGTCGAAGGTTTGAAAATCATCAGCGGTAAGCCTCTGTTTGGATTGGATTATAAACACGAAGGAATGCTGATTGCCATGATTGAACATCCACCTGCTTTCGGGATGAAACTTAAATCTTTTGATGCCTCCCAAACCTTGAAAATGCCAGGCATCAAAGATGTGTTTAGCCTGAAACTGTATGAAGATGGTTTCGAATTGGGCGGTTTTGATACGCGAACATTCAATGATTTGCTGGTAGTGGTGGGGAATACCACTTGGGAAGTAATGAATGCAAGAAAGAAATTAAGTGTGCAATGGGAACCAATAAGTGAATTCAAAGAAACTGTCAACAATTTTGGTCGCAAACAAGAAGTCGTTACACCCGCTGGCCTGGAAAGTTCGGAATCGCAGTATCAAAAAATGCAAGAGAGAGCGAGACAGCCGGCCACGGTTTTGCGAAAAGATGGAGATCCGGAATCGGCATTCAAGAATGCTGCTCAAGTCATAGAACGTACTTACAATGGGCCCTTTTTGGCACACAATTGTTTGGAGCCAATGAATTTCTTCGCCCACGTTACGGATGAAAAGGCTTTGTTGGTAGGACCTTTACAAGCGCCGGGTTGGACAGAACCTACACTATCAAAAGTTTTGAATTTGCCACCCGAAAAGATTGAGATTCAAATGACCCGCATGGGCGGTGGTTTTGGTCGTCGTGCATATGGACATTATTTAGTAGAAGCTGCACTTATTTCCCGCCACATCAAAGCGCCCGTAAAATTGATTTATAGTCGTGAAGACGATATGACCTACGGTATCTATCGACCTATGTACACGGCTACATACCGGGCTGCTCTGGATGCAAATAAAAATTTAATCGGATTTCATGTAAAGGGAGGAGGCATGCCTGAAAATGCTGTTCATGCAAACAGATTTCCGGCAGGTACCATTGACAATTATCTTGCTGAAGGTTGGCAGCTACCAACCAATATTACCATTGGAGCATTCAGAGCTCCGCGATCAAATTTCGCAGCGGCCGCGGAACAATCATTCCTGGATGAATTAGCAGAAGCAATGGGCAAGGATCCAATAGATTTCAGATTGGAGCTTCTAAAACGAGCCAAAGAAAACCCCGTTGGTAAAAACAATGAATACGACGCCGATCGATATGCCGCAGTGTTGAAATTGATCAAAGAAAAATCGGGATGGAACAACCCCGAAAATAAAAAATACAACCGGGGAGTTGCGGCTTATTTCTGCCATAATTCATATGCGGCGCATGTGGTAGATATGATAAAGCGCGATGGACAACCCTATGTTGAAAGAGTTTTCAGTGCAATTGATTGCGGCATTGTGGTAAACCCCGATGCAGCCACTAATATGGTGCAGGGTGCCGTTGTGGATGGAATTGGAAATTCGCTTTACGGTGGATTAACTCATAAAGATGGTGTTGCGCAACAAAATAACTTCAGCCAGTACAGGATAATAAGATTCCATGAAGCACCAAAAAAGATCGAAGTTCATTTTGTAGAAAATGATATCGATCCGACCGGGTTAGGCGAACCACCTTTTCCGCCGGTATTTGGCGCAGTAGCAAATGCATTATATAAAACTGCCGGCAAACGTTTTTATGAGCAACCCTTTATTTTACAACTGAATGCCCTTCGAAGCTTTTAATTAACTAATTTTTGTTCATCATTTATCGCTTAACTATGATCACATTAAATATCAACAAGAAAACCTACAATGTAGAAGTAGACCCGGAAATGCCTTTGTTATGGGTGCTCAGAGATGTTATTGGTCTTGTCGGAACAAAATATGGCTGCGGTGTGGCACAATGCGGCGCTTGTATGGTTCACCTGGATGGTGAAGCCGTTTTTTCCTGCGTAACAAAAGTAAAACGTGCACAAGGTGGGAAAATAACAACAATTGAAGGACTATCCGAAAAAAATGATCATCCTTTACAAAAAGCCTGGATAGAATTGGACGTTCCTCAATGTGGATATTGTCAATCAGGTCAGATCATGGCGGCAGCTGTTCTTCTTCGCGAAAATCCCAATCCAAGTGATGAGGATATAGACGCCGCAATGGCGGGTAATCTGTGCAGGTGTGGTACCTATCTCCGTATACGCAAAGCTATTCACCTGGCGGCAGAAATTCAACGTAAGGGAAGCAAGAAATAGATTGCATTTTCATTCATCAATAAGAAAACTCGATACTGTTAAATTTTGATCGCGTATGAAAAAACGTTTAGAAACTAAAGCGCATTATCTTTTCCCCATAAAAACTATTGTTGTTATCGGAGTTATTCTTTCCATAATTGTTCTGACTACTTCAGCATTTAAGGACAATAATATTGCTGCGGATTTTGCAGGTTATGAAAATGTCAATGCGGATAGTGCTGAATCAGTGAAGGCTTTCCTCCAGGTGTATAAAGTGCTGATGAGCCCGAGATGCATGAATTGCCATCCTGCGGGTGACCAGCCTTTACAGGGCGACGACAGCCGGCTTCATGCCGGGAAAGTTCTACGCGGAAAAGATGGCAAGGGTTTGTATGCTGCCAAATGTTCAAATTGTCATCAGCCCGAAAATACTCCAGGCCTGCATACACCTCCGGGCAACCCTAAATGGCGCTTGCCTCCTGCAGACATGAAGATGGTTTTCCAGGGAAGAACAGCACGTCAATTGGCTTTGCAAATAATGGACTACAATAGAAATGGTCATAAGAATAAAAAGCAGCTGGTGGAGCACGCCAGGGATACGTTGGTAAAGGCGGCCTGGAATATGGGGGAAGGACGCACGCCACCACCTTTAGATTATGATGCTTTTCTTAAAGTGTGGGATACCTGGATTCAAAAGGGTGGATATGCCCCTAAACAGTGACATCCTCGGATGAGTTTGGTTTCAAGCGCACGTTTTAAAAGAAAGCGGCTATAATTACTTCTTTTTAATGAAAGAACTAAACGACATCATACAATCTTATGATATTGCTGTAACGCACAATAAGCAAACCGCGCTAGCAACTGTTGTAAAAGTGGATGGTTCATCTTACCGCCGTCCTGGAGCACGGATGTTGATCACTGAAGATGGAGAAATGACCGGTGCCATCAGCGGTGGATGCCTCGAAGGAGATGCCTTGCGCAAAGCACAGTTTGCCATATTTCAGCAACAAAATAAATTGGTTGTGTATGATACAACAGATGAAGATGATTTGAAATTTGGCGTACAGTTGGGTTGCAATGGTATTGTATATATTTTATTTGAACCGGTAAAGCCAGGTGATGCAAACAATCCGATAAACTTGCTAAAGAAGGTTGCACATCAAAGACAGGATGCAATGCTGATAACAGTGTTCAATGAAAATAAAACCGCAGAACAAAAAGGCACCTGTTGTGTAATCAAGGAGACGGAAAGTTTTTGTAGTGATAATGAAATGAGCTCAATGATTGACGAAAGCAGGGTGTTACTGAAGCAAAAAAAATCTGTTATAAAAGATGATATAAATGGTTCTGTATTGTACCAGTTCATTCCACCCTCAACACAATTAGTCATTGTTGGCGCAGGTAATGATGCGCAACCATTGGTTGAGATAGCTTTTTTATTAGGTTGGAACACCGTTGTGATTGATGGCAGGCCGGCGTATGCAACAAAACACCGTTTTCCGAGAGCAGGTAAGATTTCTCTTACGAAACCCGCAGAGATTTTGTCGGCTGTTAATATTGATGAACAAACTGCTGTTGTTTTAATGACGCACAATTATAACTACGACCTGGCGGCATTGGAGCAACTTGTCAATACAACTTGTAAATACATTGGCGCGCTGGGTCCAAAGAAAAAACTGCATAAAATGCTCAATGATGTAAACGAAAGAGGCATTCTGATAAATGAAGAAACAAGGGACAGCATTTATGGACCGGTTGGCCTGGATATAGGTGCGGAAACATCTGAAGAGATCGCCTTATCGGTGCTATCTGAAATAAAAGCGGTGTTTTCACAAAGGGAAGGTTCCTCATTGAAGGAAAGAACAACGGAAATTCATAGTCGTAATTCAACATTGCCTCATGACTAATACCGGCATCATCATCTTAGCTGCAGGGAGTTCTTCGCGTTTTGGGAATACCAAGCAATTACTTCATTTCAACGGTAAAACACTATTGCAACACGCAATAGGGGAAGCAATTGATGCCGGTGCGGAGCCAATTGTAGTTGTTACCGGCGCTAATGCAGATGAAATATCAAAAGAAATAGAGAATGAAAAAGTGGGCATTGTTTTTAATAAAGAGTGGGAACAAGGCATGGCTTCGGGAATTGTCATCGGTTTAAAAAAAGCAATTACTTTAAACAAAGAGCTTGAGAAAGTGATCATCACTGTTTGCGACCAACCGTTTGTATCATCATTATTGTTTCAGCAATTATTTCAAGAGCAAAACAAAAGCGCAAAACACATTGTTGCTTCTGCCTATGCTGATACCATCGGTACTCCTGCGCTCTTCACCGGGAAATATTTCGATGCTTTGATGGGTTTAACAGGTGACCAGGGCGCCAAAATATTATTGAAAAAGTACAGTGAGGACCTGGCTGCTGTTGATTTTCCAGGCGGCGACATTGATATAGATACACAAGAAGATTATGAAAACCTTTTAAAGGGAAATCCTGGACCATGATCAAAGATTCGTACAACCGCATACACGATTACCTGCGCATATCACTGACCGATAATTGTAACCTGCGTTGCTTTTATTGCATGCCGGAAGAGGAATATGAATTTACACCTGCGTCAAAACTAATGCAGAAAGATGAGATCGTAGCGTTATCAAAAGTTTTTGTGAGCCTGGGTGTAAACAAGATCCGATTGACCGGTGGTGAACCTCTGGTGAGAAAAGATGCCGGCGAGATCATCAAGACATTGTCCAGGTTACCGGTAAAATTGACGATAACAACTAACGGTTCCAGGCTACATGAGTTTGTAGATATACTTGATGAATCCGGCGTTCATTCTTTAAACATTAGTTTAGATACACTGCAACCGGAAAAATTTCAGTTGATCACAAGGAGAAACCAGTTTGAAAAAGTCTATGATAATATCCGGCTTTTATTAAAGAGAAATTTTCATGTAAAGGTAAATATGGTGGTCATGAAAGGTCTGAATGATAACGAGATCAACGATTTTGTCGAATGGACGAGAGGGGAGGCGGTGCACGTTCGGTTTATTGAGTTCATGCCTTTTACCGGCAACTGGTGGACAAGTAACAAAGTATTTACCATGGAGCAAATGCTACATGTGATCAAAGAGAAATACGATGTGGAGCGATTACAGGATGAGAAGCATGATACCGCCAAAGGATATAAGGTTCCGGGTCACCTGGGAACATTTGCGTTTATCAGTACAATGACCTCAAACTTTTGTGGGGATTGTAACAGGATAAGATTGACAGCCGATGGAAAAATGAAGAACTGCTTGTTTGCCGAAAAAGAAACTGATCTGTTAACTGCATTACGCAACGGGGAGGACGTTGGTTCATTAATTCATCAGAATATTCGCAGTAAGGCAAAAGAGCTAGGCGGACAATTCACAACCGATTTCGAACACCTCCATCCTGAAGAAATTCATAACAGGAGCATGATAACTATTGGAGGCTGAGATTTGCTAATTTTTTATGATAAGCGTAACCGAGGCAAAAGAAATAATTAATAATAATACAATTGCGCTCGCACCTGTGAAGTCTGTACTGGGCGAGGCAGCCGGTAAAGTGTTGGCAGAAGACGTGTACGCCCCGGTAGATATTCCCGCTTTTCCGCAATCCTCCATGGATGGTTATGCTTTTTCCTTTCAAGGATGGAAGCAACATAAAAAAATAAAAATTGTTGGCGAAGTTGCGGCAGGCACTGATGAAAATATTATGCTTGAACCAGGAAATGCGGTACGAATTTTTACAGGCGCTCCTGTTCCAACAGGAGCCGATACGGTTATAATGCAGGAAAAAACAAAAACACATAATGAGGAACTAATTATTGAAGACGAAACATTGCAAGCGGGCACCAGTGTGCGCCCAAAAGGTTCAGAAATAAAAGCTGGGGCCTTGGCATTGGGAAAAGGTTCGGTTTTATCGCCGGCAGGAATCGGGTTTTTAGCCGGTATTGGTATTAATGATGTAAAAATTTATCCAAACCCTTCGATAAGCATTATTGTTACCGGTAACGAATTGCAGCAACCCGGTAAGCCGCTACAGTATGGACAGGCATATGAATCCAATTCCCTGGCACTGAATGCAGTTTTGAAACAATTGCACATTAATAATGTTGAAGTTCTGTATGCGGCTGATAAACCGGAAATAGTTACCAGGGCATTAGAACAAGCTTTACAGCAAAGCGATGTCGTTTTATCAACCGGAGGTATTAGTGTTGGTGATTATGATTTTGTATCGCAGGCGGCAATCCAATGTGGTGTTGAAAAGCTTTTCCATAAAGTAAAACAGCGCCCCGGTAAGCCATTGTATTTCGGTAAAAAAAATAACAAACTTGTTTTTGGTTTACCAGGCAATCCTTCTTCTGTTCTCACTTGTTTTTATCAGTATGTTATTCCTGCTTTAGAGAAACTGAGTAATAAAAAACCTGTGTTGAAAATAATACGGTCGCCGTTATCAAAGGCATTTCAGAAAACTGCGTTACTGACACATTTTTTGAAGGGCATTTACAATGGCGAGACAGTGACACCACTTGATGCGCAGGAATCATACCGTCTCAGTTCTTTTGCCACTGCGAATTGTCTTATTCAAATTGATGAAGAGATAACTGCATGCAACGAAGGTGAATTTGTTACGGTATATTTATTGCCAGCTTAAATTTACCTGGCGTGGAAGCAATCATTCTTTTTTACGTCCTGCTTTTTTTGGTAGCGTTTCTCTATTCCTCGGTAGGGCACGGTGGCGCCAGTGGTTACCTGGCATTGATGGCGTTATTCAGTATTTCACCGGATGTAATGAAACCAACAGCTTTATTACTGAATCTTTTTGTGTCTCTTACTTCCTTCATACAGTTCTACCGGGGCAAACATTTTAAATGGAAACTATTTTTGCCATTCGCCATCGCATCTGTTCCGATGGCTTACGTCGGGGGTTTAATAACCGTCGATGATAA
>Ga0068868_100001286_pt1 | contig 17284 bp, 20 predicted proteins | sample KBSMisM42_FD_64660 | JGI IMG/M metagenome (GOLD analysis project Ga0068868, IMG submission 64660) | Miscanthus rhizosphere microbial communities from Kellogg Biological Station, Michigan, USA - KBS Miscanthus M4-2 | ecosystem: Host-associated > Plants > Roots > Rhizosphere > Soil ...
TCGACTCGGCGTCCTTGGTGAACGGCTCGAGGGCAGGGTCGAGCGAACAACGAAGCTCGCGTTCCGGCGCGCGCGGCGACGTGCAGCCGATCGCAAATACGACGAGCGCCCCCATCCACCGCATGCGCCCTCTTACGTTCACCCGAATCTGGCCTTCCCGCCGGGTGGCCAGTTTTCAGGGTGGTCCAGACCACCCCCACACCACCATCGACTTTCCCGACGTTTTCGCTCCATCGATCGCAAGTCGTTAGCTTGCTTGCGATTTGTGATCGGAGATCGAAAAACGAGGGAAAGGGTGGGGGTTGGCATGGTTGGTGGAAGGGAGGCGCGTCATGGATGACCTCCTCTTTGCGTTCAAGCGTGTGCACCTGGCTGGGAATCGGAATGCGTTGAAGTTGCTCGCGGCGTTTGGAGTGACGCCGGCGCGGTTCGATTTGATGCGCGTGCTGTATGGGAATCGGACATTTTCGATGCAACAGAGTTGGTTGCGCGCCCAGCTCGGAGTGGCGAGGGCGACGCTGAGCAAGATGCTGAAGGCGCTCGAGAAGGCTGGGCTCGTGGAGCGGAAGCCGGATGAATTCGATCGGCGGACGAAGAGGGTGACGCTGACGTATGCGGCGCGGTCGCTCGTGTGGAACGTGCTCGTCGCGCTCGTGAGGACGCGCGAGATCGCGAAGGTGATCGACGCGGCGCTCGAGCGGCACCCGACGAAGGTGGAAGCGGCGGTGGAGCGGAAGAACGTCGAGTCGATCGCGATACGGCTGCTGAGTAGGCTCGCGAGGAGATGGGACAGCGTGCACGTCGCGTTCGACGCGTGTTAACTGTCCGCTTTGAAGGCGACGTGCGGGACGGCGAAGGTGAAGACGGCGCCTCGGCTGGCGCCGCGTGTGACGTCGACGCGGCCGCCTAGGGCGTCGGCGATTCGGCGGACGACGGCGAGGCCGAGGCCGGTGCCGGTTGGCTTCGTCGTGAAGAACGGCTGGAAGATGCGTGCTTCGTCGGCGGGATCGATGCCCGGGCCCTCGTCCATGACTTCGAAGACGAGCTGCGGAGCGTCCGTGCCCTGCGTTCGCGCGCGGACGGTGACGCGACCGCCGGAGGGCGTGGCCTGCACGGCGTTCACGATCAAGTTGATGAGCGCTTGCTGGATCATCGTCGAGTCGAGGCAGAGCTCGTGCGAGTCGGGTGCGACCGCGAGATCGATGGATGTCGCCGTGCTCGCGAGCGAGCGGCGTGCGCCTTCGACGGCGCCGGCGACGAGCGTCGCGAGGTTCGCCGGTCGCGGATGCGAGGAGTATGGGCGAACGAAGTCGAGCAAGTCGCTGACGATGCGATTGAGGCGACCGGCTTCTTCGCCGACGATGTCGAGGAGGACGGTGGCCTCTTCGTTGGTCGCGGCGACTTTGCGGAGCGAGCCGAGCGAATTGAAGATGACGGCGAGCGGGTTGCGTACCTCGTGGGCGATGACCGCGGAGAGCTCACCGAGCGCGGCGAGACGCTCGTGCCGGACGAGGTCGGCTTGGGCTTGCGAGAGAGCGTCGTAGCTCCGGCGGAGATCGGCGAACATCTTCGCGTTCTCGATCGCGGGCGAGACGAGGTTCGCGACCGCCGTCGCGCGGGCGATCTCTTCTTCGGTGAAGCGCCGCTGCTTGCGCGTCTCCGCGAGGAGGATCGTTCCTATCGGTTGGCCATGCGCGATGAGCGGTACGACGAAGACCGATTTCGCGCCGTGCGCACGGTGAAGCACGCGGTGCGATCGATCATCGGCGTCGGCGTCATCGACCACCACGTGCTCGCACGTTCGATAGACGAGGCTCACGAGCCCAGGTCCGTCGATGGGCACGCTCAACATCGGATGACCTTCTTGCGAGCACGCCACCGTCTTCAGGTTGGTGCGCGAGTCGTCGGCGAGGCTGAGGACGACACGCGGGACGTCGATGACGCGCGCGAGCTCGTCGACCACCATCTGGAGCAGGGCCTCGAGATCGAGCTGGCGCGCGACGAGCCCACCGACGTCGTTGATCAACGCGAGGTCGCGCGACCGATTCCGTTCGAGGAGTGACAGCGCTTCGACCGCGAGGAGCTCGGCGAACGCGGCGTCATCGCCGTCGAACGGAGCTTCGCGCTCGAAGACGATACGCGCTCCAGGCGATGCACCGCGCGCTGCCACTGCGAAGTCTCCATCACGAGCGGGCGCGTGTGCGTCGAGGACGACGACGTTCGTGCTGCCGGTCTCTTCGCGCAGGATGTCGAGCAAACGATGAGGGAGCTCGGTGCGGTCCACGCCCCGCATCCGGTCGAGCACCTCGAGAGCCCGAGCAAACCCCGTCATCCCCACCCCCACACTAGGATCATACGCCCCAGTGCTCACGAAGTCGCAAGGATCACGATGTTTCAGAGGCGCAACAGTCTGTTCCACGCCGAGCGGAGCTTCTTTCGGCGCGGCGTCACGCTCGCCGATTCGTAGGCGTCGGCCGCCATTTTTACCGCCGCGGCTTGCGTCGGATAGGCGCGAACCACGCGCGCGATTTCGGAGAGACCGATCTTCGCCGTCATCGCGAGCGACAGGTCGTTGATCATCTCGCCCGCGTGCCGCGCGACGACGGTCGCCCCGAGGATCTCGTCCGTCCCTTCACGCACGTGGATCTTCACGAAGCCATCTTCCTCCGCGTCCGTGATGGCGCGATCGACGTCGTGCATGAGCACGGTGAACGTCTTGATGGGGATGCCGCGCGCGATCGCGTCGCGGACGTACATGCCGACGTGCGCGATCTCCGGATCGGTGTACGTGCACCACGGGATCGTCAGCGCGCTGAGCCGCTCGCGCCGGAGAAAGAGCGCGTTGTCAACCACGATGCGCGCAGAGGCGTCCTCGATGTGGATGAACTTGTGCTCGAAGCAGACGTCGCCGGCGGCGTAGATGCGATGGTTCGTCGTCCGCAAAAAGTCGTCGACGACGATTCCGTGCGTCTCGTCGTACTCGACGCGCGCGGCTTCGAGGTTCAACCCATCGACGTTCGCGACGCGCCCCGTGCCCACGAAGATCTCGTCGACCGTCACGGAGCTCTCGTGATCGTCCGATCGAAGACAGACGACCTTCGCGCCGCCCTCCACGCGAACGGACGTGACCTCCGTGTTGAGGTGGAGCTCCATCCCTTCGCGCGCGAAGACGTTCGACAGGATCTGCGCCGCGTCACGCTCTTCTTGTCGCAAGAACATCGGCTCGTCTTGCACGATCGTGACGTGGGCTCCGAGGCGATGGAACGCCTGCGCGAGCTCGCAGCCCGTCGGGCCGCCGCCCATGACGAGAAAACGACGCGGGCACGCGCGCAGGTCGAAGACGGTTTCGTACGTGAGGTAACCAGCATCTACGAGCCCCGGAATCGTGGGCGGCTTCGGACGAGCGCCGGTCGCGATGAGCGCCTTCTTGAAGCGGAGCTCTCGCGCGCCGACCTTCACGGTTCGCGAATCGACGAAGGATGCATCGCCGCGAACGACCTCGATGCCCATCGACTCGAGCGACTCCACGGACGAGCCCTTCGCGACGCGATCGCGAACGTGACGCACGCGTTCCATCGCCGCGCCGAAGTCGACGTCGAGATCGCGCGGCGCTCCGGCGCCGAAGTGCTTCGCGTTTCGAGCGTCGGCGACGACACGCGACGTCGCGATGAGCGCCTTCGAAGGAATGCATCCGACGTTGATGCACACGCCGCCGAGCTCGGCGCGTTCGACGAGCGCGACCTTCGCGCCGAGGGACACCGCACGCATCGCCACGAGGATGCCCGCCGGACCGCCACCGACGACGACGAGGTTGTACGTCATGCGAGCCACCCTCCTCGGAATCCGGATCGCCGGAGCCCGCGTTCGATGTGCGGACACCGCTTGAAGAGATTCCAGATCAGCTCCGAACGATGATTCTCGATCATGAGCACGACGATGCCTTGATCGAGCCCGAACCAGCCCGGCGAGATCCACGCCTTCGTCGCGTTGAATCCGCTCGGCAGTCGCCATTGGCACGCGATCGACGGATATCGATCGATCATCGCGCGCGTCGCGGAGACCGCGACGTCGGGCGTGAACGGCACGCAAGAGAGCGTCGCCGACGGCGAGATCGTTCCGTCGTCAGGCCCATACGGGATCGCGCGCGCCATGTAGCCGGAGGGTCCCTCGCCTGCGCTGATCCCGAAGCACGATGCGTCGTAGCCGACGAGCTCGAGCGGATTGCGCCGCGCGTACTCCTGCTGCACGGCGATCGCTTCGATCGTGTTTTGGAAATAGTCGCTTCGCTTTTCGCGCATGAAGCGATCGCGGATGCCGCGGAAGTCGATGAACGCGTGCGAGAACTGATGAACGAAGAGCGGGCCGGCGTAGAGGAAGTCGTGCCCGTAGAGATTTTCCCACTGATACGTGAGCGTCCACGCCAAGAAGCTGTCCTTCGACACGGGATGCGTCGGCGAGCCCGCCGCGAGCACGTAGAGGACGGCGGCCTCGTTGTAGCCCTCCCATCCATAATGAAGAAACCCGCACTCGGGCTTCCACCCTTGCGAGACGGGCGACTCCTCGTTCTGCGCCCACCGCCAATCGATGCGTCGATAGAGCACTTCGGCGAGGTGACGAATTTCGCATTCGTCTTTCGAGTCTTCATCGAAGTACGCGCTCGCGGTCAGCACGCCGGCGACGAGGAGCGCGGTGTCGATCGGCGACAGCTCGCAATGCCAGACGCGGCGGCCCGTCGTCATGTCGAGGAAGTGGTAATAGAAGCCCTTGTAACCCGTCGCGTCGGGCTCCGAGCCTTGCGGGCTCGCCCTAAAAAATCGCAGTGCCGTCAGTGTTCGAGTCGCTGCGTCTTCGCGTGTCATCCAGCCACGCTCCACGCCCACCGGATACGAGGCGAGCGCGAACCCGACCACGGCGATGCTCGCGGGCGAATCGGGACGCGACGTGTCGCGCACGAGCCCATTCGCGGGATTCACGTACTCCGTGAAATAATCGAACGCGGCTCGCTGCAGTCGAGCCAGCAGCTCCGTGTCCGATCGCGACATCACATCCATCGTGCGAAGCGAGCGCTGTGCCAGGTGCGAACGGTTCAGTCGTGCGAAGGCAGCACGAGCACGAACGTGGTGCCCGGTCCTTCCGGGCGCGCGACCAGGGCTTCGCCTCCGTGCGCTTCGGCGATGCGCTTCACGATCGCGAGGCCGAGCCCCGTACCTCTCGCGCGCGTCGTGAAGAACGGCGTGAAGAGCTTCGGCAGCACGTCGGGCGGGATGCCCGCGCCGTCGTCGGTGACGGCGATGCGAACGTTCTCGCCTTCGCGCTTCACGGCGACGCGAACGGGCTCTGCGCCGCGCGAGGCTTGAAGCGCGTTCGTGACGAGGTTGATCACGGCCTCGCGCACGAGACGCTCGTCGCAGTGAATGACGCGAGCCTCGTCGTCGACCGCGATGTCGACCGCGGTTCGAGCTTCACTCGCGGCGCGCGCCGCATCGACGGCGTCTTCCATCAGCGCGTGGGCGTTCGTCGCGCGCGGTTGAATCATCTCCGGGCGCGCGAACGCGATGAGATCGTCGATCATGCGCCGCAGTCGATTCGCTTCTTCGTCGACGATGCCGAGCAACGCCGTCGCGCTCGCGGAGAGCTCTTCGCGTCGCAGCATCGAGAGCGCGTTGAACACAACCGACACCGGCGTACGAACCTCGTGCGCGACGATCGCCGAGAGCTCACCGAGCGCGGCGAGCCTTTCACGCCGAACGAGCTCGGCTTGCGTCTTGCGAAGCTCCACCGTTTGCTCTTCGAGCACGCGCGCGCTGTCGACGAAGCGCGACGTATGTACGAAACCGACGCACGCGACGGCGAGGAGAAACCCGACGTCGAGCAGGTACGGCCCGTCGTACACGCGCGACGCGGAGAGCGCGTCGTTGATGCCCGTCGCGAGCAAGACGAAGACGCCGATGAAGTGCGCGAGCGCGCCCGGTGTTTTTCGACGCCATTGAACGAAATATCGCCACGCGAGCACCGCGAGCCCGAACGCGTAGAGCGCATAACAAGCCTCGCCTGCGCGCGTCGGATACGCGTCGTGATAGACGACGCCGAGCCACGGCACCGGGCGCGCGTAGATCACGTCCGTGACGAACGCGCCGGGGACGAGCGACACCACGCCCACGACGATGCCCGTGATGATCATCGCGCGCTCGAAGCGCGTGAGCGCGCGGGCTTGTTGCGCGGCGCCGTACACGAACCATCCAGCGCCATGAAGCCCTGCGACGAAGAGCCCGATGCGCGACGCGTTCGCGTACGCCGATGGCGCCATCGAAAGTGTGAAGACGGTGTCGCAACCCGCGAACACCGCGGCGAGCGCAGCCACGAACGAGAAAGGCGCGAGCGATCTCCACCCAGGGCCGAGCGAGATGCGCGCCGTGACGAGCGCGACGACCGCATCGACGGATGCGATGACGATGCTCACGGTCGACGGAAGCGTCACCGTCCGAGTCTAGCCGCGCATCGACGAAGCGTTCGCATGAAGCATTTGCAGCGCGTCATAACGCCCCTGTAAGAGTGAGGGATGCGTTTCCTCTTCGTCTTCGCCGCGGCGCTCGCGGCCTGCACGCCGAAAGAGCCCGTGGAGATCGGCGCGTCGTGCTCGGTGGGCGACAAGATCGAGGCGTGCGGGACGGGCAAGCTCGCCGTGTGCGTTCGCGGGAAATGGGAGCAGAGCCTGATCTGCCCGGATGGCTGCGTGCGAAAGACGATCGGGCACGGCAGCACCGCGCCCATCTGCGAGACCGCCGTCGCGCGCGAGGACATGGTCTGCACGCTCGACATGAGCCACATCTGCTCGGAGGACGGTCACGCGCAGCTCGTCTGCAAAGGCGGCCGCTGGAAGACGCAGAAGCCCTGCGCGACGCCGTGCACGTTTCCGAAGACGGGGATCGTGTGCGATTAACGATGAGCGCGACGTAACGGGACGACTTGTGCGTCGCGAATGGCGACGGAGTCGAGCCGCTCGAGGACGGCGTCGTCGTCTTGGGCGAACGCGCCGAGGGCTTCGAAGATGTGTTCGATCATCGTCGCGTTGCCTGCGGCGACGGCGGCTTCGAGGAGCGGCGCAGCGGACGCAGCGACGCGAAGGACGTGCTCACGGCGGTCACGAGCGTTTCGAGGGAATGTCCTGATGCTCATGGACATCCACCCGTGCACGATTCCAGCGAATGGGCCAAATTTTCGGCGACACTCAAGGGCATGCAGGCGTGACGTCGCACGCGCTGATGGCGACGGTGCCGCACTTCTGGATCGTGCATTTTCCGCCGTTGCAATCTTCGTCCGTGATGCAGGACGTCGGGCCGTTTCCGCACGTCGAGGCATAGCGTGTGAAGTTTCCCGCCTTGGCGGCGCCGTTCCAACAGCAGGCGCTGTCCGTCGTCTGCACGTAGCCGACGCAGCCGATGGCGATTCCGCCTTGGGTCGTGCACGCCGTGCCGTCCGTCGTACAGGACGCGGGCCCGCCGCCGCTCGGGACGCAGCAGCTCTCGCCGGCTGTGAATTCGCATCCACAAAGGCCGTTCGGGCCGGAGCCGGGCCTCGTGTCGCCGCTCGCGGCATTGCACGCGATGACGCACAGCGACGCGAGGACGAATCGTGCGTTCACGGCAACGAGCATAAGCGAAAATCGCATGAGCCATTCTCGAGCGCGGTGGTACTTTGATTCATGGCATTGGGGCGCTCGCGATGGGTGTATCTCGCGTTCGTCGCGCTCGGCGCGTGCGGAGGCGACGACACGGTGACAGCCGACGGCGGCAGCGACGCCACGACGGACGTCACGCAGAAGGACGCGACGCCGGACACGACGGCGGACGCGACGGTGGACGCGCCGAGCGACGTCGTCGGGGCCGACGCTCCGACCGACGGCGGCACGGACGCCGCCGACGGCGCGATCATCGCGCTCGACTGCAACACGTACTGCACGACCATCACGACGATCTGTACGGGCGCGAACACGCAATTCATCGACAAGGCGACGTGCCTCGCGATGTGCGCGAAAATTCCGAGCGACGGTGGCGCCGACGCGTCGAGCGGCAACTCGCTTCAATGCCGCGGCCACTTCCTCGCGCTCGCGGCCACCGACGCGGGAGCGAGCTGCGCGCACGCGGGGGCGTACGGATTCGGCGCGTGCGGCTCCGTGTGCAACGATTTCTGCGGGCTCTACGGAGCGCGCTGCGACATCGATGGTGGTTGGGGCGGCTTCTCGGCGTGCGTCACCGAGTGCGGCCAGATCCCGGGCGCGACCAATCCGAACGGCCCGTGGACGGACGGCGGGCCCCCCGACAAGTACAGCCCCGACATGCCGTGCCGCGAGTATCGCCTCGAGTCGGCGTACGGCGAAGGCGGCACACCCGAGTGCGACACGACGAGCCAATTTCCGCAAACCGGCTGCGTGCAACTGTGAGGGCCCCGGCGCTCGCGGCCCTACTCGCGTTTGGGGCTGTCGCGTGCGGCAGCAAACCGTTCGAAGGAAATGATTCGGGCACCGACGCCGGGCAGATCGGCGACGCGCCTTCGTTCGGCGACACGGGAGACGCGAGCTGCGGCCTCGGGTGCAACGTCGTCACGTGTGACGGCGGCGGGCACACGACGATCTCGGGCACGGTCTACGACCCGGGCGGCAACAACCCGCTCTACGACGTGCTCGTATACATCCCGAAATTTCCGAACGATCCGCTGCCGCCGATCAAGCACGGGCCGACGTGCGACGCGTGCGCAGCGACGATCAGCAACGTCATCGCCGTCACGCTCACGGACGCGACGGGAAAGTTCACGCTCACCGACGTGCCCGTCGGCAAGGACATCCCGATCGTCGTGCAAGTCGGGAAGTGGCGACGCGCGTTCGTCATGCCGTCGCCCGTCGTCGCCTGCACGGACAATCCGTTTCCGAATCCGACGACGCCGAAGGATCGCCTGCGCCTGCCCGCGAAGAAGAGCGAAGGCGACATGCCGCTCATCGCGCTCTCGACCGGCTGCGATCCGATGAACGATCTCTTGATCAAGGTCGGCGTCGATCCGACCGAGCTCACCCCGGCGACCGGCACGGGGATGGTCCACGTCTATCAGGGCAAACAATCGGACTTCCCGCTCACGGGCTCGACGGACGCGTACGCCTTCTGGAACGACGCGAACGCGATGAACAAGTACGACATCCTCATCGACGCATGCGAGTGCTTCCCGAACGCGCGCGGGAGCGTCGCACACGCGAACCTCGACGCGTTCCTCAACGCGGGCGGTCGTTTCTTTGGCTCGCACTATCACATCAACTGGTTCAGCGGCCGCCTCGACGAGGGCGCGACCGAGCCCGTGCCGGCGGACATGTTCGACGCCGCGAATTGGGCGAGCGACTGGGGCATCCCCGGTCCGGGCCCGTGGGAGATCGACTCGACGTTCCCGAAAGGCAAAGCGATGGCCGATTGGATGCACGTCCTCTACCCGAGCGACGCCTATGGCAGCATGCCCGTCGATTCGCAGACGAGCATCGTCGAGGACATCCTCAGCACGAAGCCCGGCATCTCGCAGCAGTGGATCGTCGACAAGACGAATCAGATCCCCGCGTACATCTCCATCAACACGCCCACGACGGCGGACGCGGACAAGCGTTGCGGCCGCGCGGTGCTGGCCGATCTTCACGTCGGCACGCCCTCGTCGTCGCTCATCGAGCAAGAGGCCGTGCTCGAGTTCATGTTCTTCGACCTCGCCGCGTGCGTCATCGACGACGCCAAGCCCCCGCCCGTCCCGCAGCCGAATTGAGCTCACCACGCTCCGCCGACGCTGAGCAGGGCGCCTGAGCGAAGCGGTGTGAGCGACGGAATGATCTTCACGTCGGGCGGGCGAACGCTGCGTGCCATGTAGACGTCGAGGGTCGTCATCAGCGCGGCGCCTGCTGCAGCGGCGACGCCGAACGCGGGCATGCCTGCGGCTTCTCCGGTCGTTGGGCCTCCGCAGCACGCGAGTATCTGTCCGACCACGTTCATACCGACCGCCGTCCACCCCACCGATACCCATCCAAAGAAACTGATGACCGCGGGCGCGGCGCGACCATGGATGATGTGGATGATGGGTCCGGTGAGCGTCGTCGGAAAAGCGGCGGCGACCGCGAAGAAGCCGTTGACGCTCCCGTTGACGCCCGTGAACGCGAGCACCGCGAGCGCGGGGACGACGCAAGCGGCCGCGATATCGGCGGCGAGGATCGTCATCTGGTAGCCACGACCGTCGTTGAACATCCCCGCCCAGCCGACCGTCGGTGTGACGTGCTCGTTCTCCAACGCTTGCGGATCTCGACAACGTTCGCCGATGCACTTGAGCGACCCGCACTCCAGCGACGTCGCGCAGGGCTGCCCTTCTTGATCGTCAGCAGCCGCGACTCGGGCGAGGCCAAACACACACGCGATTACCGGAACCGCACGCACTTTCACCGTGCGTGATCGTCATCGTTCGCTCGCCAGCTGTCACGCCGCGTTTTGCCACGTTCGGATCTGATACGCTGCAAGCGTGGGGCGATTCGTCTTCGTGGTTCTAGCGACTGCGTGCAATGGAATCATCGGATTGGACGGCTATCGTCCGTGCAACGGCGACGAGTGCGATGCGGGCGTGGATGCTGCCGACACGGGCGCCGCGTACGCTTTCTGCGCGCCGACCGTCGTGAAGAACTGCGGCGGCAGCACGTTGGATCAATGCACCGACTTCGAGAGCGGCCTCGGCTGGACGCCGTTCAGTCAGAACACCGCTGCCGTCGCGATCGACACGACGACGTCCTGCCGTGGGACGAAGTCGCTGCACGCGACGGTCGGCAACACGACGGCGTCACCTGCGCGCGGCGACGTCTACGAGACGCAAACGTTCGCGTCGGGCACCCAACCGATCTGGATGCGCGCGTTCGTCTATCTGCCGAGCGCCAGCGCAAACAAGACGGCCCTCTTTCTCTTCGCCGCGGATGGCCAAGGCGGAAGCATCGTGGGCGTAGGCGCGAGCTCGGGCTTCGTTCAGATCGAGAACAACGTCGCGCTCCAAACGCGCACGTCGGCGACGCCTTTCCCCGTGGATCGTTGGGTATGCCTCGAGCTCGAGCTCGCGCCGAACAACACGTCGGTGTGGCTCGACGACGTGCAGCTGACGGATCTCTCCGCGACCGAAAAGACCTCGCCTAGCCCTTCGTCGGGGATCGTGGGGACCGGCATCATCGCGACCGGCAACGCGCCCGCAGAAGTCTGGATCGACAACGCTGCGGTCAGCACCAAAGCTCCCATCGGCTGCTCGAACTGATCCGGATTTAGAACGAAAGCGACGCACGTACGTCGAAAGGCGATGCGTCTCTCGGTGTGGCTCCTCGCCGGCTCGGCCGTATGCTCGAGCCATCTCGCGTTCGCCGGTGACGAAGCGCGCCCGCGCGATTTCGACGACCGATCGCGCCGCGGCTTCGGGTGGGAGCTCGGTATCGGCCCTTGGGGCGGGCTCGCCGACGACACGCGCTTGGCGCGGACGTACATGCTCGGCGCCGCGATCGACGTCGGCGTGCACACGGTCCACGAAAAGCGAGAAGCGTATTCGTCGCACAGCGAAAAAGGGTTCGACTTCCCGACGTTCGAAGGCCTTCGATGGTGCGCGAGCATCGGCTGCGGCTTCCCGCTCCTCCTCGCGTTCGCTCCGACCGAGTCGCTCGTGGGAAACGAAGTCGGCGTCGACGTTCGCGTCGTCGCCGCGCCCGAAGGTCGCGTCGTCATGCGCCCGATCTTGCGCTACGCGAGCGGCCGCTTTCGTACGTCGACGCTCGCCGGTTTGTTCTTGCCGGAGATGGGCTTCACTTGGTCGAGCGCGCAGCGCCCGAGCGGCCTCGTCTTCGCGTGGTCACCCGAAGCGTTCGACATGCTCGTCGACGGCCGTCACCTCGTCGTCGGGTTCGAGCCATTCCGAATGGGCTTCGTCGTTCCGCTCGATCGCGGCTCCGTCTTCGTGGAAGCCGGCGCGACGATCACCTTGCGATGGATTCGATGACGCTCAGTGGCACTTGCTCTGCGTTTCGCAGCCGTTCTCGGGGTCGCCATCACAATCGGACCAGCCGTGCTCGCAGCCGACCGCGCAGGCAGTGAACGAGCCGAGCTCGATCACGGTGTGGGACGCTCGACCGACGGCGGACGTCTCGCAACCGTCTTTCTCGTTTTGATTGCAATCGAGCCACCCCGTTTCGCAGCGCATCGCGCAGCTCGGCTCGCCGAAATTGTTCGCCGGCGCGTACGTCGCGTGCGGCACCACGGCGATCGCGCTGCAATCCGGCGGGGGTGCGTGTTTGCACGAGGCCAACACGATGACGAGTAGCGCGCGCCAATCCACGGCTACTTCGCGCGGAGCGCTTTCACGGCGACCGCGACGTCGTTTCCCGTCACGGTCGCGCCTTGGGCCTTGAGGTGCTTCATCGCGACGCCCGTCGCTTGACCGTCGTTGGCTGCCGCGCGGATCGCATCCGCCACGGGTGCGAGCGCGGCCGCGATCGCTTCCGTGCCCATCGTCTTCGGCAGGAGCTCCTTCAAGATCTCGATCTCGCGCTTCAACGTCGCTCTTTCGGCATCTTCGGTGGAGGCCGCGAGCGTCTCTTCGTTCGACTTGACGAGCTTGCGCAGCGCGCCGAGCTCTTCGTCGTTCGTGAGCGCGCGTCCTTGACGTGCCTCCAGCGCTTGCACCTCGCTCTGGGCAAGGCGCAGGATCGTGGTCGCGACCGTGTCTTTCGCCTTCATCGCGGCGAGCGCACGAGAGCGAAGCGTTTCGACGATGCTCATGGAAGGACCGTAGCAGACGTATGATGGAGCGATGGCACGTCTCATCACGGTCAACGGCAACGCGGCGGTTCGCGTCGCACCCGATCAAGTCACGATCACGCTCGGGGTCGAGACGTGGAACGCTGATCTCGTCATCGCCAAGGCCGACAACGAGCAGCGCGTGAAGAGCATGATCGCCGCCGTCGGCGCGCACGGCGTCCCGCCGAAGGACGTGCAAACCGACTACGTCAGCATCGAGGTCGAGCACAAAGACGAGCACGACGCGCGCGGACACAACGTCGGCCGAAGCGTCAAAGGGTACTGGGTGCGACGCTCGGCGGTCGTCACGCTACGCGACGTCGCGAAGTTCGAGGCGCTGCTCTCCGCGGTGGTCGAAGCCGGCGCGAATCACGTGCACGGCATCGCCTTCGAGACCACGGAGCTTCGAAAGTTTCGCGACCAAGCGCGTTCGCTCGCGATGAAAGCCGCGCGCGAAAAAGCGATCGCGCTCGCCGCCGAGCTCGGCCAGAAAATCGGCCGCCCCGAGTCGATCAGCGAAGGCCACTCGGGTTGGGGCGCGTCGTATGGCTCGCATTGGGGCTCGAGCCATTTCGGGCGCGGCATGTCACAGAACGTCATGCAAATGCAGGCTGCCGGCGCGCCTTCGGATGGCGTGCTCGAGCCCGGTCGCATCAACGTCACCGCGGACGTGACACTCACCTTTCAGCTCGACGACTGACTCGATGTCGAACGTGAAGCACTTCGTGTGCGTGGCGGTGCTCGTCGCGAGCGCTTCGGCGTACGCGGACGACGCGCCCGTTCCGCCGGGATCGCATGTCGAGTACGTGAAGAACGATCTCTACGAAGGCGCCGCGTACGCGATGCTCGGCGTGTGGGCGGCGAACGTGTCGATCGCGGGCGTCGCCGACGCTGGGTGTGTCGCGGGCGGTTGCAGCGATCATTCGTACGATTGGATTTATCTCCCGCTCGCCGGACCCGCGATCGCCGCGGCGATGCCGGCGGTGCATCAATACGGCGAAGGTTGGCAAGTGCTGCTCGTCGTGGATTCCACGATTCAAGTCGCGCTCGGCATCACGTCGCTCGTCGCCTATTTTTTCCGCACCCGGCGCGTGATCGTTCCGAGCACGGGCGTCAGTTTCGTGATCTCGCCAGGCGTGCGTGGCGCGCCGCTCGGCATGACGTTCACACTCACGAGGTTCTGAAATGGGCTTTCTCTCTTGGCTGGTGAAGAGGCAAATCACCCGCGGTCAGGCGCACTTCGATCGATCCGTCGCGCGCGTGTCCGACGAAGAGCTCGCGAAGCTCCTCGATCGCGCGCAGTTCGAACGAGCACAGCGCGATCCGTCGCACGAGCCGCTCGTCGCCTCTTTTCTCGAACGCGTGGCGAGCGGTGATTTCGAGGCGCTCGCGACGGACCTCGAGAACCGCACGATCGATCTCAACCCCGTATTTTACGCGACGGACATGGTCATCCGCGGCACGAACATCGGACGGCCCTTCGACTACAACCGCCACTACGCCGTCATCTGCCGCGAGTGCGCGCGACGCCGCGCTCATCGCACCGCGTAGATCGCGTTTTGTTCGTCCACGAGATCCATCGCGATGCCTGGCGGCCAATCTCGATCTCTTTCGCGTGGCTTCACCGCGAGGATCGCACGACCGTCACGCTTCCAACCGTCCATGACCATCGGCAGCTTGTCCCAACGGTGGTCCAGCTCGCCGAGGTCGACGTACTCGATGTCGCGCTCCGCGCCGAGAGCGAGCATCGAATCCATGTCGCCGCCGAATCCGATCAACCCGACGCGCGACGGCGCCGCGTGCTCGAGCGCTTCGAGGCGCTGGTCGTACACACCCGCGTTGATGATGCTGACGTGCGAGTCGACCCCCGTGCTCACGCCGATCGACAGAGCGATGCTCGCGGCCACGAGCCAAGGCAACGTCTTCTTCGGAGCGCGGTGCCAGAACGAGACGATGCACGTCGCGAGCGCCACGAGCAACGTCACACGCAGCATGAGGACACGTCGCGCGAAATCGAAGTCGAACCGCTGCGAGACGAAGTACGCGGTGAGCGCGGCTGCGATCACGAGCACGACGGCGACGTGCACGCGCCGGAGCCCGATGTCGACGGCGCCAGCGGCTGCGAGCGCGACGACGACGGGCGCTGCATAGAGCACGTACCGAGAGAACAAGTACGGCCACCCCAGCGCGGAGGCTCCGCCGAAGCGTGCGAGCGCCGCCAACGGAATGACGAGACCGAGCGCGCACGACCACGCGAGCGCGCGACGCGCCGCGACGCCGGTCCATCCCGGGCGTGCTGCGAGAGCGCAAATCGCGAAAGGACAGGATTGCAGAAAGCCTTTGACGCAATTGCCGGAGCGAAACAGCCCTAGTCCATCCGGCAGACGCTCGAGCGGGTCGAGCTTCACCCACGAAGGGTCCACGATGTACGCCCACACGTTCACGAGCATCGCGCCGGCCGAAAATCGGAACCACGGGATGATCAGCAAAGCTCCCATGACGAGCAGCAGGAGCCCCCAACGCCACGGCGACTTGCGAGCGAGCCACGCGCCCACGGCGAGAACGATGCCGTAGGGCAAGAGCGGCATCATGAACCAGAGGAGCCCGGTCTGCGAAAGGCTGTTGTCGAGTACGACCGTGCACATGCGCCAGCGGCACGGGCCATACGAAATCGGGTTGAACGTCGCGAATCGATGATGGTTCAGAAGCGCCATCGCGAGCGCGGGTCCGAGGAAGCCGGCGCACACCAGTGCGGCGCGGCGAGCTGCGAGCGCGAGCGGCACCGCGCGAGTCTCGAGCACGGCGAGCGCCGCGAAGAGCGCCGCCATCATCGGCATCGCGAGAAGATGCGCGCTCACCGCGAGCCCGCCCATGAATCCGGTCGCGACGAGATCGAACGGTTTTGCCGCTTCGTGCGCGCGAATCGCGAATAGAACTGCCCCGATGACGAGCGCGATCGTGAGCGGCATCGCGAACGTCTGGAACGAGCCTGCGTACAGCGGCGTTCCGAGGAGCGTCACGGTCGCCGCGAGCGGGCCGGCCCAAGACTGGTTCGTCAGCCGTCTGGCGAGCAGCCATGAGAGCGCCGCGACGACTCCGATCGTGAGAACGACCTCGCGATAGATGAAGGACAGACCACCGAGAGCGAGCGCCGGCGCGGCGATGAAGGGAAACAGCGGCGGGTACTCGCCCCACAGCTTCTCGTGGTCGGCGATGTTGAACTCCGACGGCGGCACGAGATCCGCGATCGAGCTCGTGTGATACGGAAGGCCATGGTCCCGCACGCCCGCGACCATCTCGACGTACGTGCGATTGTCGACGGCGTTCACGGCCCGCCAACGGCTCACGATGGTGACGGCGACGACGAGGCCGAGCAACGCGATCAGCACGCCGAGCTGGGCCTTGTTCCGAATCATCGACTTCCCGGCTTGCGACGGTAGACGGCGCTGATGTTCGGCGTCAGCGGGCCGACGTACTCCCATCGGCCCGTGCCTTCGAGCGTCTGTCGCGCCTCGTCGGACTCGCCGACGACGACCCATTTCGGCGCGCGCGCGTCGACGCCGCGGATGAAGTCGCGGGCGCTCGTGTACGGGACCATCTCGATCCGGTTCGACATGTCGAAGTTCCAGAGCGCTCCGATGAACGTGATGTGCTCGTCGAAGACGACGAGATCGCCGGCGTGGATCTCGCTCTCGCGCGAAGACGCGATGACGTCGAACTCGGGACGGGGCAACACCACGCGCGCCGCGATGGGATGCTTGAAGACGTCCTCGTAGTGCTTCGTCGAGACCCAATACCAGCCGACGCCGCGATTCCACGTGAGCGGGATGACCGTGAGCGCCATCGCGATGGGCATCGCGCTGCGGCGTATGACGGACCACTTGGGTCGTGCGAGCGTCCACGCGGCGACGGCGACGACGCACGAGACGACGTGCAAGTTGTAGCGGGCCTCGTTGCCGCCGAGGTTCGGCGCCGCGACGCTGCACATGATGGTCGTGATGACGAGCAAGCCGACGTTGGACGCCTCCGTCCGCTCGCGCAGGCCGATGAGCTCCTGGATGGCGGCCACCGAGCCGAGCAGCATGCCGACGAGCGCGACCGGCGCGACGACCCACGCGAGCGCGTAGCCGTAGCCGCGCTGCTGCATGTCGATCACGCCACCGATGGGCGCGTTGTACGCCATCGCGATCGACTCGCCGAAGGGCATCGTCGTCGCGATGCTGCGTAGCGTGTCGCAGCCCTCGAAATGGTGGCCAGCCACGTCGATCGTCACGGGCCAGACCGGGTTGCCGAAGACGTGCCAGTTGCGAAGGGGCACGAACGTCGCACCGAAGACGACGAGCACGCCGCTCGCGAACAGCGTGCCGAGCGCAGAGATGCGGCGTGTGCGGCGGTACACGAGCAGCAAGCGCACCCAGCCGATGCACGCGACGAACGGCGCGATGGCGGGCGCCGAG